>TARA_R110002050_G_scaffold218631_1_pt1 | contig 17156 bp, 14 predicted proteins | sample TARA_R110002050 | Tara Oceans TARA_R110002050 (sample SAMEA4396988) | marine metagenome | biome: Polar Biome; feature: [DCM] deep chlorophyll maximum layer (ENVO:01000326); material: water (ENVO:00002006), including particulate matter (ENVO:01000060) such as... | depth 25 m
AGGCGAACTAAAAGGCAATATGATTCACTATGATTTTTCTAAAATTCTAATCTATTTAGAAGCAAAAGGAAAACTATTATTTGGTAAAAATTTCAAAATCTACAAAGAAGATGAAGCAATTCTGTACAAATTATGCATTTATTTTATTCATGATTTTGAAAACTGTAAGAAATTTGGAATAGATCCAAACAAAGGAATCTTATTATCGGGTCCAGTAGGATGTGGGAAGACCAGTTTAATGAAATTATTACCTCACATCGTACCTCATCAAAATAAGCATATGGTTGTTCCTGCAAGAAATATAACATTTAGTTTTAATAAAAACGGTTTTAGTGTAATCGAAGAATATGGTAATAATGGCTTTTTTTGTTTTGATGATTTAGGAGTCGAAACTACGGGTCGTCATTTTGGTAAAGATTGTAATGTAATGGGCGAAATATTATTATCTCGTTATGATTTATTTTTAAAAAACAATGTAAAAACGCATGCAACAACAAATTTGAATGCAGCAGAATTAGAAGAAAAATATGGCAATCGTGTACGTTCCAGAATGCGTCAATTATTTAATTTAATTGCTTTTGATAAAGAAAGTATTGATAAAAGAAAATAGGTTTTAATCATACATAATAAACACGGGCAAGTATCGATCTTTAAAATTAAACGAGGGCAATTTTTTCATATATTTACACTCGTAATATGATTAGAGGTGTTTTACGCCCTCGTTAAAAAAACAGCAAAATGAGTAAAGAAATTATATATAATCCAGAAACAGCTTACAACAATTTACCCCTACTACCTCCATCAAAAGAGATAGAGAGTATTGCTATACTAAAAAAAACAATTACTGCCAGTAGGGCTTTATCTGAATTAAAGGGAGCAATAACCAACTTACCCAATCCAATATTATTTATTGATACGATTAATTTACAAGAAGCAAGAGCAAGTTCTGCTATTGAAAATATAATCACAACACAAGACGAACTTTTTAAAGCATCTATTGCAGATAAAAAGAACAACAATCCTGCAACAAAAGAAGTAATCCATTATAAGGATGCTTTATGGTTTGGCGTAGAAGAAATAAAAAAAAGACCAATACTTACTACAAATCTTTTTATATCAATAATGCAAATAATTAAAGAGAATAAATCAAGTATTAGAAATGCTCCAGGCACACAATTAAAAAATCCTGCAACAAATAAAGTGGTGTACACGCCTCCAGAAGGAGAAGGTGTAATTAGAGAAAAATTAAAAAATTTGGAAGATTTTATACACGCTAAAGACGGAATTGATCCTTTAGTAAAAATGGCAATTATTCATTATCAATTTGAAGCAATACACCCATTTTTTGATGGAAATGGTCGTACAGGTAGAATTATTTTGCTATTGTATTTAAAAATTGCAAATCTGTTGGATTTACCTGCACTTTATTTAAGTAGTTATATCATAGAACACAAAGACCAGTACTACACAAATCTTCGAATGGTTACTGAAGAAGGAAACTGGAAAGATTGGATTTTGTATATGTTAGATATGATTGAACAAACTGCTTTAAAAGGGAGGCAACAAATTATTGAAATAGAAAACCTAATGAATAAAATGGGGCTGGAAATTCAAAAAAAAATACCAAGAATATATTCAAAAGATTTAATGGAACAACTTTTTAGATTACCATATACCAAAAGAAATCAATTAGAAAAAGCAGGTTTAGGGAACTTAAAAACAGCCGGTAATTATTTAAACGTATTAGAAAAAGAAGGTTTTTTAAAAAGTGAACAAGTTGGTAAAGAAAAATTGTATCTAAATTTTAGGCTATTAGAAGTTTTAAAAGGTTAGTATATTTAATTTCTCACTCAACCTTTCAACTTTAATAAGTGGGTAGATAATCTAACAGATAATAAAGTTAATATTATCAGAGCAATTCATGAAAATAACAAAGTTTCTAAAAGAAAATTACAAGAAATAGTAGGGTTAAGTACTACTGCTATTGATAATAATTTAGAGTTTCTAAAAGATATAGCACTTATAGAAAGAATGGGTAGCACAAAAGGTAGCCATTGGTAAATAAACTTCATACTTCCATAAGTGGGTAGAAAGGTGGGTAATAACTTTAATAACTAATTGAAGATTTTTTTTCAGTAGTTTATAATCAACTAGGTTATTACTCTGGTAAAGATTGTAATTTAATGAGAATTATTCTTTTTACCTCATTACGAATTATTCCTTAAAACAATACTAAAACGCACGCAACAACAAATCTAAATGCAGCTGATTTAGAAGAAAGATATGGTATTAGCGTGCGCTCAAGAATGCGCGAATTATTGAATTGAATAGCATTTGATAAAAGATCATAGAAACTTCGAATCTAAATTCAAATAAAATGCAGTAAAGAATACTTATAAATAAAATGCATCATAACGATTATGCATAAATATGTTGGCTTATTTAATAAATTTTAATTATATTTGCATCGTAATGATTATGTAATTAAAATATGCAAAGCAAAAAAGTAATTTTAAAATCAATATTAAGTTACCAGGGGCTAACCTCTGGCTACTCTTTTAGGGGTAAAATTAAGCATATCCACAATGGAGGTGTTCGGGTAATACAGCTAAAAGACTTTGAAGATAATTACACCTACATAGGTAATGACTGTTATTTAGTGGACAGTGATATGATAAAAAGTAAGTATTACTTAGAATCTGGTGATATTTTATTTACAGGAAAAGGGACTAATAATTTTGCGATAGTTTTTAAGAGCACAGAGGATACCCCAACAATTGCATCTTCGGCTTTATTTGTTATTAAAGTAGATCAGAATATTGCAAACCCTAATTATGTGGCATGGTATATCAACCAATCTAAAGTTCAAAACTATTTCAAAACCAATGAAGCGGGTACGTACAATACCAGCATTAATAAAAAAACATTAGAAGAAACGCCTATTGCACTTCCATCATTTGAGGTACAAACTAAGATAGCTAAAATAGCAAAGCTTCATAATCAGGAATTAGTACTTAGTAATAAAATAAGAGAACTAAAAAATAAATTAACAACCACTCAACTTTTAAATAGTTTATAAAATGTCAAACAAAATAAAGCCTACACAAGATCAAATAAATACAGCATTATGGAATGCTTGCGACACCTTTAGAGGTGCTTTTGATTCTTCAGAATACAAAAACTACATCTTAGTATTTATGTTTATAAAGTACTTAAGCGATGTCTGGAAAGACCATTATAATGAATTAAAGGAAAGATATGGTGATGACGAAGAGTTAATCCAAAGAAAATTGAAACGAGAAAGATTTGTGCTTCCTGCAAATTGCTCTTTTGATTATATCTACGAACATAGAAATGACACGGATATAGGTGAGAAAATTGATAAAATATTCGCTAAAATTGAAGAGAGCAATCTTGAAAAATTAGACGGTATTTTTAGAAACATCAGTTTCAATTCTGACAAATTAGGACAAACAAAGGATCGTAATCGTCGTTTGAAGAATTTAATCAATGATTTTGCTAAGCCAGAGTTAGATTTCCGTCCTTCGCTATGGGAAGGAAAACAGGATATTCTTGGAGAAGCCTATATGTATCTCTTAGAAAAATTTGCCTCTGGAGCAGGTAAAAAAGGTGGGGAATTTTTTACCCCAAAAGAAGTGTCTAGCTTATTAGCGAAACTAGTATCACCAAAAGAAGGGGATAGAATTTTTGACCCAACATGCGGTTCTGGTTCGTTGCTGATTAAAGTAGCTGAAGAAACCAAAGACAAACAAGGCAACCCAACAAATAATTTTGCCATTTATGGTCAAGAATCCAATGGAGATACCTGGGCACTAAGTAAAATGAACTGTTTTTTACACAGTATGGACTCTGCTCAAATAGAATGGTGTGATACCATTAACAATCCAAAACTTATAGAAGGTGATGCTTTAATGAAGTTCGATATTGTGGTAGCAAATCCACCATTTAGCTTAGATAAATGGGGACACGAGAATGCAGAAGCAGATCGTTACAAACGTTTTCTTCGTGGTATACCACCTAAATCCAAAGGAGATTATGCCTTTATTCTGCATATGATAGAAACAACATTGCCTACAGGTAAAGTAGGTGTTATTGTTCCACATGGTGTGTTGTTTCGTGGAAGCGCAGAGCAAAAAATAAGACAAAAATTGATTGAAGAAAACATATTAGAGGCAGTAGTTGGTTTACCAACCAATCTATTTTATGGTACAGGTATTCCTGCTGCAATTCTAATTTTTAACAAAGCAAAAACTACGAAAGACATTTTATTTATAGATGCCAGCAAAGAGTTTGATGATGGTAAAAAACAAAATATTTTACGTGCGCAAGACATCAATAAAATTGTGAATACTCACAAAGATTTTAAAACAATCGAAAAATACAGTGCTGTTGTAAGTCCTGCAGAAGTGGCTGAGAACGATTTTAATCTAAATATACCTCGTTATGTAGACACTTTTGAGGAAGAAGAACCTGTAGATATTGAAGCAGTTCAAAAAAACATTAAGCAATTAGAGGCAGAATTGGTGGAGGTACGTTCAGAAATGGACAAACATTTAAAAGAATTGGGTTATTAATATGGAAGAAAACGAACAAAATAATATCATCATTTACACCAGTTCAGATGGCAAAGCATCAGTAGCGCTATTTGAACGTGATGACAGTGTGTGGCTCAATCAAAAACAGCTCGCTCAAATTTTTGACACCTCTATTTCAAACATAAGCCTACACATACAAAATATACTGAAAGACAAGGAGTTAAAGGCTAATTCAGTTGTCAAGGATTACTTGACAACTGCAGCAGATGGCAAAGAATATGAAGTGCAATTCTATGCATTAGAAATGATACTGGCCATAGGCTATCGTGTTCGTAGCAAACGGGGTGTTCAGTTCAGGCAATGGGCAACCCGCAATCTTACCGAATACATGCGTAAAGGTTTTATCATGGATGACGAAAGGCTTAAAAATCCAGATGGTCGTCCAGATTATTTTGAGGAACTCTTAGAACGTATTCGCGACATACGTGCATCAGAAAAACGCTTTTATCAAAAAGTGCGAGACCTTTTTAGTTTAAGCAGTGATTACGATCCTACTGACAAAGCCACACAAATGTTTTTTGCGGCTGCTCAAAACAAATTGCTTTTTGCGGTAACCCGCAAAACAGCAGCAGAATTAATTGTCTCTAGAGCAGATGCTCGTAAAGTAAATATGGGACTAACTAACTGGAAAGGCAACAAAGTACGCAAACAAGACATCATAACAGCAAAAAACTATTTAATTGCAGATGAGCTAGATAGTTTAAACAGATTAGTGGTCATCTTTTTAGAACAAGCAGAACTAAGAGTTAAAAACCAACAGGATCTAACCATGTCCTATTGGCAAAACAATTTAGATAAGCTCATTGCTTTTAATGAATTCCCAGTATTGAAATCACCAGGAAAAATTGCGCACAAGGCAATGGAGAAAAAAGTAAATGCACATTATGTAGCTTATGACAAATTGCGTAAAAAAGAAGAAGCACTAGAAGCAGATAGTAAAGAATTAGAGGAATTAAAAGCATTGGTTGATAAAATTAAAAACAAAAAATAAATGACCGTCCATCCCACCATAAACCGAAGCGTATTACTCGTGATACCAAAGCAACCCTTTTACGATTGGAGCAATGCCTTAACACCAGATTTACCTGAAACCAATGCAGGTGATCTAGACGAGCATAACAGCTATTTACTAGAAGAGGAACTATTTCTAGACGACCCAAAAAGCGAACTAAAAAAATACTGGAAAACCATATTTATCAACGAACTCTTTGGGCAATGGACAGACGTAAGCGACTACCCAAAACTAAGCTGGAAACTATTTACCCAGTGGTTCGCTTTTTATAGATCCTCTATTGTAACTGATCTAACTGATGAACCACTTTATACCCAAGACTATGAGTAAAACGGAAAATGAAGATGTTTTGGTAAAGGGTAAAGAAGGATATAAAGAGACGAAGTTAGGATGGATTCCTGAAGATTGGTCTTTACCAACTATAGATGAAGTTTTTGAGTTTCTAAAAACCACTTCGTTTTCACGAAATCAACTTAATTATGATGATGATAATGCCATATACTATATACATTATGGAGATATTCATTCAACATACAAAACACCAATTCTTGATTTTGAAGAAGTTCAAAGCGTGCCAAAATTAAATAATGATGTAGTGCTTCCAAGTTCTGTACAATATTTAAAGGATGGAGATGTAATTATCGCAGATGCTTCTGAAGACTATGAAGGAGTTGGTACGGCTATAGAATTACAAAATCTAGATGAAAAGAAAGTAATTAGCGGTTTACATACATTTGCCCTTAGAGATAAAGAAGATTTAACTGCTGAAGGATTTAGAACCTACATTTTTAAAAACCCAATAGTAAAAAAAGCTTTAAAAACGATTGCAACTGGCAGTAAGGTTTTTGGTATCTCAAAAGGTAATGTTCAAAAATTTTCAATTGTTTTACCTACACTTCCAGAACAGCAAAAAATAGCCAGCATCCTCAACACTTGGGACAAAGCTATAGAGGCTCAAGAAAAGCTTATTGTAGAAAAGCAAGAGCTCAAAAATGGCTTGATGCAACAGTTACTTACTGGAAAGAAAAGGTTTGATGAGTTTACGGATGAGTGGGAAGAAAAATCTATGAATGATATTGTAAAATATTTAGGTGGCGAGGCCTTCAAAAGTACAAGCCAAGTTGAGAATGGTGTTAGATGGTTAAAGATTGCAAATGTTGGCATTGGTGTAATAAAATGGGGAGATAGTACTACATTTTTACCAACAAGTTTTATAGATAAAAATCTTAAATATGTTTTGAAATCTGGTGATGTAGTTATGGCGCTTACAAGACCAATTTTGAATGATAAATTAAAAATCGCTGTCCTTAATAAAGAGGATGGTACTGCTTTATTAAATCAGAGAGTTGCTAAGTTAATTTCTGAAAATAAAAATGACTTGAAGTTTATTTATTACTTACATCAAACACCATATTTTATATACACTATGAACGCAATGATGGCTGGAACTGATCCGCCGAATATTAGTATAAAAGATTTAGCGAAAAAGAAAGTATTTGTCCCGAGTTATGAGGAGCAAAAAAAGATTGTATCCGTTATTGAAAGTTTTGACAATGAAATAGATAGTTTGATTAATAAGGGTAAACATTTAAAAAAACAAAAACAAGGCTTAATGCAACAATTATTAACTGGAGAGAAACTAGTAAAAGTATAAATTATGGCACTACAATCTAGAAACTTTTTTGTGAGTTATCATCACGATTATGATCAAGGGTATGTAAAGAAGCTACATCAAATTAAGCAAGGTATGAAGGTGGCAGATTATTCTTTAAAAGAAGATATATCTGAGTACACAGATGAGCAGATTTATAATGTAATAAGAAACAAGATGCGAGCTTGTTCTGTTACCATAATTCTTATAGGAGAGCGCACAGGCCATAGAAAGTGGATAGATTGGGAATTATGGGCATCACTTAGAGCTTATAAAAACAGTAGAAACCCTAAAAGGTCATTTAAACCTAAAGGATTACTAGCTATTTATTTGCCAACAGCTAGCCATTCTGTACCTGAGAGGTTACAGGCTAATATAGATTCTGGTTATGCAGTTTCAATGAGATGGAAAAATATTGAACGTGATTTAGAAAGCAAAATCAATTATGCAATATGGAAAAGAGACAATACAAGTCACCAGATAAAAAATAATTTGAAGCGTTTTGATAGAAATGCGTTTAACTTTTTAGGATTAAAAATATAATTTATGTCAGGTATAAATAGAGCTCTCAAAGCTAACGAATCATCAGCTAATATTAACCTTTCTCAAAGCGTTAAATGTGTTTTCATAAGTCATCATAAAAGTGATTTAGAATATTGCAAGAAAGTAGCAGCATATATTATGAAAGCTGGCATTGATGTATATTTAGATGAATATGATTACGATTTAAAACATCAAGTGCAGACTAATAACCCTGCAGGTGTGGTGCGTTGCATAAAAAAAGGCATCAACAACAGCTCACATATGCTTTGTGTCATTTCGCCAAATACTATTTATTCTAAATGGGTTCCTTGGGAAATAGGTTATGGTTATGATAAAACAGCTATTGGAGCATTAACTCTTAAAGGAATTACTGAAAGTGCTTTACCTGATTATATTAAGACTGTTCAAGTAGTAAGAGGTACAAGGTCGTTAAATCAATACATATCAAACATAACTGGCCACACAGAAAGTTACCTAAAAATGTACAGTTATATTAACGATAGTAATATGCGAGATCATTCGCTAGATAATGTTTTAGATTGGGATTTATAAAAAATAAAACTATGAGAAAAGAATATTTAATATCAAAACTTTCCTTTAGAGATACACAGCAGTTAATAGATACTGTGAAAGTTGGTTTAGTGAAAGAAAATTCTGTAGATACATTTGAAACCAAAGATAGGAATTGGATTGTAAACCAATTCAATTCAGGTCAAACTATTAGAGGTGCACATAAAGGTACGGACGGTTTATGGTATCGAAAAGATGCTTTTAGAGTTGAAGATAATTGCTTTAAATGGGGTTATGTTTTTCCAAAAAATATATCCAAACGAAATGTGTTTGTAAGCTATTATCATAATGATGATCAATTAAAAAGGCAAGAATTTGATAATCTTTTTGACGATTTAATAATTAATCAATCTGTTATGCTAGATGAAATTAATGGAGAAAATAGTGATGATTATATACATAGATTAATAAATGAAGGATATATGAAAGACACAACTGTCCTTGCTGTTTTACTTGGCCCTAAAACAAGATGTAGAATGCACGTAGATTGGGAAATTTCTGGTGCTCTCAATAAAAAAGTTGGTGAGAGATATGCAGGCCTGTTAGGAATTAGACTTCCATCTCATCCTGATTTTGGTCTAGGAACAGATTACAATCCTGATAATTATCCAATTAGATTGGCTGCTAACTTAGATTCTGGATATGCAATTCTCGCAGATTGGACAGAAGATAGAAAAGCAATGCAAGATTTAATCGAATTAGCATTTGCAAATAGAAGTCAAACTGATAAAATTAAAAACGCGGGTATTTTAAGACTCGCAGAAAACTCTTGCGAATGAAAAAATTTAAAAGCCCATTATCCATCTATGTCTTGTGGCATCCAGAATTCAAAGAAGGTAAAGAATATGCAGAAAGTATTTATAACACCTATAGTGGTGAAAACGGTAATGTAACGCATGCTAAATATGACATACCAGTTCATTACAGGACATTGCCATATAAAAAGGAAACATTTGCTAAAATACCATTTTCAGAATCTGATAAAAATGCACTTATCATTTTGGTGGATGAACAGATGTTTAATGATACTAATTGGACAACTGCAATAGATGATTTATTAAAATCAAAACCTAAAAGTACAAGAATACTTCCTATCCCTTTTAGTGAATACGCATTTGATTTCAACCCAGAACACTTAAATAATTTTCAATTTATTAAGACAGATAAAAGCCATTTTTGTCCAGATAAGAATTCTATTGATAATAATAGAGTTATTAAATACCGGTTACTCGAAAGTATTGCTAAGTTTTTATTTAATATCAAAGAAAACTATGATACAAAAGAGCATAGTGATCCACCAATTAAATTATTTATTTCACACGCAAAAGATGACGGAAAAGGTTTAGCTATACAATTTAGAAATCATATTTATAGCAATACTAAACTGAAAGCATTTTTTGACGCTAATGATATAGCAGATGGGCATCATTTTGAAAAGGAAATAAAAAAGCATATTGACCATTCTGCATTTGTAATATTTAATACAGACATATATTCAGATAGAGAATGGTGTAGAAAAGAGATTATTATTGCTAAACGATATAGATGCCCAATTATAGGTGTAATTGATATTAAAAAAGGAGAAAGAAGAAGCTTTCCATACAGCGGTAACTTCCCAACTATTACTTGGGACAACAATTTTGAGGAAATTATAAATCTAATTTTATCACAAGTTATTAGTGATAAATACAACGAGCTTTATTTGAAATCAATTGTTGAGATGTATGAATTAGAAAAAAAACATAGTTGTTTAGTGCTTCCCAAAGCACCAGAACTATTTAACTATATAGATATAGAAAATCTGAAACAAGAAAATAAAGAAGTTAAATCTCTTATTGTCTTATATCCAGATCCACCAATAGGCATCGAAGAACTCAGTTTGCTAAATGATGTAGACAAAAAAATTAAATTTATAACACCTCTTTTGTTACCAACATATATTCCAGAGCTATGAAAAAAGAAAATAAAGTAACTAATAAGGATTTAGATAAGCATGTTGCTGATGAATTAAAAGAAACATCTAAAGAAAGAGAAATTCATCTTTTTGATGGTCAAAATGTTGCTATTTCAATAAGCGATAGTCCTGAAATAGAACATTTGGGTTTCTCATTAGCACATCAAAGAAATCTAATAACTGAAACAACAAGGTTTTTAATAATTCATGGAAGCAGTTTAGTTTATGGTGGTGATTTACGTCAAAATGGTTACACGAGATTATTCTCTAATCTAGTACATCAATACAGACCTAGCAAAGAGGTTGGTAAGTTGTTTTTTAAAAACTATTTCAGCTTTCCTATTCATTTAAAACTCACAAAATCTGATACCTTAGAATTTAAGAAAAATGGTGTTTTACCTGTTATTGTTGACCCGCCAGAAAACTTAGATATTGTCAAATCAATGCCTTATGTTCCCGTAGGCAATGAGAATCTTTTCATATGGGCAGAAAGTCTCACAAAAATGAGAAAAGAGATGCAGAACGATACAGATGCGAGAATTTTTACAGGTGGTAAGATGTCTAATTTTAAAGGTAAATATCCAGGTCTTCTAGAAGAGGCAATTCTTGCACTAGAAAATAATATACCTGTATATTTTATGGGAATATTTGGTGGTATAACATTACGAATAATAGAAGGACTTAGTGGACAAAAACCTGAAGAGCTAACTATTGAATGGCAATCATCTCAAAACGAAAATTATAAAGATTTTGTAAGTCACTATAATTCTAAAAAAAGCGAAGACAAAATTGATTACAAGTTAACCAGAGACTTCTTGAACAATTATACGTTAGAGCGTCTAAGCAAAAACAATGGTTTGTCTATTGAAGAAAATGAAAGGCTATTTAATACAGTACATACTTCAGAAATAATCTTTCTTATTATGAAAGGACTTCATAAAACATTATCTAAATAAAGATGACTATAACAGGATTACAAAAACTTCGAGAGTCTGAAGACAAAGTAGAATTCAAGGAAGCAAAAAATAACTTCCCTTGGAATGGTGGTTCTCATACAGAACAAAAGGACAGAAGAAAATGCTATTTAGGCTATGCCGTAGCATTAGCCAATGAAAAAGGTGGTCTTCTTGTACTTGGTATGGCTGATAAAATACCTCATACAGTTGTAGGTAGTGATTTTGCAGATGGTAAAATAGGTGCTTTAGAGGATGAAGTATATGAAAGATTAGGTATTCGTGTCCATGTTTCTGAACTAATAGATGAGAATGGTTTGCGTGTTGTAGTAACTAAAATTCCATCAAGACCTTTAGGGAGAATGATGAAGTTTGAAGGCGTTGCATTAATGCGTACTGGAGATAGTTTACGTAACATGACAGATGAAGAAATGATTGCTGTTTTTTCAGAACAAGAACCAGACTTTTCAGCAAAAATATGTCCGGAACTTACTTTGGGTGATATAGATGATGATGCAGTATCAATTTTAAAAGATAGGTATGCGCTTAAACAAAATAATCCTGCTTTTAAAGAATTGTCAACAGAGCAAACTCTTAAAGATTTGGGTTTAATGACTAATGAAGGTATTACTTATGCTGCATTAATTCTATTAGGCATCGAAGAAGCTTTAGTAACCTATTTGCCAAATGCCCAAGTAAATATTGAATACCGAAAAACACCAGAACAGACACCTTTTGATAAAAGATATGTGTATCTAAAACCATTATTTGTTGGTATAGAAGATATTTGGTCGCAACTTAACGCACGTAACTTAGACCATAAAATAAACGAAGGGCCTTATAAAATTGATATACCATACTTTAATGAAGAAGTTATTAGAGAAGCAGCACTTAATGCAATCGCACATAGAGATTACACCATCAATAGTGAAATTGTAATTAAGCAATCACCAGATAAAATTACAATTACAAATGCTGGAGGCTTCCCAAAGGGAGTGAATTTAGATAATTTATTAACTATTAATAGTACACCAAGAAGCAGATTGTTAACCGAAATTCTTGAAAGAACGGGATTGGTAGAACGTTCTGGACAAGGTGTCGATAAAATATTTAGAATAACATTGTCTGAAGGTAAACCGCAACCAGACTATTCAAAATCCGATTTATTTCAAGTAGAGTTAACACTTAATGCAGCAATGCAAGACAAAGCATTCGCAATGTTTATGAATGATGTTCAAGCCAAAAGAGGAGAAAATAATCCAATAGGAACATTTAAAACCATAGCCTTACATAATATTAAAGAAGGAAAATCGGAAAGTGTTGATGCAAAACTTCTTGAAGAATTAGAAAAAGAAAAATTAATTAAGCGTTCTGGTGGTTCTACAAGTGAAAAGTATGTGTTAGCAGATGCTTATTTTGATATTAAAAACACACCTTCTGATATAGGTGGTTTTAGACTTATAGACCTAACTAGAGTTCTTGGAGTTCTTAAAACAAATGATGCACCTAAAATGTCTGATTTTGTAGAAGCTTTTAAAGATGATTTGTCTAGAGATCAAGTTAGATATCTCATTGATAAACTAGTTGATATTGTATTAGATAAGAAAGGTTCTGGTAAGGGGACATATTATCAATTGAAAGGAGGTGTTATTGATTTAAATAATATAACTGATATTTTAAAAGATGGATAAAGTAGTTCCCCAAAAAGTAATAAAGTTTCCCCATAAACTAATAAGGGAGTTAATACTATAAATAATGTTTTAATGAATGCTATTATGAATTTGTATCGTTTTATAAGGGTTTTAGGAGGTTTTGTAATAAAAACGAAAAATATGTACACAGATTTTTATTCCCTAAAAAATAAAATAGTTCCCCAAAAACATATATAATTCCCCAAAAGCAAAAAATAATTAGTTTAAAATTATGACAGTAAACTACACAGAATACAACGATTCACAAAAACCAGCTTTAGCATTGCTTCAAAAAATGGGTTGGCAATACGTATCACCTGAGGATGCTTTTAAAGCACGTAGTGAAATGTACACGAATGTCATACTTGATGATGTTTTAGCGAAACAATTGTCAAAAATTAATGCATTTGAATATAAAGGAGAATCATATCAATTCTCAACAGGAAGTATTCAGGGCGCTATTAATGCGCTTAAAAATGTGCCTAACGAAGGCTTGGTGCAAACCAATGAGCGCGTATATGATTTGATGACGCTTGGTAAAAGTTTTAATGAAACCGTACAAGGAGATCGTAAGGCCTATACTATAAAATACATAGATTGGCAAAATCCAGAAAACAATGTATTCCACGTAACCGAAGAGTTTGAAGTAGAAGGTGGTAAAGGAAAACGTCGTCCTGATATTGTGCTTTTTGTAAACGGTATTCCATTCGTAGTTATTGAAAATAAACGTCGTGATAAAAACGATTCACTAGACGAAGCCATCTCTCAAAACATACGTAACCAAAAAGAAAAAGAAGGAATACCTAGGCTCTTCCATTATGCACAATTACTATTAGCGGTACATCCAAACGAAGTAAAATATGGGGCAACAGGTACACCTGCAAAGTTTTGGTCAATTTGGAAAGAAGATGTAGAAAAAGAAATTTCAAAAATTCTAAAAAAGAAAACAAATACAACGTTAGCTGAAGATCGCTTAGTAACAGAACAAGACAAAGGCATATATGCTTTATGTGGTACAAAACGTTTGTTAGATGTAACCTATAAGTACATTGTATTTGACGGTCCAGATAAAAAAATATGCCGTTATCAGCAGTACTTCGCGGTACAAGAAACCATACAACGTGTAAAAACTAAAAACAAGGAAGGAAACCGTCAAGGTGGTGTCATATGGCACACAACTGGAAGTGGTAAATCATTAACTATGGTGATGTTATCAAAAGCATTAGCACTAGATACAGCTATAGAATCGCCTAGAGTGATCATTGTAACAGATAGAATAAGTTTGGATAAACAAATCTTTAAAACGTTTGTCAACTGTGGTAAGCACGTTAAAAAAGCAAGAAGTGGTAATGACTTAGTAGAGCTTTTACAAGATAAAGGCAATGAAATCATTACGACCATCATCGATAAATTTGAAATTGCTACTAAAAGAGCATCGTTCAAAGACGAGTCTCAAAATATTTTTGTCCTGGTAGATGAAAGTCATCGTAGTCAATACGGTTCGGCGCATGCGAATATGAAACGTATTGTTCCTAATGCGTCATATATAGGTTTTACTGGAACACCTTTGATGAAATCTCAAAAGAGTACGTCTAAGAAATTTGGTGGATTTATTCACAAATATACCATAGATCAGGCCGTAAAAGATGGTGCTGTATTACCATTATTATATGAAGGAAGATCTGCAAAATTGACCATCAATAAAAAGCAAATCGATAAAGGTTTTGAGCGATTAGCTGCCAACCTAGGTGAAGAGGCACAAAAGGATTTAAAAAAGAAATTTGCTACCATTGCTAAAATATATGAGTCCGACAATGTCATTGAAGAAATTGCATATGATATTTCGAAGCATTTTTGCAAAAACTGGCAAGATTCAAAATTAAAAGCACAATTAGCTGTTCCTAAAATTGACACCGCTATTAAGTATCAAAAATATTTTGAAGCACAGACTGATCCTGATCTTAAAATAAACACGAGAGTGGTTTTTACACCACCAGATGGTAGACAAAACAATGACGATGTTTGGTCTGAAACTACAAGTGATTCACAAAAGTATTGGAAACAAATTCTAGAACGATATAATGATCAAGAAGCCTATGAAACAAATGTCATTGACCGTTTCAAAGAAAATAGTAATGAGGTGGAATTGATAATTGTGGTAAGTAAATTATTGACCGGTTTCGATGCACCTAGAAATACAGTATTATACTTAGCAAAACCATTGAAGGGTCATAATTTATTACAAGCAATTGCACGTGTAAATAGATTATTTGAAGGTAAAGAATACGGTCATATTATAGATTATGTTGGTGTGTTAGGAAAGTTAGATGAAGCATTAACAGAGTACAGTGCTTTAGAAGATTTTGATGAAGAAGATTTAAAAAATACGGTAGTAGATGTCAAAGATGAAATAAGAAAAGTGCCCATACGTCACGCTGAGGTCTGGGATATATTTAATGGTATTTATAACAAAAATGACATTGAAGCATTAGAGAGACATATTGCAGAAAAAGATGTGCGTGATCAATTCTACGAGCGAGTTTCTGCGTTTGCAAGAATATTACAAACTGCGCTCGCTTCAGATGACTTTTATATAGAGTTTAATACAGAACAAATAGGGTTTTATAAAAGCGAATTAAAAAAGTTCGAAAGCTTACGTCTTTCCGTACAATTCAGATATGCTGAAAAAGTATCATATAAAGAATACGAACCTAGGGTTCGCAAATTGTTAGATACCTATATAAATGCAGATGAAGTACAATTACTAACAAGAGATGTAAACATATTCGATAAAAATATGGTAGAAGAGGCTTTAGAGACCTATGGGAAAACGCCAGCGTCAAAAGCAGACTTCATTGCACATCAAATGAAAAAGGTGATTACAGAGAATATGGAAAAAGACGAGGCCTTCTACAAGAAGTTCTCCCAACTCATAGAAGAAACCATTAAAAACTTTTACGATGGTAGACTCACTGAAAAAGAATATCTAGAAGCAATGCAACAAACGCGAGATGATTTGGCGAGTGGTTATCAAGATGGAATACCCGATAGCTTACAAAACAATCCTCGTGCACGTGCTTTTTACGGAGCATTAAACGAAGTACTCAACAAAAAGCTAGATAAAGAAATCAGTAAAAAGAAGGTTGCAGAAGCTGGTCTAGAAATAGAAGAAATCGTTAATAATCTGATTATAACAGATTGGAAAAAGAACATTGATATTCAAAACAGAATGGAAAACCAAATTGAAGATTACCTAATCAGTAAAAGAAGTCAATTGGGTATAGAAATAAGTTTTGATGAAATCGATTCGATACTAATTAAGTGTTTAAGAGTTGCGAAAAATAATTTTTAATGCGTAGTATACAATACGGTACCCAAGAAATTTTCTTCGAATTGCAACGGTCTGGTCGTAAAACACTAGCTATAGAAGTGCATCCAGATAGTACAGTACACATAATTGCACCTGAAGATAGTACATTGCAAGACATCGACCAGAAAGTAGAAAAACGTGCGAGTTGGATAATTAAGCAACAGCAATACTTCGAACAGTTTTTACCACGTACACCCGAACGACAATACGTTTCTGGTGAAACACACTATTACTTAGGAAAATCTTACCTGCTAAAAGTAAGTTCAGGGTCAGTAAATCAAATAAAACTTAAAGGGGGTAAACTACAAGTAACATGCAAAGAAGAGATAAATCAAGAAAAGGTCAAAAAGCTTTTAGCACAATGGTATTATCAGCACGCTGAAAAGAAGTTTAATAAGATTGCTTTCGAGGCTTATTCAAAATTTAAAGAATATGATTTCGAAATGCCAAAGATTGAAATTAGAAGAATGTCTAAACGTTGGGGAAGTTGCAACACGATAGATAAAATCATATTAAATCCAGAAATTATTAAAGCATCATCAAAGTGTATTGAGTATGTTTTAATACATGAAATGTGTCATTTAGTAATAACAAATCACAGTTCTAAATTCTACAATACCTTAACATCTGTGATGCCTACTTGGCAAAAATGGAAAAACAAACTAGAACAAAACCTTTCTTAACCTCCACACAAACCAAAATCCAGTTTGTTGCAAAAGCAAAAAATGGCTGTCTTTTGGTTTGTTCCGTGCGCCAACGCAAGTTTAGCGTTTTAAAATCTATAGGAAGTTGCATT
>TARA_R110002050_G_scaffold25604_11_pt1 | contig 17105 bp, 12 predicted proteins | sample TARA_R110002050 | Tara Oceans TARA_R110002050 (sample SAMEA4396988) | marine metagenome | biome: Polar Biome; feature: [DCM] deep chlorophyll maximum layer (ENVO:01000326); material: water (ENVO:00002006), including particulate matter (ENVO:01000060) such as... | depth 25 m
AATACCTTCCTTGGCAGCCTCGGCGATGGTATTTTCTATTTCCCTAAAATGTTGTTGTGGCGTTTTTTTAAGTTGGTGCGTTAGGTGGTTCATAGAACCTTTTGTTAAAAGGTTTTGGACCTTGGCACCGGATTTTTTCATCCAATCAATGGAAACGCCCCCATCCACAAAGGTCAACACCTCAACGCGGTCCATATACCCCTTGGTATTGGCCCATTCGGTAATCTGTTGTACCGCCGAAAGTTCTCCCTCCGATACACGCGCAGAAGCCACTTCAATTCTATCCACATTCAACTCATCCAATAACAACTTGGCCAAAGTTAGTTTCTCGGATGCTGAAAAAGACACCCCGGAGGTCTGTTCCCCATCCCGAAGGGTGGTGTCCATTATTTCAATTATTCTTCGTTTCATTTATGCAGAACTAGTAACGGTATCTCTAATGCCCAATAACTTAAAAACAGTAAAATTCCTTAGTGCAATATGAAGACAAAAGGGATTTTCTCCAATCAACATTTGGGTACATTTACTACAACCCAATATTTTACAATGGAGTATCTTCGGCAAATGCCCTAATATTCTCCTTGATATTCAAAAGGTAATCAATATCATCAAAGCCGTTAAGCATATTATCTTTTTTGTAATGATTGATATCAAAACTTTCGGATTCGCCCGTAGTTGTCAACGTAATGGTCTGTTCCGGTAAATTAACCACCAATTCCGTTTTGGGATCTGCATAGATTGCCTCAAATATTTTTTCCAAAAACGGAGCACTGACCTGTACGGGCAACACACCGATGTTTAAACAGTTATTCTTAAAAATATCTGCAAAAAAACTGGATACCACGCATCTAAATCCGTAATCGTATACCGCCCAGGCGGCATGTTCCCTGGAAGAACCAGATCCAAAGTTTTTGCCCCCTACCAAAATTTTGCCACTAAAGGTAGGATTGTTCAGTACAAAATCCTCTTTTGGACTATTATCCGGATTGTAGCGCCAGTCCCTGAACAAATTGTCTCCAAAACCCTTACGCTCTGTCGCCTTAAGGAAACGCGCCGGAATTATTTGATCTGTATCCACATTTTCAATGGGAAGCGGAACCGCTGTTGTTTTTAAAATATCAAATTTATCGTATGCCATCTTATTTAGACTTATATGTTCAACGCCCGGCGTCAAACGAAAATTAAACTTTTTTTATCACAAAATTATTTTGACCACAACAAAACCCTCCAGAGGCCATTTCCTAAAACTAACGTACCAATACTATGTGGTTGGTCCGGATTATTATAGGTTTTGCCAAAAGTGCAATTATATTTTAAACCAATTCCTCCTGCATCAACTCCCTTGGATCGGTAACCTTACCCGTCACGGCCGCTGCAGCTGCCACCAACGGACTTGCCAAAAGCGTTCTGGACCCAGGTCCTTGTCTTCCTTCAAAATTTCTATTCGAGGTACTAACGGCATATTTTCCGGCAGGAACCTTATCATCGTTCATGGCCAAACATGCAGAGCATCCAGGCTCGCGTAATTCAAAACCGGCTGCGTTCAAAATATCCAAAATTCCTTCCTCCTTAATAGCGGATTCCACCTTGTGGGAACCGGGAACCAACCAAGCCGTTACATTATCGGCTTTTTTTCTACCCTTCACTATGGAAGCAAAGGCTCTAAAGTCTTCAATACGCCCATTGGTACAACTCCCCAAGAACACAAAATCGATTGGCTTTCCAATCATATTATCGCCCTCATGGAAGGCCATATAATGAAGTGATTTTTTATATGTGGCAACACCACCCTCCAAAGATTCTGCCTTTGGAATACCATTGGAAATTCCGATACCCATTCCTGGATTGGTCCCGTAGGTAATCATAGGTTCTATATCGGCAGCATCAAAAGTTATTTCTTTATCAAAGCTTGCTCCCTCATCCGTTTTAAGGGTTTTCCAATATTCCATGGCCTTGTCCCAATCGGCACCAACAGGGGTAAACTCACGTCCTTTGATATATTCAAAGGTTTTTTCATCCGGGGCAATCATCCCACCACGGGCACCCATTTCTATACTTAGGTTACAAACGGTCATCCTGCCCTCCATGGTCATGTTCCTAAAAACATCCCCTGCATACTCCACAAAGTATCCAGTTGCACCTGAGGTCGTTAATTTGGAGATAATATAGAGGGCCACATCTTTGGGAGTAACGCCCAAACTAAGTTTTCCATTAACATTTATACGCATAGATTTGGCTTTCTGCTGCATAATACATTGGGTAGCCAATACCATTTCCACTTCCGAGGTTCCAATGCCAAATGCAATTGCTCCAAATGCCCCATGGGTAGATGTATGGGAATCACCACATACAATGGTAGCCCCGGGTTGGGTAATCCCGTATTCCGGACCTACTACGTGCACAATACCATTTTTTTCATGCCCTAATCCCCAATAGGAAATACCGTGAGCCTTGGAGTTTTCCTCCAACGCTTTTAACTGGTTGGCCGAAAGCGGATCCTTAACCGGTAAGTGTTGGTTAATGGTAGGTGTATTATGATCCGCAGTGGCGAAAGTGCGCCCTGGATACATTACTGGAATACCCCTACTTTTTAAACCTAAAAATGCTACCGGACTGGTAACTTCATGAACCATATGACGGTCTATGAACAATACATCCGGCCCATTTTCAATCTTATGAACAACATGGGAATCCCACACTTTATCAAATAACGTTTTCTTCATTTTATAGGGTTATGATTTATGATCTTAGATTTAATATTCGTAAAGTGGCCCATTGCCTACTTTTTTACTAGCATGCAAAATTAAGACTATCTTGTAAATCACTGAAATTAATATAGGAATAATTACGATGTTCAACATAAAAGTTAGTGAATGTTTGGAATATAACCAGTACTTTTTTACGAAACGTCCTTTAGCGGATCATCACCTATTTGGGAATATTATTCCTGGGGAGGGGCTAAAGCAGAAATAGCCACAATTATCACTAATAACAAAGGTGGACAAAACTAGTTCATCCACCTTTTAAAACCTCTTCATCAGAAGCTATATTAAATTACTTGGCTGCTTTGTCTACCTTAAGACGGGCATCCCTATTGGCTATTTCCCAAGCGGTATGAAAAACCAGTCTGGTTCTATTTTGCAAGAGGTCATAATTTATTTTGTCCGGTGTATCCCCAGGTTGGTGATAGTCGGCGTGGGTTCCATTAAAATAGAATATGATGGGAATATTATTTTTAGCGAAATTATAGTGATCACTTCTATAATAGAAACGGTTGGGATCATTTTCATCATTATAAGTGTAATCCAGTTCAATATTCATATATTTTTTATTGACCTCTTCGGATAGCTCATGAAGTTCCGTACTCAACTTATCGGAACCAATTAAATAAATATAATTCCTTTCTCCCGTGCGCTTTGGGTCTATTCTCCCTATCATATCAATATTTAAATCGGCTACTGTTTGGGACAATGGAAAAATAGGGTCGTGGTCCGCGTAATATTTTGAACCCAAAAGACCTTTTTCCTCTCCGGTCACATGTAGAAAAACAACAGATCTTTTTGGGCCGTGACCCGCATCGGCTGCTTTCTTAAAAGCTTCGGCAATCTCTAAAAGACCAACGGTACCCGAGCCATCATCGTCAGCGCCATTAAAAATCTCTCCCTCCTTATTTACCCCAACATGATCAAGATGTGCTGAAATAATAACATACTCATCGGGTTTTTCCGTACCTTTAATTACGGCCACTACATTCTCCGATTCCACGTCCTGACTGTCACTATCAATATTCAGAACCAATTTGGCGGGAACGTTTTTAGAAGTATTTTCGGATTCGATATTAGGGAGAAGCGCATTTGCCACAAGGGCATCGATAAAAAAGCTAAAAAAATCATTTTGCACCTCATCCTTCAAGCCCATGCTTCCGCTATCTTTGTTCTGCATAAAATTAAACCTGTTTTTAAAGCGACCATAGTTGTCCTCGTCAAAATACATTATCCCAATTGCACCTTTACTCGAGGCCAATTCCATTCTTTTGCCTATGGATTCGGACATATTGCTCCAAACGGACTTTTCATTGGTGCCTGACAGCCTATAGGTTCCATCGGCGTTCATAGGTTCCCCTGCTTTCAGCAAAACTATTTTCCCCTTTACATCCATGCCTGCATAATCCGAGTAATCCCCCTCCTCAATGCCGTGGTTTACATATACTATATTATCATAGCTACCCGTGGCAGCTGTAAATGTCAACAAACCTTCTCCATTTTGGTATTCCTTCCCATTAATGGAAACAGTCCCCTTGGGCAGCTTACTAATGACCAAAGGAACATTTTGAAAGTAATTCCCATCGGACTGGGCAGCAGGAATACCTAGTTCTACATAGTTATCCTTGAGATATTCAACCGCCAATTTCTGTCCTGGCTCTCCGGTGTCCCTACCTTCAAATTCATCCGAAGCATATATATAGAGATGCTCCTTTAATTCGGCTTCTGTAATGGATTCCGCATAAACCTGGGGGTCAACCGTGGTCTTTACCGGTTCAATTTGTTGGGAAATGGTTTTTTGCGATGAGTTGCAGGCCATGGAAAGTCCTAACGCAACAAACAGTATCTTTTTCATTCAGCTATTTTTAATTAATTCAGAATTTTCCAAAAATAAGGAAATCTTAAAGAAAGAATCTTAGTATTTTTATAAAACTGTTTGGACTATGAAACTTGACCTTATTTAAGTGGTACAAATCCTTAAAAGTTAGAAAAATGAACAAGTTCGATTAAATTCCCATTGTTTAGGATTGGGTAAGGTTCGCATTATTTTTTAACACGTTATTTCCAAAAAGAAGCCACAACAAGTTAATATTATCTCAATTTCGGCTAATATTCCCCTATTAAGAGGCTAATTGTTGTATTAATTTTGTAGTTCATTAAAAAATCTTTGTTATGCAAATAAATTGGGAAGGCGTAATGCCTGCAGTTACTACAAAATTCACTAAAGAGGATACTCTAGACCTAAAAATGTTCGAACTCAATATTCAGGCACAGCTGGAAGCTGGGGTCAGTGCTATTATCCTGGGCGGTACACTTGGGGAAGCCAGTACCTTGACCGATGAAGAGAAAAAGATTTTAATACAAGAGACAGTAAGAATTGTCAATGATAAAATCCCAGTAATCATAAACATAGCGGAACAAACCACCAAAGGTGCCATTGAAGCCGCATATAAAGCTAAAAAATATGGGGCCAGCGGTTTAATGATGCTTCCTCCTATGCGTTACAAGGCGAATGACTTTGAAACGGTTACCTACTTTAAGGCAGTAGCCATGAGTACAGATTTGCCAATAATGATATACAACAATCCTGTAGATTACGGAATAGAGGTAACTTTGGATATGTTCGAAGAATTATTGACCATGCCGAACATACAGGCCGTAAAGGAATCTACCCGGGATATCTCCAACATTACCCGGATTAAAAATAGATTTGGCGACCGTTTGAAGGTGTTTACAGGGGTTGACACTTTAGGATTGGAAAGTGTTCTAATGGGTGCAGATGGCTGGGTTGCTGGTCTGGTCTGTGCTTTTCCTGCAGAAACCGTAGCTATATATAGCTTGGCAAAAACCGGGAGAATTCAAGAAGCCCTAGCTATTTACAGGTGGTTTTTACCTTTATTGGAACTGGATATCAACCCCCAGTTGGTACAAAACATTAAATTGGCAGAAGTGGCTACCGGCATAGGAACGGAACAAGTAAGAGCTCCTAGATTACCTCTTCAGGGAGAGGAAAGAAAAAGGGTGTTGGGAATTATTGAAGAAGGAATGAAGACTAGGCCGACCCTTCCTGATTATAAATCGGAATTGGTTTAAACCAATAATACTTTTAATACCCTCCTAAAAGTATTACTTTAGTCAAGGAAATTCAAGCTCAATAGAGCGAATAAATAAAATTTAAATTTACAATGATTACAGGGAAAAACTATATTGGACTAGATACATCGGCCAAGAACAGTAGAACATATTCAACTTTCAATCCAAAATTGAATAAACCTACGGAATGGATTTTCCATGAGGCCTCTAAGGAAGAAGTAAATGCCGCAATTGACAAGGCTGCGATAGCATTTGAAACATATCGCACTTTTTCGGACAGAAAAAAAGCAGAATTTTTAAGGGCCATAGCCAGTGAAATTGAAGCCTTGGGCGACGAACTGATTTCAGTTTATGTCCAGGAGTCGGGTTTGCCGGAAGGCAGGGCCAAAGGCGAACGCGGTAGGACCATGGGACAACTTCGTGCCTTTGCCACCTTATTGGAGGAAGGCTCATGGGTAGAAGCTACCATAGATACCGCTCAGCCGGACAGGGAGCCGTTGCCAAAAGCGGACATTAGAAAAATGTTGCTTCCCTTAGGTCCTATAGTTGTATTTGGTGCCAGCAATTTCCCATTGGCCTTTTCCACCGCTGGGGGAGATACCGCCAGTGCTCTTGCTGCAGGGTGTCCCGTAATTGTAAAAAGTCATCCCATGCATGCCGGTACCGGAGAATTGGTAGCCTCCGCTATAGCCATAGCAGCCAAAAAAACAGGAATGCCCGATGGTGTATTTTCCAATCTAAACAGTAGTGATTTAGAGGTTGGACAGCTATTAACCGTACATCCCAAAGTAAAAGGGATAGGTTTCACAGGGAGTACCAATGGAGGTATGGCCTTATATAGATTGGCAACACAAAGAAAAGAGCCGATCCCTGTGTTTGCGGAGATGGGCAGTATTAATCCCGTAGTGGTTCTTCCATCTGCCTTGGAAGAAAAAGGGTCCGAATGGGCATCCCAATACGCGGGTTCCATTATGTTGGGAGCAGGCCAATTTTGTACCAATCCAGGACTTATTATTGGCATTAAAGGACAGGCCATGGATAGTTTTACCACCCACTTGGGCAAGGAAATAGAAAAATTGGATCCTACCTGTATGTTGCACCCCAACATACACGAAGGTTATGAAAAAGGAAAAAAGGAATTGTCCTCCCAACCCAACACTAAAGAAGTAGCCTCCTTTAAAGGGCAGGTTGATCCCAATTTTGCCGAACAAAAAGTATTGACCGTTGCGGCAAAGGATTTTTTGGAGAACCCCGTGCTACACAGGGAGGTCTTTGGCCCCTTCTCTATTGTTGTACAATGTCAGGACAAATCGGAATTGGCCACAGTAATCCAGCATTTGGAGGGACAATTAACCGGAACCATCCTAGGAACGGAATCCGAGATAAAATCCAGTCCGGAGGTAGTAAACGCCCTGGTAAATAGAGTAGGACGCATCATCTTCAACGGGGTTCCCACAGGAGTGGAAGTTTGCCCATCCATGATGCATGGAGGCCCATTTCCATCCACTACGGACAGTAGGTTCACTTCCGTTGGAACCTCGGCAATAAAACGATGGGTAAGACCGGTGTCTTTCCAAAGTTGGCCGGAAGAATTATTGCCGGAAGCCTTAAGGAACAATAATCCCTTGGACATTATGAGGCTAGTAAACGGCGAACATACCAAACAGAAAATATAGATTAATGGCCAGGAAGACCTTTTTTTGCGTGGATGCCCATACCTGTGGCAATCCCGTTCGGGTGGTAGCCGGGGGAGGACCAAATCTATTGGGGAACAATATGAGCGAAAAGCGCCAGCATTTCCTTAAAGAGTTCGATTGGATTCGGAAAGGTTTAATGTTTGAACCAAGAGGCCATGATATGATGAGCGGAAGTATTTTTTACCCGCCCACCGACCCCGAAAACGATTTTGGTATTCTGTTTATAGAAACCAGTGGCTGTCTCCCCATGTGCGGACACGGTACTATAGGGGCAATAACCATCGGGATAGAAGAAGGTCTGCTAACCCCAAGGGAACCGGGAAAAATAAGAATGGAAACCCCTGCCGGTTTGGTGAATATCCAGTATCAACAAACAGGCAAAAAGATTGATTGGGTAAAATTAACAAATGTTAAATCGTACCTAGCGGCATCCGAACTGACTGTGAATTGCTCCGATTTAGGGGAGCTCGTCTTTGATGTCTCATATGGCGGAAACTATTATGCTATTATTGATCCACAAAAGAATTTTAAGGGTATCCAGGATTATTCTGCAGGAAAATTGGTCCAATACAGTCAAGAGATAAGGGAGAAGATAAACCTCAAATATCCAAACAAATTTATCCACCCAGAGAATCCAACGATCAATAGTGTGAGCCACATAGAGTGGACGGGGAAAACGATATCACCCGAAGCTACGGCAAGGAATGCTGTTTTTTATGGGGACAAGGCTATAGACAGATCTCCATGTGGTACCGGCACCTCTGCACGTATGGCACAGTGGCATGCCAAGGGGAAGCTAAAAGTGGGAGATGAGTTTATCCATGAAAGTTTTATTGGTTCCCAATTTGTTGGGAAAGTGGAAGAAGAGACTAGTTTGGCCGGAATGAAAGCCATTATCCCCAGTATTAAGGGTTGGGCACAGGTTTACGGCTATAACAATATCATTATTGATGATGATGATCCCTATGCCCACGGTTTTCAAGTAATATAGAATGAAAAAGAACGTATTGATTATTGGCGGGGGAATAGTAGGACTCTGTTCTGCCTACTTTTTACACAAAGAGGGCCATAATGTTACCCTATTGGACAAATCTGATATTAGCTCGGGAGCCTCCTTTGTCAACGCTGGATATATTACCCCCAGCCATATTATTCCCCTTGCTTCCCCTGGGATGATTTTAAAAGGCATTAAATGGATGTTCAATTCATCCAGTCCATTTTATATGCAACCCCGTTGGGATACCGATTTTTTTAAATGGTCCTGGTATTTCCATAAATCCTCCACTAAGAAAAAGGTAGCTCTGGCCATTCCCCTGATCAAGGAGATAAACATATTGAGCAGGGAACTTTTCACTGCTATTAAAAACACTGGGGATTTAGGGGATTTTCAGCTGGAAAGAAAGGGCTTATTAATGTTGTATAAAACCGACGCAGAAGGAGAACATGAAATGGAGGTCGCTAAAAAGGCTTCCTATTTAGGCCTGGAAGTTAATTCCTTGGACAAAAAAGCGTTGAACAAATTACAACCCAACCTTACCATGGATGTTAAGGGAGCCGTTCATTATGAATGCGATGGACATACCACTCCGACCGAGTTCATGAAAAAAATGTTGGATTATTTAAAGCGAAGCGGTGTAATCATAAAAACCAATGAGGAGGTTACCGATATTGTGACCGATAATGGCCGAATAACCACCGTAATTACAGATAAGACCCAGTATTCACCTGAAGAAATTGTATTGGCGGCAGGCTCTTGGAGTGAAAAATTATCCAAGAAAATGAACCTTAAACTTCCCATACAGGCAGGAAAGGGATATAGTATAAATGTAGCAAGACCTACCGGGATTACCATTCCCGCCATTCTAATGGAAGCCAAGGTAGCGGTAACTCCAATGGCAGAATACACCCGTTTTGCAGGTACCATGGAATTTTCGGGAATTAACGATATTATTAAAAAACAACGTGTTGAGGCCATTGCCAAGGCTGTCTCCCAGTTTTATCCTGAAATAGAAATCAACACCAAAGAAATAGGGGATGCCAAAAGCGGTCTACGCCCAGTTTCTCCAGACGGCCTGCCCTATATTGGAAAATGTAGTTCCTTAAAAAATTTAACCATTGCCACAGGACATGCCATGATGGGCTGGAGCCTAGGACCGGTTACAGGACAACTGGTCTCGGAAATAATTTCGGACAAGAAAACATCTATGGACATAAATGGCTTTTCGCCAAATAGAAAGTTCTAATGCTCAATACTAGCTGACCAGAAATGTATTTTAAACAGTTTTTACATTTCTGGTCGACTATTATGTATGCCAAGATGGTTAGTGATCATGACCAGCAGTCTCGCCCAACAAATTAAATCCACCCTTAACGATTACCTGGTCATTATCCTTAAGTTCGCCAACATCGGTGATGGCTATATAACCGTTATAACTGTCACCCGTCTGTACCCGATTTGTTTTAAAAACATTTACCTCATTGTCTTCGGAAACCAGTGATAAAACATATTGCTTGTTGTCCATGGTAACAACACTCTCACTGGGCAAAGCCTTCATAACCCTATTTTCGGTAATAATGGTAGCTTCTACAAACATCCCTACAGCAAAATTGTGATTTTCATCATCATGTAAATGGCCATGTATTTTCACGGTTCTACTATCAGTATCAATAGAAGTACCGACCAAATATACCTCCGCCTCGAAATATTCTTGTGAGGCCTCTGAAATCCTAAAGCGAATTTTTTGATTTTTTTTGATTTTCATAACATCCTTTTCAAACACGGATAATTCCAAATGAATATGGTCCGTATTTATGATCTCCATTATTTCATCCGAAGGGGACACATACATACCCTTACTAACATTTACTTTGGTGATACTGCCATCAATAGGGGCGAAGATGGTTACTTCGGATACAATTATTCCTTTTTCCACATTTCCTGGAGAGATATTTAGCATTTTAAGCTTTTGTCCCAAACCGTTATACCTGGCAAGAGTGCGTTTATATTCGCTCTCCGCCTTTAAAAAATTCTTTTGTGAGGTTATTTGCTCGGCAACCAAACTTTTTTGTCTTTCATATTCCGATTTAAGGTAGCTTAGCTGTTCAAAGCTTTCCTGATATTCCTGTTGTATTTGAACGAATTCCGGATTTTCCAGGCTCAGCAAGGGTTGCCCCTTTTTTACTTTATTACCTATTAAAAGGGGAGTCCTTTTTATATATCCGCCAGAAAAGGCACTAACTATTGCCTTGTTTTGAGGTGGGACATCTATAGTACCCGTAACCTCCACCACCACCGGAAAATTTTGCTGGCTAAGACTCCCTAACGCCATTTCTTCTCCTTCAAATTGAGCTCTTGTAACCTTTATGGTATTTGCATTATCGGCACTTTCCTCCGCAATGCCTTGGTCATTATCTTTATTACTAAAATCCCCACAGCCCATAACATTGAACAAAAGGATGGATAAAAGCGAAATATATAGTATACGTGACATAGTCTTTATTTTATAGGTTTATGAAATTAATTGCAATGACCGTTTGATTATAGGCATTTAAATTTTCCAGATAGGCAAGGGTTATATTATAGCCATTTTCCATACTTTGGATATATTGGAAGAAGTCAATTTCCCCACTTTGATAACTTAAGGTAGCAGTTTTAATAATTTCATCGGCAAGACCCTGACCTTCGGTCTCATAGTAGGACAGTACCTCTTGATACTTTTTTAACTGTCCCATTAGTGAATCGTACTTGACCCTAAGCTGTACCCGGTAATCCTGTGCTTCGGCTTGGGAAATATCCTTGGCTATTTTGGCGGCCTTTATTTTTGAGGCGTTACCACTAAAAAATAATGGAATTTTGATACCCAATTGAAAACCTTGGAGATTCTCTCCCAAATTGGAATTGGTGCCCTGGAAATAATTGAAGTTCAGATCGGGCAATAAATGCTGTTGTTCAAGATTACTTTTGGCTACGAACATTTTACTTCTGTTTTCAAAGTAGGCCATACCAACATTTTCCTCGATAATGATATCCTTTAACTGCAGTTTTTCCATAGGCAGGGTATTGACCAACAAGGTAGAATCTGGTTGTACCACTTTAATCAACTGATTATAGGCAAGCTTAACATCTTCAATGGCTTTTTCATAAAGTGTCTGAAGTTCCCTTTGCTTGGCCTGGGCCGTTATTTTTTCCAAATAATTACTCTCCCCCAATTCAAACTTTCTTTGTGCGGAGTAGGAAAAGCGTTCATACATCCGATTCAATTCACTATAGGTCTTTTCCTTTTGTCTGGCATATTGCAGTTCATGATAGCTAGACGCCAATTCCTGTTCCAGAATTTGCCTTTTCAGCTCATAATTACTACTTTCTATAAGATAATTGGCTTTATTTACTCCTTTGGCAGCAAAATATACGGTTGGGAAAAGGAAATTTTGCTGTACACCGAATACCTTCAATGGTTTGTCGTTAAAGGCTAAGTTATTTTGGTCGTAATGATAATAGAACTCTGTCTTGTCAAAGTTGTAGGCACTTGCTATCAGTGCCTTGGATTCATCTACTTTTAATTTAGATGCTTTTAGACCAGAATTCCCCTTGAGTGCCATTGCACGTATTTCCTCAAAATTAAGTCCTTCCTCCTGTGCTTGAACCGATGTGGCAGACACCATAAACAGTATAATAATTCCCAGTATCTTTGAGCTGCCTTTAATTTGTAACTCCTTGTGTTCATCGTTTAAATGAAAAATAGAGTAGAGGATAGGCAGTACTACCAATGTTAGAATGGTTGCGGTAATAAGCCCTCCAATAACCACGGTGGCAAGTGGTCTTTGCACCTCTGCCCCAACGTTGGTGGAAATAGCCATTGGAAGGAAACCAAGTGCTGCAGCGGATGCAGTAAGCAAAACCGCCCTCAATCTATCTTTGGAGCCTTGGATAATCAACTCATCAGAATCTTCCATACCTTGGTGTTTAAGTTCTTTAAAATGTTCTATCAATACAATCCCATTAAGGACAGCAATTCCGAAAAGGGCGATGAAGCCAACTCCCGCAGAAATACTAAATGGCATGTTCCTTACAAATAAAAGGAGTATACCACCTACAGCTGCCAAAGGAATGGCCGAGTAAATAATTAATGCTTCCCTTATAGATTTAAACGCAAAATAGAGCAATATTAGAATGAGGATCAACGCCACTGGTACGGCAATTTTTAAACGATCCTTGGCACTTTGTAGATTCTCGAACTGCCCTCCATAGGTGATGGTGTAACCTATAGGAAGTTTTACATTTTCCTCGATAAGCCTTTGAACGTCGTCCACTACAGACTGAAGGTCCCTATTCCTCACATTGATACCCACAACGATCCGACGTTTGGTATCGTCCCTGGAAATTTTGGCCGCTCCGCTGGTGTAGGATATCTGGGCCAACTCCCCTAAGGGAATTTTACCCGCTAACGGGGTGTCCACATACAAATTCTTTAAATTGGTAATGTCCTGTCTACTTTTTTGATCCAGCCTTAGGGTAAGATCAAATCGTTTTTCCCCTTCAAAGACACTCCCCAGATTGGCACCTGCAAACCCCATGGAAATAATACTGTTTAAATCGGCAATATTAAGACCGTACCTAGCTATCTTGGCGCGGTCAAATTTTACGTTCATTTGCGGAAGTCCTGCAATTTTCTCTACCGTTATGTCCGCGGCCCCATCAACATTCTTGACCAAATTTTTTATTTCATTCCCTTTCTTATTAAGGATCTCCAAATCTTCGCCGAAAACTTTAATGGCGATATCTGCACGCACTCCCGTTATTAGTTCATTAAAGCGCATTTCAATGGGCTGGGTGAATTCCACCTCCATTCCTGGGATTACGGCCAAGGCCTCCTTAAACTTATCGGCCAGTTCATCCTTACTTTCTGCAGAAACCCATTCCTTTTTGGGCTTAAGGATGATAATAACATCACTCTCCTCCATAGACATAGGGTCCGTGGGCACTTCGGCCGCACCAATTCTGGTAACCACCTGTTTTACCTCTGGAAAATTATCCAATAGTATCCGTTCTATCTTGGTGGTAATTTTAACCGTTTCGCTCAAGGATGTCCCGGTCTTCAAAACAGGTTGTATAACAAAGTCCCCCTCGTCCAGGGTGGGAACAAATTCCCCTCCCATAGTGGTAAATAAATATATGGATCCCCCCAATAGCAAGACAGAAATGGCCAACACCATTTTTTTCTTTTTAAGGGCCCAACGAATAATGGGATCGTAGGATCTATTTAGAAAATCCATAAGGCGTACCGAAATGTTTCTTGGGGACGCGGTAGAGGGTTTAATAAATATTGAAGCTGCTACAGGCACATAGGTAAAACACAGGATCATTGCACCTATTAAAGCAAAACTAAAGGTTAGTGCCATAGGCTTGAACATCTTTCCTTCTACACCACTTAAGGACAAAATGGGAATAAATACGATTAATATGATCAGTTGTCCAAAGATGGCCGAGTTCATCATTTTGGAAGCGCCCTTAATGGTTATTTCATTTTTTAAAGTCTGTTGGGCCTTAGCGCCGAGCAGTTGCAATTCACTCTTTTTAGCGGTTATTTGAAAGGCTATGAACTCAACAATAATGACCGCGCCATCTATAATGATCCCAAAATCTATGGCCCCAAGGCTCATAAGATTGGCATCTACCCCAAAAATGTACATTAAGGAAAGGGCAAATAACAAACAAAGTGGAATTACGGAAGCTACGACCAAACCCGAACGAAGATTCCCCAGCAACAAGACAACGACGAAAATAACGATCAAACAGCCCAAGATCAAATTCTCCGCTACGGTGAAAGTTGTTTTGCCTATAAGCTCGCTACGTTCCAAAAATCCATTGATGAAAACACCTTCAGGCAAGGTTTTGGAAATTGCATCTATGCGCTCATGAACCGCTTCAATAACCTTTTTGGAATTGGCATCCTTGAGCATCATTACCTGTCCCAAAACCTTTTCCCCTTCGCCATTTCCAGTGATGGCCCCAAAACGCGTGGCACTTCCGTAACCAACTTGTGCTACATCCTTAATATAAATGGGAAGGTTGTTGGTGGATTTAACCACAATGTTTTCAATATCCCCCAGCGAGGAAATAAGTCCTTCTCCCCGAATAAAGTAGGCCTGGTTTACTTTTTCGATGTAGCCACCGCCCGAAACACTATTATTTTTCTCCAAGGCCGTAAATATATCGGCAATGGTTATATTCATAGCGTGCAGCTTTTGGGTATTTATGGCCACTTCATATTGTTTTAAATAGCCACCCCAGGTATTTACTTCCACTACCCCTGGAATTCCAGACAGCTGTCTCTTAACCACCCAATCTTGGATAGTACGAAGGTCCATAGCGGAATACTTGTCCCTATACCCCGGCTTGGTATCCAGAATGTACTGATAAATTTCGCCAAGACCAGTGGTGATCGGGCCCATTTGGGGAGTACCAAAACCTTCGGGTATTTTCTCGGAAGCCGATATTAATTTTTCGGAAATTAACTGCCGTGGCAAAAAAGTCCCCATCTTATCCTCAAAGACAATGGTGACCACCGACAGTCCGAATTTTGACACCGAACGAATTTCAATAACGCCAGGTAGGTTGGCCATTTCCAATTCCACGGGATAGGTTATGAATTGCTCCATATCCTGGGTGGACAAATTTTGGGAAGTGGTTATTACCTGTACCTGATTATTGGTTACATCGGGTACGGCCCCAATGGGTATTTGGGTCAAGGAATACAATCCAAAACCTATAATGGATATTGTTAGTAAAAAAACAATCAATTTGTTCTTTACACTGAATAGTATAATATTGGATAACATAATTCATAGATAATAAAGATTACAAGCTATTGAAAAACAACTTGTTAAATAATGATTTAAATCAGTAATGAATTATGCAGTCTTGGGGGGTTGAAAAATGTCGGAATTTTCTATTTGGCGATACGATTCTTGATAAAAAAAGTTTGAAGTGGTATCTGCCACCTGAGGCGTTTTAGGAACCGCGAAATCAGCGCCGCACATTACAAAGGCAATGGAGAAATGGGAACAGGTTTGATGATTAAAGGGCAAATCTTCGTGATCCTCATGTTCTTCCTTATGTTCCAAATTGTGCTGGGTTTTAAGTTCCCCATAATGTTTTGAGATAAAAACCAACAAATTGTCACCGTATTTTTGTTTATGGAACTGGGCATGGGCCAAGAAATCATCCAACTGGGCAACATCAACCATGTCCAAGTTAAAACTTTGGAACAACAATAGTAGAGACAGGGTTATGGAAAATATTTTGCTCATTTATACAGTAAAGATATAAAAAAAATGGCTTTCACGATATGGGCTCTGCCTTACTTTTCGGGTGTTCTATTCAATTACCACCAAGGCCTTGATCAAGGCCTCTTTTTTATGCCTACTTAAAGGAATGACCTGTTCGTTTATCTCTACCGTGGAACCGTTGAAATTTTCAATTTTTTCCAGATTAACGGTATAGGACTTATGGATTCTCAAAAATTTATCCTTGGGCAATTGTTTGGCAAATGCCTTCATGGTAGAAAGTACTAAAGTCTTTTTTCCATTTGAGATAACTTTTACATAATCTCCATAAGCCTCTATCCATAAAATCTCGTTCAGGACTAATTTTGTTTTCTTTAGATTACTATTTACATATATGTACTCTAGCACTACCTCCTCTGCATTTTGAAGTTCATACTTGTTGATCGCCTTTCTAATGGAGACATCGAAGCGCTTTTTATCCAATGGTTTCTGTAAATAATCGGTTACATCATAATCAAAGGCCTTCATTGCATAATTCGGGTTACCGGAAACAAGGATAACCTGAGGTTTATGCTCCATGGATTCCAAGAACTCAAACCCGTTAAAGCCCGGCATTTCAATATCCAAAAAAATTAAATCCACAATACTGCTTCCAATGTCGTTTTTGGCATCCAAACCATTATCGTATTCATTTATAAGATCCAGCTTGGAATGTTCCTTTATAACCTTGGCCACTGCACGTCGCTGTAAGGTGGAGTCGTCTATTAAAATGCATTTTAATTTAGTGTTTTTCATGGTCGAAATTTGAACAAGCCACCATAAGGTATTAAAGTTGAGCAAGACCAAAGTTTGGGAACAGCCCAAATTTCCCGCTACCATTGGCCACAGGAATACCATCAACTTTAATGCCCAGGGTTAGTGTTTGGCATTTTATAAGAAACAAATATACAGCATGTTATACTAAAATTAATTCTAAATTATTATAAATCGCCGAACCCTTATGCAATAAGGGTTGACGCAATTTAGTACCTGAAAATGTCGACAAAAAAAATGGGTTTTGTGGTTCAACAAATGAAATGCACCTCCTAAAAACCAGACATTTTATATTACCTGGAAGTTGGCCAACCTATCGTATTTCAATCAACTACGATTAGTGTAGTCCTCTTGACAATAGTTTGGAAATTTTCATTTTTCCATTAACAAATATAGCACTGTCAAGGGCAAATAAAAGGTATTAAACCTCAGGGCAAGCCTGTCTGCCGACAAA
>TARA_R110002050_G_scaffold174854_3_pt1 | contig 17103 bp, 19 predicted proteins | sample TARA_R110002050 | Tara Oceans TARA_R110002050 (sample SAMEA4396988) | marine metagenome | biome: Polar Biome; feature: [DCM] deep chlorophyll maximum layer (ENVO:01000326); material: water (ENVO:00002006), including particulate matter (ENVO:01000060) such as... | depth 25 m
GCCGCCCAGTGGGTGGATAGGACGGAAGTATCCTGTCTCATCCTGATAAAAGATCTGATCGTTGTCAGGTTCGAATGGTCGCCACTTGCGTTCAAGCATCGTCGGGTTCTCCGTATTCATTGATGGTTAGGAAGTCGTTCTTCTCGATGAGGTCATGCTCTTGGAGGGCGTAGTCCTTGAGGTCTAGTGGTTTGCCGGTGTCACCAAGCGCATCGTACAGTTTGTTTATCTCACTGCTTGTCTTCTTCTGACGTGAGTGCATGAAGAGGGCTAGCCTGATGATGATGCCTAGGTTCTCTGAGGCTATCAGCTTCTCGTTGATGTCTTGCTGTAGCTCAGAGCGTCGCTCGACTAGCTCACGGTACAAGGTACCGGGCGAAGCCCTTAGGCTGTGAATGATATGAGACTTAGTTAGATGCTTAGGCATGAGCCCTCCTTGTTTGACCAGTACTGAGTCGCAGACCTTTGGCCAGTACTGAATCGCAGACAGTGCTGTGTGTTGACAGTCGTGGTGCTTGGTGTCGCTTGGTAGTTCGAGGCCGGGGTTAGTGCCCCCCTCTCACAACGTGAGGGGGGTACTGACCTAGCCGTGTCCTCCTGGTTCCGGTTGACCTACCTTCGTCGATGATGCTGCACCGGAAGGTCGCATCATCCTTGCAGGTTGTTAGTCTGCTTTGACTTCGTTGCCGTGCTCGTCGATCTTGCCTGCTGCTAGTAAGGCTGCACGCTTGACGGCTTTGGGGTGGTTGGGGTTCGAGTCCTCGGGCCTCATGAGGATGGCACGTCCGAGGTGGTTGATGACGACGGGGATCTCTTCGCCCGACTCACGAGCCTCATTGATCTGAGGGATCAGCGAGTAGTCCTCGGGATAGATGTTGAAGAAGGTGAAGTCGTCGCCTTGTGGGTCAGGCTTGACCTTCCAGCCCGTTCGATTGTTCTGTGGGTAGGCGTCGCTGACTACGGTCACGAGCCAGAGCGTCTTGGTTCCATCCTCTTTGATGGTGCTCTGCGGTAGGCCGTTGGCCTTCGTCTGAACTTTTTGCCACTTGCTTGCTTGGGATTCTGATACAGTCATGTCTTACTCCTTGTTGAGACTGTTTATTCTAACTACCGTGCGTCCCGGTAATCACCATTGATACCGGGCGCAGGTAGTGGATAAGGCTCTTAGCCTTGCGTCGGAAGCTGTTGATAGTAGCGAGGGGCTAGTCCGATCCACTCATCTTGTGATGGGCTCTCGCCTCCGATGGTGCGTGGACCCTGTGCCTTGATGCCAAGCTCGGCTGCCTTGCGGATCTTCTTCTCGTCACGAGTAACGAAGCTGTCGTACTCACGTTCGTATGAAGCAGCGCAGCAGTCATAGCAGAGCATCGCCTTGCTGTGGCTGGTCGGGCTATCAACGTCGTTGTTGATAGGACGCACCGGCCTTTGCTCGTCAACGTCAGGGTCGAAGCGTTCGAGTGCCTCCTGGTAGGCTTGCTCTTCCTTCAGGCGATCCCGTGCTTGGATGAGCAGCCAGGGTGGTGGGCTGGGCAAGTGAACGATGCCCTTAGCCAGGCTAGCAGTCAGCTTGACCGAGCCTCGATTGGTACCGAAGAGGCGTGCCTCTGGGCTACCGCACTTCGAGCAGACATCTGTGTCACAGTTGTCGTTGTGCATACGGTCTAGCTGTCGCTGATTGATGACGTCCGAGTCGTCGTCAAGTCGGTCGTTCACGATGATGCTCGATGGCACCTCGCTGATGCGCATGCCGACTGCGAACTGATCGATGTGAGCCTCCATCCCTGAGGATGGATAGCCTTTGCCCGGCCAGTGTTCCTTGTTCATTCCGTCCATGATAACTCCTTTACTTGTTAGGCTGGTACTGTTCTTCCCCACATTTATTGGGGAGAACTGTTCCGGCCGACATGGATTTCCGTTGGTTGTCTTAGCTGTTTGCTCTGTTCTTCTGGATCTGATCGAAGCATTCTCCGCAGGCCATGAAGCCCATGCCTGATGGTATCCAGGTGAAGTCTCCTTTGTGGCGATCGCTGCTTACGCTACAGAAATCGCAGTAGTCTTTGTCCTCGCTGTATCCTTCCTGTTGGTTGAGTTCCTGGTTGCGTGCTTGGCGCTGGTCGTACACAGCGTCCTCGAACTTGTGCTTCTGTTCCTTGGTGAACATCTGTTACTCTCCTTCTCGGTTCATGTGGTCTTGGGCAATGGCGACTACTTCGCTTGCTTTGAGTGGTGGGTCGGCCTCGATAGGCCAGTCGTCCCTTAGGAATGCGAACGCTTCAGCTAGTGTGATAGGTTCGGGGTTAGGCAGTGGGTCAGGGTGTTCGACCATCTCCTCCGGTGATGGGTACGTTGGTTCGTTATCGTGGCGGCTCATGTGCTCTTCGTCACGAGCTAGCATCTCGTCCCAGCAATCTTGGCATATATCGTTGGGGTCATTGCTAGGCTGTGCATTGTCGCAGTAGCCGCAAGGATCATTAGGTTTCTCTAGGTCAGCATGGAAGCCGGGCCAACGTGCCTCCAGCAGTTTCGAGTACAGCGCTTCGAGCGGCTTGCGTGCCAGGTTCACGAGGAACATGGCGAGGATGATTAGTTGCAGTCTCATGTCGTTCTCCTTATTGATCGACGTTGATAGTTTCTTCAGCGTCTCGTGAGCACTGAAGGTAGTCTGTTAGTGTGGTGATAGGTCGGATCTCGCAGGTGCTATAGATCGCTAGGCTTCGCTCTATGTCGTTGAGCATCTCGGAACGGTAGTCTTTTGCCATCTCGTGTACATCGCCCGGGTCTTCGCCGTAGATGATCGCTGTCCCGTAGTTAGGTGAGTCATCGTAGTACCAGTAGGCTGTTAGCCCCTTCGCTTCGTCTAGGCTGTCTGCTGTTACGTTGCCTGGGTGGTAGATGGGGTCTATATACTCTAGCTGTTCTACCGCAGCGCAGTCTCTAACGTACTGTTCGGCGTCTTCGATCCGGTCTAGCTCTGCTTCTATTTCGTCTTGGAAGCTGACGGATTCGAGCGAGCGTATCTTGTTCCGGTCGGGCAAGGGCAACTGACCGAACAGGATGCGTGCTGTGCTTCGGCTTGCGTAGAAGTGAATGTGAGTAGGCTCGCTCTCGCCTGGAGGGGCGTAGAACTCGTACTGGGTGTAGATGTCACGCAGCCGTTCTGTTCGACTGAGGACGCTTACCAGCCACAGGTGCTGGATGCAGAGTAAAGTCTTTAGCATGTCGTTTCTCCTTTATGCTAAGTTGTTCAGCTTGATTGCTGTGCGGATGTGGTTGTGAATGTGGTCGGGCTCGATCGTGTGGATGTCGTACGCCTGCTCAGCAAGCTCGTATTCCCGTTGCCATGCTTCCTCTTTGTCGTCGGGGTAGAAGCTGCCTGAGCGCTCGTGTCGATCCCACGCTGCGTCGTCCTCTGCCTCGTCTAAGGTAGGTGGCTTCCCTAAAACGTGCGGGCGTCCTGCCCCCCCTGGTAGGTTGGTATTCTTCATTAGTCTCTCCTAGTGATGAGCAGGCTAAGTCCCACTCGCCAGACTGGGACTAAGGCCAGCCAGTTGTTCCTACCGTCACGTCTCTCGCACCGACCTTCCTCCAGGGATCCTGTTCCATGCCTATTATTAGAGTTTTTCTGCGGGACGGTTTTTTGCTAAAGGGACATCTAGTGATGGAGAACACATGTCTAAGAAGAAGTACGATAGTCATAAGCCGGTGCTGAACAGCTACCTGCTAGAGGGAGCCTTTGTCGGCTGTATGGACCAGGTGATGCAGAGCATCGACTGTTGCCGGACGCACGAGGTGACACCTGAGATGGACCTGCCTGCTCACATACGAGCTCTGCACAACATCTCGATCAAAGAGATGGAGGATGCACTGCTCCTTGTCGATGAGAGGCACGAGAGCACTCTGAACAAGAAGCACAGAGGGTTCGTCAAACGGACGAGAACGGTCCGTGACGCTCTTACGGAGCTAGAGACAGGCACGAACTCAGGTCAGGCCACTGTCTTGCGTCTCGTGCTAAACTGGATACAGGACGCTCACCTCATCATGCACGAAGACACGGACCAGTCAGTCCGCTCCTACTTATCAGAGAAGGGACTCAGCGATGACACAAAGGAAGCCAAACGAGTTGTCGGTGTCCAGTGATGCCTACTCGAAAGACCCCGACCTTATTGATGGAGCGCTGGCGGAAAGCCCTGTCGGACTCGTACCGACTTCGGGCCGCATCCGAAAGGAACGACACGGAGCGATCAACAGTACGCTTCGTGCGGTCATCCGAGCAGAGTGGGAGTCAGGCGAGTCGGCCACCCAACTCGCTAGACGACACGGAGTAACGAGTCGTACGATCCAGCGGTGGATCAGCAAGCATGAATGGGAGAGGAGCGCCGAAGACGCTCCTTCTGCCATTCTACAGCATGCACGCCGGGAGATTAAGCGTAAGGTCGAAGATGCTAAGATAGAGGCTACGGCCGCTGTAGAGTCTGTCCTGGCCTCCCACAAGGGATCCTCGGAGACCCTCAAGAGCATGCTTAGCGAGGCTATGGGCAGAGCCTTGGCCTACCCTAACCAGGATCCTTTCCGGCAGATGCTCATCATCAAGGTGGCCACGGAGATTGCTAAGAATATCCAGGCTATTGACCGTAAGACCTGGGGACTTGACCACACGAAAACAACGACCACTACCGCTATATTTGACGTTCTCAGTAGCATGGAGGATAATGTTTCTGTAGAAAGCCAGAGAATAGACAAGCGGTATAGCGAGTAAATGGACGCTCAGTTCGTAGAGATTATTGCTGGCTTCGGTCCTTTGGGGATTGCTGCTGCGGCTATCTTCTGGATCTTTATGAAGACCTCTAAGCGGCTAGACGACCTGACAGACAACTTCCAGGCTCAGCTTAGGGAGCAGGCCCAAGGCCACGTCGAGCGAGAGACGGCGCTAAGAGACCGCTACGATAAAGTTATCACGACATACAATGACGAGAGGCTAGAGGTCATCAAAGGGATAGGCTCTAAGCTTGAGGTCATAGAGAAAGAGCTTGAAGACATCGAAGGCAACCTAAAGATTATTCTGGAGATCCTTTCTAGTGAGCACCGCTAAGGAAGAAATCTTACGCTGTAAGAAAGACTTTTCTTACTTCTGCCGTAACTACCTCAAGATTGTTACAAAGACCTCAAAGCTAGAGACCCTGACGCTAAACAGCGCTCAAAGAGAAATCATCAAGGGGTTCAGTAACAACGACCACGTGATGCTTCTCAAGGCTAGGCAGCTAGGAAGCACTACAGGCATTGCAGCCTACTTCTTTTGGCAAACCTTGTTTCGTCCATACACAACTGTCGCTGTCGTTGCGCACACGGACCAAGCAGTGAAAAAGATCTTTGAGATCTACAGGTTGTTTTACGACCAGCTTCCCGACCACCTTCGCCTAGAGACCACCCGCTCAAGGGAAAACGAGATGAAGTTTGCTACGGGGAGCAGCATCCGGGTTGGGTCTGCTAGTTCTCAGAGCTTTCGTGGTGGCACATACAACCTGATCCACGCTTCAGAGTATGCTTTCTGGAGTGACATGGATGAGACTATTGCGTCTTTGTTTTCGACAGCGACCGAGAATGCTCAGATCATCCTAGAGTCTACGGCTAACGGCATGAATGATGCCTATGACATGTGGTCAAGGGAGAACGGGTTCAACAAAATCTTCCTTAGCTGGAAGATGGACACGCACTACAAACTCAATACCGAATTTTTTGACGACCCTACTGAAGAAGAGCTTGAGTACAGCTATGAGAACAAGCTGACCTCTGACCAGTTTCACTGGGCAGTCAAGACGTTGCGTACAAAGTGCGCCAACAACTGGAACATTTTCAATCAGGAGTTCCCGGCAAATCCTGAAGACGCCTTCATCACCTCTGGAAGCCCCTTCTTTCCAGGGGGCTTCGAGGTAATGCAGAGCAAAGACGGCTACCAGGAGTATGCCCCTCCTAAGAAGTTCAAGGTTTACACCATGGGGGTAGACACAGCGACAGGCAGCCCTGGCGGTGACTATAGCGCCTTTATGATAATGGACACTACTGACCAAAACAACATTAAGATGGTGGCAAGCTTTTATGAGCGGATGCCTCCGAGTCTTTTTTCTGCCCAGGTCCTTAAGCACGCAGAGCGCTATAATGCTTTCCTTGTTATTGAGACAAACAGTTACGGCCTTAGTGTCCTTGAGCATGTGCAGTCTGCTGGTTATCCGCACCTCTACAGGACAACAACCTTTGATAAGGTCACACAGAAGTGGCGCAACCAACTAGGTTTCGTTACGACAGTAAAGACCCGCCCGCTTTTATTCACTCGGCTTTACGAGTATGTCACTAGAGGCTGGACTGACACTGCCTGCCCTCGCTTTAAGTCTGAAGCCAACCGGCTTCATTACAATAGTCGGGGTAAAGTAGAGGCATCACCAGGTCAGCATGATGACATGATCATGGCTACAGGCTTTGCGCTGATGGGCCTTGACCAAGTTGCAGAAATAGAAGAGGAAATAAAGAAGTCCTACAAACCACAGAACATTCGGGAGATACTTGAATGGGAAATGGCTACGGGCAGAAGTTATAGGTCAGCTAAACAATCTGAGTTTTCGAAAGACAGCAAAGAGGAAGTGTTTGGCCTAGTAGAAAGTCTCTTGTAAACCACCGGCCCTTGGCACGTTACGCCTCGTAGTAGGAGAAGAGAGATGAGCTTGTTGGATCAGGAACAGCAGGATGCGTTGATTGCTCAGTTAACCGGAACGGCGACTGAAGAGCCCCCTCAAGAGCTTGAGACTAGTGAAGAAGTCGAAGAGTACGAAGAGGAACACGGCGAAGAAGAAGCCTATGAGGCTGAAGCTGAGCATGAAGACGAAGAATATGAGCCTGAGCAAGAGGATGGGGAGTCTTACGACGCTTCATCTGAAGAGCACGGCAAAGAAGAAGAGGAAGAAGTCGCTGAGGGGCATCGTGTCCCTTACGAACGGTTTCGTCAGGTTAATCAGCAAAGGCGCAACCTGGAAAGCCGTTTAGAAGCTAGGGATTTAGAGCTTAAGCGACTTCAAGAACGTTACGAAAGTCAAAACAGACAACCTCAAGCACGTCGTGATTATGATAACCATCACGAAGAAGTCGAAAGCGACGTTGCTTGGGGGGCTGAGACGGCCCCTCGTAGTGATCATCTTGAAGATCTTCAGGTACGGGTAGCTCAAATGGAGCTTGAGAAGGAAGTTAGCGCTGCTATCTCAGAATACCCGGACGTTCCCGAAAACTTCATTTGGGAATCCATTGCTCAGAACGGCAACCAGCGAGCACACGACCTAGCAGCAGGCTATAGCAGCTTTGTTGCTGAGGTAGAGGAGGCAGCTATCGCTCGTCACCTCGAAGCGATGCAGGAAGAGGAGCAGCAAGCGCAAAATTCGCCTGCTCCACCACGCATTGCTCGTCGTCGTACCGTTCGGCATCAGGAACAAGAAGTCGAACAAAACTTAACTCTCGATCAGGCTAGAGATGCCATGATCGCTTACTTGAAAGACTAGAAAATGGCTGTTGTCATTCAGGACCTAGAATCAATCCTAAAGGAATTCTACTTAGGTCCCATTATCGAAGCTTTGAACTCTCAACTTGAGATGGTTCAGCTTTTCTCCAAGGTATCCCTCGACTGGTCAGGTCGTAAGGTTGTTATCCCTGTGCATGTTTCCCGTAATACGGGAACTGGCTATCGCAGTGAAACCGCCGGACTTCCTACTGCTGGTAAGCAGGGGTACGTTGATCTTAATGTAACCGCAAAGTACCTTTATGGTCGCTTTGCCCTTACCGGCCCGGCTATTGCTACGGCTAAGACCACGGCACACAGCTTCGCTACCTACGTCCAGTCCGAAATGGACGGCGTTGTTACCGATACCAAGCTGATTGCTAACCAAGCTATGTATACTGGTGGTGGTGCGGTTGGTTTTATCTGGGAAAAGGCAGACATCACAGCAAGTGCTGGTGTGGCCCTCCAGTCGAAGACCTTCCGGTTTACTGGCAACAAGGACATCCTTCGGGAACTACAGAACCTTGATCCCGGTCTTGCGGCTACTCGCCGTACCGCAGTCGACATCGTTCGGCTCGACACCTATGCTAGCGCAGTAACGCTTGCGGCTGCTTCGGACGCAATCATTACTGATGCTGATGCTGCTGCGACGATTGTTGCTGGTGGTACTGGTGACAGTGAGTTGTATCTTGAGTCCATTGGTGGTGCGACGCTTACCTTGAGCACTCTGACTGGTAACTTTGCTGCAATGGTTGTTGTGCAAAGCTCGGGTCAGTACACTCCTCGGGTAGCCGGTCCTCCGATTGTTGATGCTATTTATACGCCTGACGTAACCGGTACTTCGGCTGCTCTTCGTGTGCTCAACGAGCCTAGTGGCATTTATCAGAACCTTGGTTCGAAGCTCCACTTTACTGTGGATCGTTCCATCGCTGCTAATGCTCCGCTTCGTTCGACGATTCAGTGCATTGACGGAACCAATGCGGCTCCTCAGAAGCTGAACTTCGGTCGTATGCAGAACATGCTCGATGAGATCATGATTGCTGGCGGCGAAGACCCACAGTGCATTTACGTGCATCCGGGTATGCGCCAAGAGTATGCTTCGCTGCTTAGCTTCCAAGCTGCGGCAGGTGCTCCTACGACGTTCCGCAAGGACGTTCAGGGTGGTGCTGGCAAGGGTGATCCGGGTTACTCGGCTTACTCCTTCAACAACATTCCGGTCAAAGTCTCTCGCCACTGCGGCAAGGGCTTGGCAATCTTCTTGAATACGAAGGTCTGGAATGTTGCGGAGTTGCATAGCTTCGGCATGGCCGATGCTGACGGCAACGTTCTTTCCCGTGTTCCTGGTTTCGACCAGTGGGAAGGCTTCGTGAAGTGGTACTACGAGTTGGTTTGCAAAAACCCGAACCACTGTGCGATGCTTATTGGGGTTGAGTTCCCAGGAATGTAGTGCACCGCTCCCCTCCTCTTAAGGAGGGGGGAGCGTGGACAGGAAGGTGAGGCCCCTTGGAGATTGCGCTTGAAGTGATTCAGTGCTTGCTCCTTGGGGTTCTCGCCTTTCGTTCTTTTCCCCTGGAAAAGAAAACAGATGATATAGCCGACTTGCTTGGAGAGCCCTAATGGCCGTAAAGAACTTCTCTCGCCACATGCCCCGTAGTCACGACACGCCTTCTGAGTGGGGCAAAAAAGACAAAGAGGGCGCTCCTGTCTCTGATCGCCTTATGGGTGCTGCCGGAGAGGCTGCTGCACTTGCGGCTGCCGGATCGCAGTTTGGTCCAGCAGGTACGGTTATCGGCGGAACAGTTGGAGCTATCAAGGGCTTCTTCGGGACGGGCAAAGGCAAAGGTGCTGGTAAGCTAGTTGACGGTGGACTCGCCGGAGCCAGGGCTTTGGCTGCTCAACAGAAGCTAGGCCCTGAAGCGGCCGAGGGTTCTGTAGGGAAAGTAAAGAAAGATTCTAAAGACGGCTTCTTTAAGAAGGGCGAGAGGGTAACAAAGACCAGCGCCCGTTCTAACCCTGAGGACGATTTTACTAGTGGATACTAATCACAACCTACCTAAGGGTGGCGTACTCAAGGCTGAACTGGAAGAGTTCCGTCGCTATCGCGATAAGACCTGTCGGCTGTGGGACATGTGCAACCTGTTCTTACAGGGCAAGCAGCACATCCGCTGGGATCGCAACGTGCGCAACTTTGTTGGCATCCCTGCTAATCGACAGCGAAACCGGATCACGGTTAACATGATCCTAAACATCTATCGCAACGTACAGGCTCGGCTAGCTATTGCTTACCCTAGCGTTAGCGTGATGCCGGCTAGTCCCTCGACAGAAGACATTAACAAAGCTCAAGCAGCCGAAACATTTCTTCGTTACTACTGGCACACTGAGGATATGCCCGACACGATCGAGCAGCTTATCCAGTGGCTTATTCTTACCGGCAATGGCGGCCTTCATAGCTATTATGACCCAGGGCTCCAGGAGATTAAGACTGAGGTTATCAGTCCTTACGACCTGTTCTTTGAGCCTGGCTCGACAAGCTTTGAAGAGTCTCGCTATGTTGCTGTGCGCTCCATTGTACTGCGCAAAGAACTTGAAGCAGCTTACCCCGAAAAGGCTGAGTTGATTAAGAAGTCAAGTGCATCTCCCGACAGGCAGATGCGTGCCTTGTTCAAGAAGACAAGCGACACTGAGGGGACCCAGCTAAAGAATCGTTTAGAAGTATTTGAGGTTTACACTCAGGACGGCAGCATGGGCGTATTGCTTGGGTCTACCTGGCTTTACAAGTGCGACTGGCCTACCCGTCATCACCCCGTAACATCTTTTCAGTATACCAAGGTCCCTGGTCGCTTGTGGGGAATGGGATTGGTTGAGCCTCTTATCGAGCTACAGATGATGTACAATAAGGGCCGTACTCAGATCGTCGAAAACGCTGAGCTTATGGGCAACCCTAAGTGGCTTGTTCCTAAGTCTTCTGGAGTTGGTAAGGATGCGCTTTCAGATTCCCGTCCAGGTGAGAAAGTTATTTACAACGCTAACTCGGGACCACCCCCAAGTCAGGTTGCTGCTTCTCCTTTGCCTGGCTATGTACTTGATAACATCAAGCAGCTATCTTCTGAGATGCTGGACGTGGCTGGCGTACACAGTACTTCTCTCGGCAAACGCGCTATTGGAATCGAATCCGGTGCCGCAATTGATTCACTGAGCGCCCGTGACGGACAGCAGTTGCAGGTTACTCAGAACAACATCGAGAAGGGCATTAAGACTGTATCTAAGTGCCTGCTCGGCATGGCCAAGGCTTACTATACTGAGCAGCGCCTAATGGGTATGCTCGACGAAACCGGCCGAGTTGTCCACGCTACGCTCAAGTCTACTGACCTGTCATCTAACCCAGAAGTTTATATTGAAGCTGGCACGCTCTTCAGGGACGAGAAGCAGGATAGAGATAAGAAGATCCTTGATATGGTTAAGCTTGGTCTTCTTGATAAAGACGAAGCCCTTAAGGAAATGGATTACCGTACAGGCAATGCTCGTGTTACTAAGCGTATGGCCGGCTTTAGCCATGCACATGATATGCTTAGGGCTGTACAGATGGGCAACGCTATTGAGATTATGCCTAGCGATGACATCGAAGCTTTCCGTGAGGTCTTCTCTTCTTACATGCAGACTCGTGAGTATTACAATCTAAGTGAGGGTATTCAGGATTACATCCGTGACGTACTCATTGCTGTTTCTACTTTCGGTAAAGAAGAAGAGCAGTTCCAGGAGCAGCAACTCCGACGCACTGTGTTCCCTCGTCAGCCCGACATGAAAGACCCTGATCGCTCTACTCTTCCTCTGATGGCTACAGCAGGCAGCCCAATGACCGCTGCTCAGATTGCTTCTCAGGGTAGCTCCATGGCAGAGCGAAGAGCTTTAGTAGATGATCCTAAACCAGAGACTGGCGTTATTGCGTCCAGGATGGGGGGCACAGGATGACACCCTTACAGGTCAACCAGCTTTTCCAAAGCTATACCGACGAGTCTGACCGCACCTTTCTAACGGAGGTTCAGATTGGTTTGTATCTTTCTCAGGCGTATACTGAGCTTAGGCAGATCGTTTGTAACATTGATCCCTATATCTACAGCATCGAGCACTTGTTTACTCTGGGTAATACTAATGTGTACGATCTCGCTGCTAACCCGCCTCAGCTTTTAGGGTTAGGGGCTACAGCTGGAACTAAGCTAGAGCGCCTACTGCGAGTAGCTAGGATTAACGATACAACGCAGAACGATGTTTTGCAGTGGCTTAACGCTGCTCCCTCAGAGCAAAACATGCCTCTTTGGGGTTATACCTTTGTAAAGAGTAAGCTGATCTTTTCTGGGACCAGTAACGCTAGTTTCCGTTTAGAGTACGTTCCTTTCCATGATGTAGTCTTTGAGAACGGCGGAGCTATCTCGCCTTACATTGATGATCTTGACGGGTTCCATGAGCTTATCGCTCTAATGGCTTACAGTCGTTATGCCATCCGAGACGGCGCAGATAACATCCAGCTTCTCCAGGCTTTAAAGACGAAGCGGCAAGAGCTTGATGACTACTTGCAGCATGGGAGAAACCGACCTGGTTCTGAGTACGTCTTAGACCAGGCACGCAACGGGAACTACTAATGGCTACAAAAGGGACAGAGGTAGAACTTCTCAGGCCAAGCACTGACCAAGAAGGTATCGTGCGTGGCATCTGGTCACAGAATCTCTGGATGTCTAGAGGCGCTATCTCTGTGCGCCCTGGCTGGGGCCAGGTCACAGAGCTTGATACTACCCTAGGTCTAAACATTGGCGACAGTAGTATTGGCTACGGCACACACTTAGGCTCTACCCTTGTCGAAACTCGCTTTGGCCACAACCAAATCGTGTCTGTGTTTGCAGGCAGAGCGAGCGCATCCGAAGGATATGGCGCGACGCTCAAGCCTAACTGGGGCCGTTACTTGTTTGTTCGTATCTTTGACTTAGAAACGAACAGGACATGGGAAGAAGTTATTCATCGGAAGACTTCGCAGAACGCTAGTACCCGGCAGACCTCTGAGTTTGGCAGCAGGACGTTTGGTACCAGCCTAGAAAGCGAGTGGTACGGGAGCTACGAAACAACTTACGACGTAGACAATGCTTCTTTTGTTTCCGGTAACGAAGAAGATGATTTCTTCTTTCACACTTTCCAGGGGCAGGTTTACTTTGGATCCAGTCGGGCGGGTATCTACGTTTATCGCCCTGCTGACTTTCGAAAGTACAGAACCCAGCAACTCCAAAATGCTCACAACTGGAACTGGGCTAACGGCATGTCCGAAAGCTCGCTTATTGATCGCCTTAGCTTTAGTCCTGGTATCTTCCAGGATGGCTACGTCTATGCAACAGACAGTGTTATTTCGGCTCCCCGTGCCTCTTGTTCTTTCCGTGGGCGATTGGTTATCGCCACGGAAAACGAGGTCTGGTTCTCTGACCCAGGTCGCCCTAATAACTTTATTGGTATCAACTACATTACCGTCCCCTCCTCTAACGAGATTACGGCTATCCACGCCCTAAAGGGAAACCTCATCATCTTTACTGATACTGAGACGTTTCTTTATGTCCCCAGCGAGGGGGACATTCTTTCTAGCGGCCGTCCTCCTATCAGGATTACGGACAATGTAGGCTGCGTGGGACCGGATGCCCTGTGCCTTATGGAGGGAACCCTTGTCTGGTGTGCTCACTCTGGTGTTTACAGCACATCAAACGGTTCTACTGTAGGCGAACTGTCTCAACCTATTCGCTCTTTCTGGGGCGGCCACGGTTTAATGACCAACCCCATGACTTCGTACTTCGAAGCAAACAGTGGGCACTTTGACATTACGACAACTACCCCGCCACGGACCTTGCTTGAGTTTAATCCTCGGCACGTTTCTATTGCTTATCATCACGAACGAAGAGCGCTGCTGGTGGGTATTCCCGAGATAAACGGGGCGTGGGCTTATACCGCAGGCAGCCTTTGGTCTTGGTGGCCTACCGAATCAGTAGCTAGCACGACGGGTGCTGGGGCACCTTCGGTTGACACGAAACAGAACCTGGTTCGTCCGACTATTCTTTCCTCGAAGTCTGACCTGTTTCTAGTCACAGGCGTTAGCAGAGACAACATTGCTGACTCAGGCCAGACCTACGTAGACGGTGTGGACCTTGGTTCGTTACCTTCTAAGTCAGGCAACTTTGTTATCACTAGGCTAGGAAGAGGGGGCGGACTTGATCGCTCGTGTGTTACGGAAGACCACCGTCTGGGTTCTGGCAAGTTCGTTGCGGGGCTTCTTAAGCCTGCTTCTCCGGGGTACTGGTACTTCGATCCGCCGGAATACAGTAAATCAGAAGACAGGTACTGGATCCCAGTAAGCTTCGTTCCTCCTCCAGGAACAACGGCTATCAACCAATACGAACTGTTCTTTAAGTTTGACAACACCAACTGGACGGCTGGCCCTGCTCCTATAACCCACGCTATTACCCTGAAGTTTCCAACTGAGCGCATGGCTTCTAAGTCGGGCATTACAAGGGCGTTCGTCACGGACGCTACAAAAACAGCTAGTGCTACAGGAGATCATATCCAGGTTCTTTGGGATGGAACCGTTCCTGCTGGTGGGGCCTGGAACTATCAACCGGCAATGAATCTTTCTGGTGAGCGTCCGAACCCAATGGTTTACATTGGGTTTCGGAAAGCGGTTGCCAACGCTGACGTAGCTGGCTTCGGGATCCTACCAATAGACACTGTTCCTCTTCCGGGTATGAGTTGCCGGGACTTTTATACAAACGTGGTGACGACAGGTCACACGACCTACGTCTGGTGCCCTCACTTTATTGGAGGCTCTACCTCTCATAAGAATGACGCTAAAGCTCAGGCTGTAGACTGGGCCTACAAGAGCGAAGAGATTGAGCAGGGGGGGAACCAGCTAAAAGCTCGTGGTATATTCGCCAAGCTTTTCAGTCATGGTAAGGCCACAAATAAGATTGTTCCTGGCTGGGTATGGGGCTTATACAACGTGGTCTTAGCTTCTGATTACAAGGATTATGTTTCTCAGATTGTTGACTACGACGGCAACATCCAAACGATCCAGGACAAGCTTACGATTCGAGCTCGGTTGCGCCAGAGCATTAACGTGATGGCCACTAAGATCTTCGGCGGTATTGCTACCTGGGGCAGTGCTGGTTCAGCGGCTGACGGTAACTACCTTATTGACGATGAAGAGCTTGATGAGATTGCTACTTCGGATAGTGTTCGTGGTTCTCGTGTCAGCTATATGGTCTTCGGGTTTGTCATGAACAAGGCCGAGTCCCTTTCTCTCAAGAGCCTAAAGGGTGTGTTCCGTATGCTTGGTGGACGCCGGAGAACGGGCCGATGAGTAAAGTTAGCCTTACCCCTGCTTCTGCTTCTACTGAGGGATCGCTCGATCAGAACATTGGCATGGCCAACATTGATGAGCGTGCTCGCTCTACCTCTGGCAGTAACACCTCTGAGCTTATTCGGTCCGGTGATTACCTGCGGGAGAACGCAGAGAGCCGAAACATTATCAAGCTACTTTCTGGAATCCACCAGGGCTTTAGCTTAAGCAAACCCTTCTCTCATGTAGAAGGCGAAGCCGGCGTTATCGTCAATCGGCTAGCGACGATTACTGCTGACGCTGTGATTTCTAATGTTTACTTTCGCCAGGATGAAGATCCTAACAACATTGACCACCTAGTCAAAGTAAGCGGTGACTCTAGTGTTCTATTTACGAACTGTGTTTTCCAGCGCAAGTACACTGCTCCAAGCGAAGTTGATCCGGCCCTTCCTGCCCCACCCGTTACAACAAAATGTTTCGTTCTTATTGAAGCTGCTGCTCGGGCTATTTTTACTGGCTGTGTATTTCGCTCAAGTCAGTCGGCTGGGGTCATGAATGCGGCGGGTACCGTTGTCCAGTCCCTTGCTCCTGCGGCTGGCTCTGTCTATGTAGGCGCTGGCTCCAACTTCACTACCCATAACCACGGGACTACTGTTACTGTGTATGCACCGGAGATCGCATGAGTAACAGGTACATTACTGATGAGCAGTTTTCTGATGGCACTACTGTTGATGGTAGCCGTCTAGAGAAGGCTCTTCAGCAGTTACAAGAATGGGCAAATGAGATACCCAATGGAGATATCCGTAATCGCTGGACTCAGAGCCAGCTTGTGTTCCGTTATCTTCCACCAACAGCAGCTTCTGACGCAGCGCTAGCAACTAATACAGGGCTGGCAGGAAACATTCGCCACTACCCCTGGCTTCCTGCGTTCAATCCTCAGGACTCCTCAAACCCTATGAGGGTTAAAGGCACTAAGGTCCCGTGGATTTCGGCTTATACGGACCCTCCGCCTGCTGACGAATACACAAACATTCAAGCTGCTTGGCAGGTCTCAGTCTTCTTTGAGAGCCCCACTATTATCGAGGGTTTAGATGCTGTGCTGCTTTGCGATGACCCGTCAGCATCTTCGCATGTGTTCAACAACACCTGGCAGTTCGACTCGTCTCCTCCAACAGGAGCGACGCCAAACGCCTATATTAATGACATCCAGTTTACGATCACATCAGACAATCCTTTTATTCCTGAGCTTCAATCAGGAAACAGCATCCTGTTTAATAGGCGCAACTTCTCAGCAAAGAACTCAATCATGTCTCCCGCTGGATCGCCTGCTGTATTTGCTGACATGAACCCGCCTTTGTCTTCGGACCTAGGGGGTAACGCTCCCCACCTATCTCTTTCGCTTAATGAGCCAGGGCTTTTTATTCCTATTCCTGCTTTCACCCGTATTAAGCTGTCGGTTGTTATACCTAACTACAGCCAGGTTCCTTGGACCAACACACCCTGGCGAACCTTCAACCCTACTTTGACCCTGACGATCCTGGAGGGCCTTGAGGATGGTTAGCTTCAAGCGGCTTACCCGTGGCATCAAGCTTTTGCTTGAGCACTTCTACACGCCGCTCAACAGTGTGCGTACTGAGCTTTTGACGGGCCTATCAGAAGACTCACTCGAAACAGGTTACTCAACGTTCCGGGTTAACTTTTATATTCCGTATGTAAACGAGGGAGCTAAAGCGGCTGACAATGACCGCTACAGTTCTATTACGGCTCCCTTTATTCTTCCCCCTCCCCAAGATGAGTTCGCTTTAAACAACGCAGATATTGATGATTACGAACTCATGGAGATGTCGCTCAGCTTCGACTCCCGCTCTGAGCCGGCTAACCTAAACGGGGTTCCCTCTGATGCTACTCACGGCAAAGAAGGCTTGATTAGGACAGGTGAGCCCTTTGGGTTTACAGTGCATATCACTGAAAAGATGAAGGATGAGCAGGTAGTATTTCTAGGACAGCCGTTTAAGAACGAGGTTTACAAGCTTGAGATCCCGCCGATTGCTTTGTCTGACACCTTTAACAGGGCTAACCCTCATGTTCAGTCTGGGCTAAGCGTACCTTTCAAGCACGACAGGGTGTACCTAATGGAGTTTGTTCCATCTAAGTCGGGCGCTGTTCCTGGCATCGGGATGTTCTCTGTTAACGTTAGCCTAAAGTTCAA
>TARA_R110002050_G_scaffold847_6_pt1 | contig 17085 bp, 15 predicted proteins | sample TARA_R110002050 | Tara Oceans TARA_R110002050 (sample SAMEA4396988) | marine metagenome | biome: Polar Biome; feature: [DCM] deep chlorophyll maximum layer (ENVO:01000326); material: water (ENVO:00002006), including particulate matter (ENVO:01000060) such as... | depth 25 m
CACTTCGTCGCCCCGTGTATAAGTTTAGTAATTCGATGGCTATTTTGATTCGTCGCCCCGCACTTGATGCGGGGTCCAGGGCGGTAGTCACTGGACACAATTTTTGTCATTCTGAATTTAGTTCAGAATCCATGTGTTGTTGGCAATCAAATTGTCTATGATGAACAGTGTTCTGTATCCCGGATCAAGTCCGGGAAGACGATTAAGAGGGTCTGTCTTTGCATAGAAATCGTCGCCCAATGCCTGACACCAGGATCAAGCCCTATTCTTTACCGGTTTCCCATTAAAATCGCCCGGAATCTGGACATGTTGACATGGGTATGCATAATGACACAAATTGGGCCGGTTCGTTTTGCCCGGGAACCGTCTGAAAATGCCTAAAAAATAGGCACGGAAAACAGCGAAAAATAATTTTTTTATTAAAAAAGTGCCTACGTGCGCATGGCTTAGGCAAAATAGGCCCAACCAATTAATGCGGGTTACAGGACGATAATTATAATAACAAACTGAAATAACTGACTTATTTATCCATGCGTAAAACGCATAGTATTTCCCGTTAATTTCAGGATTAATAAATATTAATAGGAAGGAACCAATCATGGCGCAACAACAAGGACTAAATCACACAGAAAAAAACACTTCTTTAACCCCCACCCAAACCCAAATTGGCGAAGCTGTTAGGGATGGGGTAAAACACGAAGCTATTGTTTATAAAAGTGCTAAAGAAGAATTAAATGCCATATTACAAAATGAATATATTGCAAGTTTATATCTAATATTTTGCCTATGTGCTGCTACAGTATGCTTCTTTAATATAATGAGATTGACAAAGAAACATATGCCTTTGAGTTTTAATCACCCATTGATAGGAAAAACCCCCCATGATTATTTATCATTACTAGTGGAAAAACCATCAACTATTTTTAGTGACTATTTTTGTCCCCTCTTCACGAAGCATTTTAAGTGGAATTATGCGATAAAATTTATTTTGGGTTTTATTTTGTTCTTTTTTCTACTTTTGCCTATTTGTTTCAATCTCATTGAACGCTTTTTTGGTAGCAAAAAAATTAAAACAATATATAGAGAAAGAAAAGTAAATAAAATAAATGAAACTAAGTACTATAGCCAACTTGACAAATTTTATCTTTCTGAAAATATTAGGTGGGCAATTTTAATTGGGTTGAATGTTCTGATTTTAAATTTGTTATTTTTTGACTTACCTACAATCTTTTATAAAGCTGAGAAGTTTTTCGATGTTAGAATAATTTTTCTTTGTGCAGTGTATATTATGGTACCAGCTTTTATATGTTTTCATTTCTTGCACAAAAGAACATACCTTAATATAAAAGCAAAAACCCCAGATTTATATTTCTGGAGTTTATGGCATCTGTATATACTATTGGTTTTGTATTTGTTGCCTTTGTATATAATAAATGAATATAAGTCAGATGATTTGGTATATGGAAGTAAAAACCTGGTGTCACAACTGTTTTCTACAGCAGTTCATGGGGGCTGGTTTTTTGGTGCTATATCTTATTTATGGAAGAAGTTTGTAAAAGAAGACTTTTAAGTTTATTTCTCCAACAACTTGGCGGCCTCAAGGGCGGCATAGGTCCAGATGCCGCAGGCACCGGCACGTTTAAAGGCCATTAAGGATTCTAACAAAGTGGCTTCAAAATCCAAAAAACCTTGTTGGGCGGCGGCTTTTAACATGCTGTATTCGCCACTAACTTGGTAGGCATGGATGGGGCATGAAAACTGGTGATGGCATTCGCGGATTACATCCAAGTAAGGCAGGCCAGGTTTTATGATAACGGTATCGGCGCCCTCTTGAATATCCAGGGCAACCTCGCGCATGGCTTCATCCATATTGGCAGGATCCAATTGATACGATGCTTTGGACTGTTTGCCCAACGTTTTGTCTGACCCCAAGGCATTTCTAAAGGGACCATAAAAGGCAGAGGCATATTTAACTGAATACGAAAAGATACAGGTATCTGAAAACCCTTCTTGATCCAAGGCCTGACGAATGCATCCAATGCGGCCATCCATCATGTCTGATGGCGCCACAGATTTGGCCCCTGCTTTGGCCAAAAGAACAGCTTGCTGGCATAAAATTTCAACAGATGGATCGTTGGCAACTTGCCCCTTAATAACCACGCCATCATGGCCGTGGGGGGTGTACGGATCCAAGGCCACATCAGCAATCAATCCAATATCTGGATGGGCTGATCGGATTTCCTGCAACGCCCGGCAGATTAAATTATCTGGATTCAAGGCCTCTATTGCCTGTTCTGATTTTAATCTAACGTCGACACAAGGAAACAACGCCACGGCATTGATGCCCAGTTTAACGGCTTCTTTAATTTCAAGGATGGCTTCCTTGATCGTCAAACGCACCACACCGGGCATGGCTGTAATGATAGGATCCAAATCTTCTTCACGAATAAAAATGGGCCAAATAAAATCAGCCGGGGATAAATGGTTTTCCCGAATTAAATTACGTGACCATTCACTTTGGCGCATCCGGCGCAAACGTGTAGAGGGAAAACTGCCCCTGAAATTATTAAACTTTGGCATTTTACGCGATCATACTTTTCAGCATCCAGACTGTTTTGTCATGTTCTTGAATGCGGTCAATAAACATATCTTCTGTTGCTGGATCAACTTTGTCTAAGCCGTCTTTCAGCAAATGCAAAACAGCTTCATGGCCTGTGATTAGGTTCTGGACTAACTTAGTCGCATTGGATTCCATATCCGTTGCACTGGATACTTTGCTTAGTTTGGCAAATTCTTCAAAGCTGCCAGGGGATAATTCATTTAAGGTGCGAATACGTTCAGCCAAAGTATCAATGGCGGCGGCAAGCCCTTTGTACTGACCTTCAAACATTTCATGCAGGCTGTGAAATTGCGGGCCGGTTACATTCCAGTGGGACTTTTGCGTGTTTAAATACAAAACATACGTGCTGGCCAAAACTTCTTTTAAAATAACAGGTGCTGACATTGTTTGATCCTTTCCCTTAATCTATGCTTGTTAAAATTTCAATCCAACTTTATCATACCATCGTTATGTTCAACAGGGATAAATTCAATTTTCAAAACCTGATCAAGGCGAATTATTATCGCTTTATTTTGTTGTCGCCTATTTTTATGGGGATGGGCGTTTTGATCGGGTTGGCATCGTATCCAATTTATGGGGCTTATCTTTTAACCTTATTGGCCATGATCATTTTTCAGGTGAATCGTCATTGGCTATCTTTGGTGGTTAAATTATCTGCGGGGGCTTGTTTATGGGTTGCCATTGGATGGATCAGTGGCTTTGTCAAAGTCGAATATTTCTCGGCTATGCCAATTATTCGAAGCCAGGCCCCAAAAATTATAACAGCCAAAGTTTTAAATTCAGAACACACGCAGTATGGTTTCCGCCTGACATTACAAGATACAGTATCAAAGGATACTGTTCGATTGACCTATCGCCGCAAGAAACCTGTAAAGATAAATGTGGGGGATCTGATTGAGGCCAAAGTTAAATTAATGCCGCACAAGCGTGAAATTTATCCAGGGGGATTTAACTTTCGACAAAAGAATGCGTTTGAAGGGATTATTGCGACGGGGGCGTTGTTATCTGACCCCAAAATAATTCAAGTCAGATCAACAGAGGGCAGGGTTAATTGGATTCGTCAAAAACTAAATAATAAAATAGATTTACTGCTGTCTGGTCAAACGGCGATGATTGCAAAAGCCTTAATGACGGGAGAGAAAACAGGGCTTTCCCAAAAAACGCGGGATGTTTATATTAAGGCCGGGGTGGCACATGTTCTGGCGATTTCTGGCTTGCACTTAACCTTAATTGCGGGGTTGGTATTCTTTATCATCCGGCGGTTTTTATGTTTAATTCCAGGTTTTATTCATCGATACGATTCAAAGAAAATTGCAGCCGTTTTTTCGACACTTGCCCTTTTTGGCTATGTATTAATTTCAGGGGCATCGGTCCCAACCGTTCGGGCCTTCATTATGTTTTGTGTTTTAATGCTGGGGATATTGGTGGACAGACAGGCCCTTTCCATTCGAATGATTATGGTGGCAGCCATTGGGGTTTTAATCATTAAGCCAGAATCCATTATTATGCCAGGGTTTCATCTTTCTTTTGCGGCTGTTCTTGCCTTGATTGCCTTTTACGAAAGCAACCGCCAGTTTTTATCAAGATGGCTGGATGATGGGGGCATCCTAAAGAAAGTAATTTTGTATGGCGCTGGCGTATTAATGACAAGTTTTATTGCCAGTTTTGCCACGTTGCCTTTCAGTATTTATCATTTTCATCAATTCTCAGTCACGGGTATTTTTGCCAATTTATTCATTATTCCCTTGATGTCGTTTTGGATTATGCCGTGTATTTTAATTTATCTATTAACCGGGCTGGATTTTGGCATTCAACTGGCAGGGCAGGGGATTAAAGCCATGACATTTGTTGCGGAATATTTCGCGGCCTTGCCAGGGTCAGAAATATTTGTTCCTCAACTACCTGTGATTTCCTTGGCATTAATGGCGGCGGGAATTATTTGGATATGCCTATGGCATGGGTGGGTGCGCTGGATAGGTCTTTTATTTTATGTGGGATCTTTCCTGCCGTTGTTTTGGATTCAACAGCCTGTGGTTTTGGTTTCTGAAGATGCCAAATTAGTGGGCATTAATGATGGGAATCATCTGTCGGTTTCCAGCCCCCGGGCCAAAAGTTTTGTGACCCAGATTTGGGCGGGGTCGCTGGGGTATAACCCGACAATGAATACGTCGTGGCGCAAAGATAAAAAAGCCGTATGTGATGATCAGAAAAATTGTTTGTATCGAACAAAGGGTATGACAGTGGCTTATTTGAAAACGCTTGATAACTTGCAAGATTACTGTCGTAAATCAGATATTTTAATCAGTCAACAACCTGTGCGGAAAGGGCGGTCAAAGTGTTTGGGGCCAAAAATAATTATCGATCGGTTTGACGTTTGGCGTAACGGTTCCTATATTATCTTTAAGCAAGGCAATAAATTTATACCGAAGACGTAAATTTTACTTGCTGTTTTGATTTGTATGTTGTAAAAATCAATTGTTCGGGGCGTAGCGCAGCCTGGTAGCGTGTCTGGTTTGGGTCCAGAAGGTCGGAGGTTCGAATCCTCTCGCCCCGACCACTTTCATTAAGATTGTTCCTTGTTTTTCCTTTTAATTTCCCGCAATATTTAAATATGACAACTTATGTGAATATTTATAAAACAACAAAAGTTTCCACCCAATCAGGGAAGGGGAAAGCCGATCGTTGGTGTCTTGAAGTTTGTGCCTCAGAAATAAAAAAACAAGACCCCATAACCGGATGGTTTGGATCGGGGGATACCGCCACCAACCTGAAACTTTATTTTGAAACGTCAGAACAGGCAGTCGACTATTGCACAAAAAATGATTTATCTTATGATCTGCAACCGCCCACACAGAAAAAAATCACCCCAAAAAGTTATACCGATAATTTCTTGAAGTTTCGATAGGTACATTACAAAGATCAAACTTTAATCATCTACGCAGCCAACAGACTATAACAATTGTCATCCTGGTACTTGATACCAGGATCCAGAAAAGCATAAAGGGCAAATGTATTGTATCCGGTGAACTCAGCCCTGGATCCCGCATCAAGTGCGGGAAGACGGTTCTAATAGTGACCGAATGCCTCGATTCGTCCCCCCGTGCTTGACACGGGGTCCAGGCGGCACTATCCAATTACGATTTTAGTTTGTCATTATATAGTGTTTAATCATTTACGATTTTTACCCATAAAAAAACCCGGACCAAAGGCCCGGGCGTGGTAAGTCTAAAACATAGGAGGTGTTATTGATCTATTGCAAGAAATCCATTAAGAACACCCAGTGGTACTACCACATGTGTTGCATTTCAAGCATGTGCCGTTTCGAACCAGTGTAAAGTTACCGCAATCCCCGCAAGCATCCCCTGCAAAACCCTGAAGACGGGCGGCGCGAATACGGTTGGAAACAACATCTTGGGGGGCGGATGTTTCGGTTGTTGTGACAACTTCCTCAATAGTTTCTGTGCTTGCGGTTTCTAACGTAGCTTCCGAAACCCCAGAGTTGACAACTTTTTTATTGCTGCTGCCGTGCAAAACATAAAGCTTGCGGCGGACATATCCGTTGCTTGCCAACTTTTCTGCTTTTGATTCTTCCCCAGCCGTTGGTGCAGATTCTTTCTTGCTTCCCAAGGCATCTGGCATCAAGTCAGAAGGTTGAACATGGGCCAAATCAGTCCGACCAAGATAGGATATGGCCAATTCACGGAATAAATAATCCAAGATGGAAGTTGCCATTTTAATGGCTTCGTTCCCTGTGACCATTCCAGCTGGCTCAAAACGTGTGAAGGTAAAGGCTTCGACATATTCTTCCAACGGCACCCCATATTGAAGGCCGATGGAAATTGCCATGGCAAAACTGTTCATCAAGCTGCGGAAGGCGGCCCCTTCTTTGTGCATATCGATAAAGATTTCACCAATTTTACCATCTTCAAATTCACCTGTACGCAAATACACTTTGTGGCCCCCGACAGTGGCTTTTTGCGTGTACCCTTTGCGACGATCTGGTAATTTATTACGATTTGTTTGGTAAACGATTCTTTCGATAATCTTTTCCACAACCTTGGCTGTCTGTTCTTGTTTGGAACTTGCCGCGATTGTTTCAACTTCTTCTACATCATCTGTGTCAGCTAGCCAGCTGGCATTCAAGGGTTGTGATAATTTGGATCCATCACGATACAAAGCATTGGCTTTCAGACCCAATTTCCATGATAGGAAATAGGCTTCTTTACAGTCTTCAATTGTGGCAGAACTTGGCATATTAACGGTTTTGGAAATTGCTCCTGAAATAAACGGTTGGGCCGCTGCCATCATACGAATGTGGCTTTCTGCAGAAAGATAGCGCTTTCCAGTTCGTCCACAAGCATTCGCACAGTCAAAAATGGGCAGATGTTCATCTTTTAAATGCGGCGACCCTTCCAATGTCATGCTGCCACAACAGTATTCATTGGCTGTATCAATATCTTGTTTTGTGAACCCAAATTCTGTCAACATATCAAAGGAAGGACTATCCAATTGGGCTTGGGTGAAGCCAAGTTTTTCTATGCAAAAGTCTTCCCCAAGGCTCCATTTATTAAAGGCAAATTTAATGTCAAAAGCTGACTTTAAGGCCCCTTTTAATTGATCGATTTGATCTGCCTCAAATCCTTTTTCAAGTAATTTGGCAAAGTTAATCGTTGGGCATCCTTCTAAGGTTCCATGACCCACTGTATACTTTTCAATATCTTTAATTTGGTCAGCTGTGTACCCAAGATTTCTTAAGGCACGGGGCGCCATACGGTTGATAATTTTAAAGTATCCGCCACCAGCAAGCGTTTTGAATTTAACCAAAGCAAAGTCTGGTTCAATCCCTGTTGTATCACAATCCATCACCAATCCGATTGTTCCCGTTGGCGCAATCACAGTTGTTTGGGCATTACGATATCCATACTTTTCACCCATACTTAAGGCGTTATCCCAGGCTTTCTTTGCATGGTCGACCAATCCTTTGACAGGGCAGTCAGTTGCATCTAAAGGCACAGGCAGAATTTCAAGATTTTCATAGTCTTCTTTTTCACCATAAGCTGCTTTGCGGTGATTCCGCATGACACGCAGCATATCTTCAGTATTATCTTTATATCCTTTGAAAGGCCCATGTTCTTTCGCCATTTCTGCCGATGTTGTATATGAAACGCCTGTCATAACGGCTGCGATTCCGCCGGCAACGCTGCGGCCTTCTTCGCTGTCGTAAGGAATGCCCATAGCCATTAACAAACCACCGATATTGGCATAGCCCAGACCTAATGTGCGATAATTATAAGTCCCCAAGGCAATTTCATCAGAAGGTAATTGGGACATTGTCACAGCAATTTCCAAAGTCAAAGTCCATAGGCGCACTGCATATTCAAAGCCCTTAATATCGAATTCGGCTTTGCCTTTTGCGGCTTCTTTATAGAATTTGATTAAGTTGATGGAGGCCAAGTTACAAGCCGTATCGTCCAAGAACATATATTCAGAGCAAGGATTGGATGCATTAATGCGCCCATGTTGTGGGCATGTATGCCATTCATTAATGGTTGAGTCATATTGAATTCCTGGATCAGCACACGCCCATGCGGCATAAGCCACTTTGTTCCAAAGGGCGGCGGCATCAACAGATTTAAAAGGTTTTCCATTTGTCCGACGAATTAAATCCCAGCTTTCCCCTTTTAAGGCCTTGCGCAAGAAATCGTTGGAAACACGAACAGAGTTATTAGAGTTCTGTCCAGAAACAGTATTGTAAGCTTCGGATGTCCAGCCTGTATCAAAGGTATCAAAATCAAATGATTTTTGCCCTTGATTGGCCAATTGCAAAATACGTTGGATATAGTTATCAGGAACCAGGGCATTACGGGCTTTTTTAATGGCCATTTTTAAATCGTGATTCTGTTTAACATCTGTGGCAGCGTCCTCTGTCCCATCAGGAAAGCAGGCAGTCATAATGGCATCAAGGCTTTTCTTTGTTGCTTTTGAACCGCAAACCAAGGCGGCAACTTTTTGTTCTTCGGCAACTTTCCAGTTGATGTATTCTTCGATATCTGGATGGTCAATATTAACTGTCACCATTTTTGCGGCACGGCGGGTGGTTCCCCCTGATTTAATGGCGCCGGCTGCACGGTCACCAATGCGAAGGAAACTCATCATCCCCGAAGATTTTCCACCACCAGACAAGGATTCCCCGCTGCCACGTAAGGCAGAAAAGTTTGTACCCGTTCCAGATCCAAATTTGAATAGGCGGGCTTCGCGGATCCAAAGATCCATGATGCCTCCGTCGCCAACCAAGTCATCTTTAATACCTTGGATAAAACAGGCATGGGGTTGCGGGCGTTCATAGGCCGTTTTTGATTTTACAACTTCTTCTGTTTCAGGATCAACATACGAATGTCCTTGTGCAGGTCCTTCAATACCATAGGCCCAGTTTAAACCTGTATTAAACCATTGGGGTGAATTTGGGGCCCCCATTTGTTCACACAAGATATGGCGCATTTCATCAAAGTAGGCTTGGGCATCTTCTTCTGTATCAAAGTAATCGTGCTTCCATCCCCAATATGTCCAAGTCCCAGCCAGGCGGTCAAACACTTGTTTGGCGGATGTTTCAGAACCATACTGTTGATCTTCTGCTAAGCTTTCTAAGGCTTTGTCATCTGGTTTGGATTTTTGTAACCAAGTGGGAATACCTTTTTCAGTAACTTTCTTTGAGTGGGCAGGGACACCAGCTTTGCGGAAATATTTCTGGGCGATGACATCAGCAGCAACCTGGGACCATTCTTCGGGAACTTCCAAAGATTCCAGATTAAAAACAATACTTCCATCAGGATTTTTAATCTGACTGGTCGTGGTTTTAAATTTGATTGAATCATAAGGGGATTGTCCGGCAACTGTAAAACGGCGTTGAATTTTCATGGTCCTGTGTTCCTCTCAAAGGCAAAAGTATGTAAAAAGTTAAATTTTTTTCTTAATTTTTTCTAATGTAGGTGAAGCCCATAAAAACCGCCCATTTAACCATATATTGGGTTATTCGGGGGTGGTGACTTCTACATCTAGTATTATGATTATATAGTTATGATATCTATTTCAAGTAAAATTTCTGCAAAATAGGAACTTTTTTTTCTTGAATTTTTTTTGAAATTATGTGTCAACTGTATTCATGAGGTCTAGGACACAATTAATAATTTCAGAAGTAAAAACATTTTGTAAACTTGCACAATTTATAGGCAAGGATGTATTCGAAAATAAATATTATGAATCATCAAATAAATTTTTTAATAAAAGTAAAGCGAATAGTCGACGATGGGTTGTCTATAAAGGGTATGCCGAAGGGTCAAAGGTAAGCCCCGATTGGCATGCGTGGCTGCACCATGCCGTTGAAAAGAAACCGGCAAGCCCAAGTAAAAAAACCACATCGTTTGTGCCAAATTTAACAGGCACCCCTTATAAGGACAAACCCAAATTTCAAGAAAAAAGGCATAAAGACGGATACCAGTCTTGGCGACCTTAGGACACTTGTGTATAGTAAATATTACTGGACTGTTGCAAGGCGTCCTTTTTGGATGATTTTTAGTGTCAAAGTTTGGGGGCGATATTCTGTACATTAAGTGCAGCATGCTTTCCCAGTTTTGCCTTTCCTAGAACTCATTTCAAAAATATCATCCTGCAGCAAGCCCTTAAATATTAAGGAGAAAATTTATGCGCGGAAATCTTGTTGAAACAATCGCCGGGGGTATCGTTTTAATAATTGCCTGCCTTGTGCTGGTATTTGCTTATAAAGAAAACAGTGGACAAGACGTTTCAGGTTATAATGTAACGGCAAAATTTGACCGTGTTGACGGGTTGGCTGAAGGCAGTGATATTAAACTTAGCGGAATTAAAATTGGAAAGGTCACGTCTTTAAAAATTGATCCCAAAATTTATATGGCCGTCGCAACGTTGACAATTTCAGATAATATTAAATTACCCATTGATTCAAGTGCCGCGATTATAAGCGAAAGTTTATTGGGCGAAAAATATCTTTCCATCACACCAGGGGGGGAAGAAGATATGCTGAAAGAAGGGGATGAAATATATAATGTTCAATCATCTTTGATCCTTGAATCCTTAATAAGTCAATTGATTTTCAAAGACAAAGATAAAGAAGAAAAAGCATAAGATGACAGGACCCTGTCTGAAAATTTTGATTTTATGCTTTGTCACAGGACAAGCAATGGCCTTGCCAGCAAAGTACGTGACATTGCGGGGGCTTGATAAAGTTACGGCACGTGTTTTTGATTTGGACGCTGAGGTTGGAAAAACCTTTCGATTTGGTAATTTGGAAATTGAAATCCATGCGTGTGATAAAACCCCTGAAGTAGAAATTCCTGAATGCAAAGCCTATCTGGAAATATGGGAAAACAAGGCCAATGAAACCCCAAAACGATATTTCAGTAGTTGGATGTTTTCATCCAGCCCTTCCATTTCAGCCATGGATCACCCGGTCTATGATATCTGGATCAGTGGGTGTAAATTCAGTAAAGACAAGAAACACCTGAAAACCGATTCAGACAATGTGGATGAAATTGACCATATCAAAAAGCCGACTGAAGATGAACCCGCATCTCCAGCCCAGACTTCAATAACTAATTAAAAATTAATGGATGCGCTTGAAATTCATGTTCGCCTAGGGGGTTTCCTTCGGCATCAACACGTCTAATTATAACTCTGCCACCGCCAGTAAACTGGGTGTTATTCAGAACGCTATGGATGGGTGACCTTGTTGTAATGGTACACACATGTTGACAAAAAACTGTTCCATGAAAATTCCAGGCGGATGCACGTAAATTAAGGTTTGCACCTTCAAGCCACCCTTTACCTTCCAGGGTACCGCAAGTGACATTCATAAGGGTAGCTCCGGGTTGACTCAGAAACTCAGCAACAGTCAAAGTATCTTGAAGAGTTGGTGTGTGAACAGTATTAAAATGTGGGGCAGTAGGGGATGCATCAACATAAACTTCTGCTCCGTATACACCCATAAGTATTGGGGCTGCCACACCATTGCCTGGATTAAGTTCTTCCTCAACTGCCAAGCATTGGCTGTGAAATGTACAAATAGTTATAATAATAAATAGAAATTGTTTCATCTTTATCCTTTCAAGCTTAATTCTCATGTAGTGTTCGATATCAAATTTATCAAGAAGGTAAAAGTATTTATTTCGAATATTTCCCAATAATTGCAATGAATTATTGATTATTCTAAGACTCAAGATGAAACACAAGATTAGGGGGATAAAATTAGGTGTCAGTAGATGTTCTTAAAAGTGGAAGAGAGAGAGGGATTCGAACCCTCGATACGCATAACGTATACACACTTTCCAGGCGTGCGCCTTAAACCACTCGGCCACCTCTCCAATTATGATCTTATTACTACAATAAATATAGAGATTCCTCAAGATAAAAAAAGGGTCATCTTTAAATTTAATAGACAACTATTTCCAATTTGAATAACTTTCCGGTATAACTTTTAACTATGGTGGATAAAACACGTATTAAAAATCAGTTACTAAGTATGGGGGTGGATCAACTTATGTCCGAAACCCCAACTGATCGTGTTGCGCAAAAAACAGAAGAATCCAAATCAGAAACGCCACAACCAAAGCAAACGATATCCCGGCCTGCGGTTGCAGCAAAAGGGGTATCAACCCAAATTCAAGAAACAGAGGCATTGGCTGCCTCCGCACAAACCCTTGATGCCTTAAAGCTAGCCATTCAAAACTACGAAGGTTTGGCTGTTAAAAAAACTGCGTTGAATATGGTTTTTTGTGACGGGAATCCCAAAGCCAAAATCATGTTGGTTGGCGAGGCCCCTGGCGCGGAAGAGGATAAACAAGGCAAACCCTTTGTCGGCCAAAGTGGCCAGATGCTGCGTAAAATATTCAGGTTTGCTGGATTTGATCTTGATAATATTTACATCAGCAATGTTTTGAATTGGCGCCCACCAGGAAATCGCACGCCAACGCCGCAAGAAATTGCCATTGCCCGTCCTTTTATTCAACGCCACATAGAACTGGTTAATCCTGATATGGTTATTATGGTGGGGGGAACATCCTGCAAGGCATTGATTAATGCCAAAGATGGGATCACAAAATTGCGTGGCAATTGGTACGATTTGGATTTTTTGAAATCGGGATCAACTGTTAAAGCCACAGCCATTTATCATCCGGCCTATTTAATGCGCAGCCCGTCGCGGAAAAAGGATGTGTGGCAAGATGTCTTGAAAATCAAAAATTACGTGGGGAAATGACACCTAAAAGGCAGGTGGATTGTATGTGCTGAACAGTGTTCTGGACCCCGTGTCAAGTGCGGGGCGACGAATAAAAATAGTCAACGAATTTGTGAACTTCTACACGGGACGACGAATCAAAATAGCTCCGCTCATAAGATTAATGACAAATGATCCTACCCCAGTGACTACCGCCCTGGACCCTGGTGTCAAGCACCAGGGCGACGACTTCTATGCAAAGACAGCCCCTCTTAATCGTCATCCCACGGCTTGACCGTGGGATCCAGTCTACCTTAGACATCTTTCTTCATTGTCTTTCCGGACTTGATCCGGAATCCACAGCGGTGTTTACCCTAGACAATTTGGTTGCCATAGACTTCTGGATCCTGGATCGGAGCCCAGGACAGGCTAAATTCAGAAAATCGTTGCCCTAACCGCCCTGATGCGTAAGATTATCACCAACGCCAACGCCAAATTAAAACCTTTAACAACACAGTTGATGGCAAACGATCCTACCCCAGTGACTACCGCCCTGGATTCCTGACCAATCCTGGGATGTAAAGAAAATTGCATCTTACGGCTTGACCAGGGGATAACGTATTAATTTCCGATATTTTAAAATTCTATCTTGTTAAATCTCCGCATTTTTTCTATACTGCTGACTATAATTAAGAAATCTATCTGGTTTCTTCATAAGTTTTATTTCAAGGTTATTTAAGAATGCACGCAAATTTACCCCTAACACAAATTACTGTGATTGTTTTATGCGCACTGGTATGCGGATTATTATTCACACGGTTTAAACAGCCCGCTGTTTTGGGGTATGTCTTGGCGGGGGTTGTTCTGGGCCCGAACGTTTTATCGAATGGCGAGGATGTTTCGATGATTCGCGCCTTGGCAGAATTGGGCGTATTCATGCTGATGTTTTTGATCGGGATGGAATTAAATTTAAGGTCGTTTAAGGAAGTATGGCTACAGACCGTGGGGGTGGTTACCTTGCAATTTGCAGGCAGTTTGGGGGCGATGTTCTTGGCATCTTTGGTGTTTAAATGGCCCTTTGCATTGACGTTTTTGTTTTCTTGTATTGTGGCGCTAAGCAGTACAGCTGTCTCTATCAAAATGTTGGAATCAACGGGGGAGTTACGCACAAATGTTGGGCGCCTGACGGTTGGTATTTTAATTGCGCAAGATCTTGCCTTCGTTCCGATGATTATCACCATTCAGTTTTTAGGTGGGGGGGATGTTTCCATTGCCATGCTGATATGGAAAGTCGCCTTAGCCGTTGGTATTATCGCAACGTTGACTTGGTACCTTAGCCGGAATGAACGAATTTCATTGCCAGTGATTCATAAGACGTCGCAAACAACAGAACTTGTTCCGTTGTTGGCCCTGACATTTTGTTTTGGGTTGGCGGCGATTGCGGGTTTCTTGGGGTTGTCCGCGGCTTACGGTGCTTTCTTGGCTGGGCTAGTTCTGGGGAACACAGCAGATAGGCACGCTGTTATTAATGTGACACGTCCGATTCAAAGCACTCTGTTAATGGTTTTCTTTTTATCTGTTGGATTGTTGGTTGATCTGAATTACATCTGGGATAATATTCTTAAGGTATCGTGGTTGTTGCTTACCATTGCCTTGGGGAAAACCATTTTAAATGCCACAATTTTGCATTTTTTCAAACAGCCTTGGTCCATGTCTTTTTTATGTAGTTTGATGTTGGCGCAGATTGGAGAATTTTCCTTTGTTTTGGCAGACACAGCCGTAGAAGCAGGGGTATTAAGCGCAGATGAAAACAAATTGGTGATTTCCTTAACTGTTTTATCTTTGGTCTTCAGCCCATTTTGGGCAAAGGCAGCCAGTAAATTACAAGGCATGGATACCCTGAATTTAAGGACGTTCCGGGATGGCATTAACACAATTTATGGGGCAGGGTTGCCAACGGCCCAGTACATATCCCAGTATATATCAAGGTACGTTGTCTGCATCACAAAATATGGGAATAAAATTGCCAAAACAATTAAACGTAAATTCCGAAAAAAGTCCTAAGGCCTATGCCCCCAGCTTTGAATTTGAATTAAAATTTGATGGCATTGTGGCAGGTATTGACGAAGTAGGCATCGGGTCATGGGTTGGCCCCGTGATGGCGGCGGCAGTCATTCTTAAACCAGAGGTTCCCAAAGATATTTTGCAAAATCTGCAAGATTCCAAGAAATTATCCGCCACAAAACGGAATTTTATTTATCATCAGTTGTTAAAGTGTCCCCACGTTATTTATGGCATTGGACAGGCAAGCGTTGATGAAATAGAGGCCTTGAATATTCGTCAGGCCACCTTTTTGGCCATGTCGCGCGCGGTCGATGCGTTGGGTGTAAAGCCAGACGCCGCCATTGTGGATGGAAATGCGCGCCCAATTTTGCCTTGCCCGATTCAAATGGTTGTTAAGGGGGATCAACGAAGTTTTTCCATCGCGGCCGCATCCATCATTGCCAAGGTAACGCGGGATCAATTTATCAAGGACTTGGCTGAAAAATTCCCAGAATATGGTTGGGATAAAAATGCTGGCTATGGAACACAAAAACATCGCGACGCCCTTAATAATCAAGGTGTAACTGATTTCCACCGCAAGGGATATGCGCCGATTGCAAGACTCCTATGTTCAGAAAGGCTGAAAAATTAAGGGCTTTCTTATTTTTTATCCTTGAGTAATTGTTGGAATGCCTTTATATTATCCATTGAATTATTAATTTATCATGTAAAAGTAATTTTACTATTGGGCAATCAAAAACGTCGAAACGAAAGGAAACTTAAGAAATGAAGAAAATTTTAATGTGTACAGCCGCGGCAACCATGCTTGCAGGATCCGCCTTTGCAGATAACGGCGCTTACGTTGGTTTGGGCCTTGGAAATACCTTTGCGAATGCAAATGCAAAAATTGATGCAAGTGGTGAAGATAGTCTTTCTCGGTCTGTTTCACTTAATTTTGGAACAAAAAAACTGAAAGATACCCGTGCGGTGACGGGGAAACTATTTGGTGGGTATGAATTTGACCTATCTGATTTTTCCGTTTTGACAGAGGTTGGCTTTACCCTGGATGATACAGAGGCGAAACATAATACAGCCTTAACTTTAACAGGTGCTGTAGATGATGGTGGTAATGCCCCAATTATTACATCCACACGGTTAAAAAGGGATTATACATTTTCAATTGGGGCAGGTGTCAAAAAAGAATTTGCTGACAAATTTTCTGCCTTAGCTGGGGTTGATGTGCTTTACAGTCGCTTTGAAATCAAATCAAAAGGCCAAGGTACCTTTGATGATGGGCTTAAAGATGTTCGCAAGAAAAGGGCCAAATTTGGAATTGCCCCTTGGATTGGTGCGGCATGGGATTTAGGGTTTGTTGAAACAGGCTTACGTTATCAATATGCAAAATATCAAACGATTAAAAATGCTGGTGATGGTGTTGCGGGATCGGCTAATTCCTTTGCTGTTTCAAACAAAGTGAAACCTGCCTATCACACAGTGATGTTGACTGTTTCAAAGAAATTTTAAGGTTAAAGATTGATTTTTAAAAAATAATAACAATATAAAAAGCTAATATACAAAAATAAAGGATCAAAATATGAATAAAACATTGAAAATGTTATTGTTGGGAACAACATTAATGGTATCAACAGATGGCTTCGCAGCTGGAGCTGCGGCTGCAGATGAAGCTGCAGCTGGAATTAATACAGGTTCGTCAAGTTCACGAGTAAAGAATACGGAAAATTTAGAGGCCGTGACGTCACCCAAACTTGTGAAGGCAATAGGGCGTGTTGGTAATATAGCTAAACTCTTAGATCTTGTTGTTGATGAGGAATTATCAGAGAATAATGCTATCATTATTCAATCAATTATAGAACGCAATGGATCAAAGTCTAATGCTGGAATTGTTAAACTTGTTCGTAGTTCGCTAAAAGCAGCAGCAGCCGCAGACGCCGAAGCAGACGCCGCAGCAGCTCCAAAAGCAGCCGCAGACGCAGCAGACGCCGAACCAGAAGCAGACGCCGAACCAGAAGCAGACGCCGAACCAGAAGCAGGATCACCTAGTCCAGCAGCAGCTCCAACTCCAGCTCCAGCTCCAGTAGACGCCGCCGAAGCTGAAGAAGAAGCAGCAGCAGCAGCAGCTAAGAAAGCTGGTGACGATGCAGTAGAAGCAGCCGCCGAA
>TARA_R110002050_G_scaffold296_1_pt1 | contig 17083 bp, 9 predicted proteins | sample TARA_R110002050 | Tara Oceans TARA_R110002050 (sample SAMEA4396988) | marine metagenome | biome: Polar Biome; feature: [DCM] deep chlorophyll maximum layer (ENVO:01000326); material: water (ENVO:00002006), including particulate matter (ENVO:01000060) such as... | depth 25 m
ACCCGAAGTTCAAAATCACCTTGGTTTTGAGGTAAAGGATAGACATTTTCAAATGCTGCGGCAGTAGCTACCTGTACATGCAGTGGAACTTCTGCCAAAAAATAATCAGGGCTCGTTTTTGATAAAACCCCTTTGATTTTTATGGCAGAATCCAGGACAGTAATCTCTGTAAGGGAATTGGGGAATTCAGTATTTAAATAGCGTATCAGCGCAGCTTTATAGGCCTCTTTTTCCTCCATCAAAAGCTCCTTGTCCCGGACTTTTTGAATTTCGCTTGCATTGGGTCTTCTGAAACTAAAGTCTCGGAACTGCCCAGCATATCCTGCACCTCCACCAAAATCCATTCTCAAAACATCCCCTTTCTTCCCCCAACCTTTCGGTAAGGCTTCTGCTATATCAATGGAATACCTGCTCCATCCTTCCCGAATGCCCAAGGATGAAAATACACTGAAGTTTTCATCAATCGGAGGACCAAAGAAAATCTGAAAATTATCCAGGTACTCCGTAGAAAAATACTCAAAAGTGAGTATTGTCTCTTCCTTGCCGATTTCAGATGTCAATGGAGACGTAAAGAGATAGGGGTCAGGACCTGTTGTTATTATTTCATAATTTCCCTGCTCATCTATTTTTACCGCTACATTGTGCTGGTTTTCCTCGGATATTCGGACAGTGCCTTGCTGCCCAAAGGCAGTAGAAAACGTTATAAAAAAGAATAAAATGGTTTTTAAGGTATTCATTTTAATCTCTTATTATGTAGTTTAACCTGCCTCCCGGTGCCACATCTCCATTGACATACCAATCAAGGGGATCTGTATCGTCCTGCATGTTGTCAGACCACTTAAACTCCAGATTTAAGGCTTCCATTAATCTTTTATCAAGCGACCTTGGCAGGGTAATCATCATTTCGTTGCCTGAAACCACATGGACTACCTGACTTATGGTCACCCAATTGCCTTCCCTAAACTTTTGAAGCTGATTCCCTTGAACAATTCTAAAATCATACCCCTTCCAACCTGTTTCAAAATCCCTGTCAATATCCAGGTAAAGCCGCATCCAATTGTCGCTATTATTCCCGGATATAGGCTTGGTGGTTTGAGCATAAAAGAAAATGGATTGATTGTCCCTGGCCACCTTTAAAGTCTGAAAATCATTTCTCCCAGTAAAATTGGTGTAAGTTACCTTTGGTTCAGATTGTGCTCCCACGTGGTTTCTAGGGTCAGTTTCCCCGGTATAATCTTTAAATTTCACATCGACTTCTTCCCAATCTTTTAGCCCTTTAATGGTTTTATCATTCCCAAAAGTCATCGTTTTAACTCCCCCTTTGTATCTCCTAACATTTCCAACAAGTTGCATGTAGTAATGGTCTTTCAAACCGCCAGTCCTGGTTGGTTCTATGTCTCTACTGTATTCTGGACTGGCCTGATCACAAAACCAGGCGTGTTCAGGATTGTCATCATGACTTTCAAATTTCGTAGCAATCCATTCATTCCATCCGGTTACAAAAACAATCGGAGGATCTACCTTAAGGACATTGTCCCATTGTTCCTGAAAATTGTATCCCATTATGATGTCGGCTACTGGGTTACCTTTTTTTCCATTGCGAAAACTTCTTCCCCAGTTGTCTTGGTTGCCATAAAAGGCAGACCCTCCCATTCCTGCTGTAGGATTTGGATGTTGGGCAACAGAAACGTTCATGATTTCAACCTCCCCTTTATGGTTTTTGTGTACCATTTGTGATCGCTGAAATTCTATCCAAGGCCAACTATTCTCTTTATAAGGTTCATTGGGCCATTGGGATTCCCTAATGGTAAAGAAATCTCCAGCTTCTTTACCATTTACTTCTTTGGAATGTCCCAAGATCATAGGTTTTCCATCCAGGTAAAACCATGATTCGGGATGGTAGTATTTCGCTCTTTTCTTATAAAAAGTCTCATACACATCCTCCATGGTTTCCCCAGAGGAAGTGTTGGTATAAAAGACAATTTTAGGAGGAGTTTTGCCCTGCTTTCTGATGGTATCCATCGCATTCATCAAGACATTGGCTCTGTCCGCATAAATCAACCGGTTGGTGGCATCTATTACCAAGAGATCCACACCAGCATCTGTGAGCAGTTGAAGGCTCCTTAAATGAACCCAATAGTCATCTGCCTTGTAATAGCCATAAAGGGGTTCTCCCCAATAATACATTCCTCCACCTCCCCAATGTGGGTTGTCAAAGTCATTCAAAACCTCCGGGTGCTGTGGGATGATTTTACTTAGGTCATAATGTATGGCCGAGGTATTGTCGCCATGCCATAGAAAATAGAACATGGCAACCGTTCTGTCCTTTTTATCTCCTATTTCTTCATAATTGGGCAATGTTCTTCCCAAATCATCCGTACCTCCTGTTTCTTGCGCCTTAGCAATGGTTACAATGCCTAACCAAAGGCAGAAATAAAACAGTACTTTCCTATTGAACCTGATAATTATATTTGAAACCATTAATCTAACCATCCTGGATTTTGCCAATTTTCACCTGTTAAACCTACAATTTTATTGACCTCAGCTTGATCAATGGGATATCTCAAATATTTATCAGCTGCTGAGCCTCTGTTTTCAAAACGAAACCGCTGATAATTGGTACCATCATCCTCATTTGTAATGCGCATGCCAGTAACAAATTTGTCTGTTTCATTAAGAATATTCCACCTTCTTACATCAAAGAACCTGTGTTCTTCAAAAGCCAGCTCAATTTTTCTTTCGTTTCTGTATTTTTCTTCAAATTCACCAGTGCTCATTCCCGAAGGAAAACCTGGCATTCCGGCTCTTTCTCTTACTGCATTAACGGCATCCCTTGCACTCATGGAAATCCCATTGGAAGAAATGACGACATCAGGTCCACCTGACTGATAGGCCGATTCTGCAAAATTGAGGTAAAGCTCTGCCAGACGAAAAAGGCGAATTGCCCCATCTGCATTGTTGTTTAATCCAGATTGGTAATTATTGAATTTTCGTAAATAATAACCTGTTCTGGTATTCCGTCTATTGGTACTGGAAATTTCTTCAGCTCCTCCCACATAGGTTTCTACTTTTTCCCCATCTGGCTGATCCAGGTACCTTACCGCTCCATTGTAATATATAGAGGCATAGAATCTTGGATCCCGGTTTGCATATGGATTCTCAGGGTCATAGCCAGCATTTGGATTGACAATAGGGTTCAGCTTATCCGCATCTGAGTACCCCAATATTGGACTTTGTCCATTGCTCATTTCATAACTGTCTACCAGATCCTGCGTTGGGCAAGGCCCTGTTCTTTCCATACCATCATTGGTAGGTAAACCTGCAAATTTCCAAATTTGCATCTGATCACCCCAATGGTAAATGGTCTCCTTATCTACTGCTCGCTGATCATTGGAACTTGTAATGAAATATAGTGCATAGGCATTTTGAGCAATATCTGGTGAAGTTTCTATATCAAACAATTCGTAACCATTGTTTAAACATTGGGCAAGCGCCTCTGCATTGATAGCTGTCGCATCCTCCCAGGAATAAGTGCCATCTGACCATAAATCACTGGCGGCATAAGTTACTGCCTGAGATTTGATCGCATAGGCCACCGCCCTGGTCATAATTCCATATTGATTGTCATATATATCCCAAGAAAATCCATCTCTTCCAGAAGGAAAAGCCAAAGCTGTATCACAATCTTCCAATATGAAGTTGACCACTTCAGCAAAGGATGCCTTTCGGTCAGAAGAAAAATCATGACCAATTTCCAAAGGCGTATCGAAAATTGGAACACCTCCATACCTTTTGATCAACTGAAGATAGTACAAGGCCCTCAAGGTGTGGGCCTGTGCTTTCCAGGACGCTTTTTCATCCTCTGTGGCATAAACTGTGGCCGTTTCAATATTTGTAAGAAAAACATTGCATTTTCTTATGCCTTCGTACAGGCTACTCCATGGACTGCCATCTGCAGAATAGCTGGGATAGGACGTAGGGGTGACATTTCCACCATACCAAACCACATAATTTGAGCCCGGAGTAACGTCATCTGCATCCTGGGCTTCGTCAGTATAAGATGACCTGTCCATATAAGGTTTTGGGGCATACCCATAACAGGAGTTGAGGTAACCTCTGGTTCTGTTATAATCACTGAAAACTTCATCCATTGTTATCCTGCCATCGCTGGGCAAATCCAATTGTTCATTACAGGAAAAACTAGTAATGAAAATGAAGAAAATAAATATATATTTTATACAATTCATAGCGCTAATTATCAAAATGTTACACTTAATCCCAGGTTGTAAACTCTATAGACAGGAAACCCTGAATAACCACCGCCTTCAGGACCAAAGTCTGAAGTTTTCATCTTATCCCAGGTCAATAAATTTTGTCCGCTGAGTAGCACTTTAGTATGATCTGATCTGAAAACCTTAGAAAGGGCGAGAGGTAAAGTATAGCCAATTTCCAGGTTCTTTAGTCGGATATAAGACCTGTCAAAATTCACGAAATCACTTGGCTCATGATTGACAGATTTGGCCAGAGAAAGTGCCGGCCAAGTAATGGGCTGGTCATTTGCATAGCGTTCTGCTGTCCAGGCATTTTGATGCATGCTACCAAAAATTCCGTCAAATTCAGTCTCCCATATTCCTGTCCCCCCTATGAGTGAAGCATAATCTCCTACGCCTTGAAAAAGGAAATTAATGTCGAAGGCTTTATAGGTAATCCCACCAGATAAGGCATAAGTTGTGCGAGGAATAACGCCATTACCAATCGGGGCATAATCCCTTTCATCAATTTTACCATCACTATTTAAATCCTTATAGATCAAATCTCCTACCCTGGGTATGCCAAATCCGTAGCTCAGGTTGCTTTCAACCAATTCAGCCTCAGAATTAAAAAATCCATTCCCATTGGAGTAATCTACCAGATAACCAAATTCCTGCCCGAATGAATACCCTTCTTCTCTTTTCCTAAAGGCGTAATCTTCCGTTCGCTCCGCTTCATTCCAATTGATGATTTTGTTTTTGGTGTAACTAACCATCCCTCCCAGATAAGCAGAAAAGTCCTGGTTAAATACCTTCCTATAATTGGCCACTATTTCAAAACCTTTATTTTCAAATTGCCCGCCATTTATCTGAGGGTAATTGGACAATGGCACACCTTGATAAGCAGGAATAGTAGCCAAAGCACTCACGATCATATTGTCCATGCGCTCATCGAATACATCCACTGACAGGGAAAGGGCATTAAATAAGCCCAGATCTATTCCAATATTGGTTTTGGTGGAGATTTCTGCAGCAATATTTGGGTTTCCAACCTGATTTTCATTGACTATGTATTGGAGGTAAGGAATAAGTCCCCCCTGACTTGCCGTTACATTGTCCAGGTAGGCATACCTTGCGATTCCGGTTTGGTCATTTGCTGTTTTACCATAGGAGGCGCGAAGCTTCAAATTACTTAACCAGGTAGCAGAGGAGGTAAAGGCTTCATTGGAAACAACCCAGGCTGCCGCTACAGCAGGTGTGGTAGTAAACCTAACGGCTCTGGCATATTGTTCAGATCCAGAATAGCCTACCACCAATTTTAATAAATACCTGTCGTCAAAAGCGTAATTTCCCTCAATTCCAGAGCTTACCCGATTGTAAGGCAAAAGGCCCGGTGAAGAATTGTCTGCTTTGGTTAAGTTCTGGTAAAACATATAGGCCATACCTGAAACCTTGCTAAGTCCAAATTGCCGTTGATAGTTTAATGAAGTGTTATAGGACAAGTGGTAATAATACTGGTGTCCTTTACCGTAAGCCAAAGGAGTATTTTGCTCTGACCCTTTCTTGACAAATTCCAACTCATTAAAATCATCCGTTCTCAGCCAACGTTCAAAATTCTGGGTGGTCCCCAAACTACCAACTGAATTGGTTTGGTAGGCAAATACACCAGAAAGGTTTAGTCCATCGGTAAGAAAATCCATGTCCAGGTCTAAGCCAAACTGGGAAGCTATGTTCGTAACTGTATGGTTATGATACCCAGAGCGATTCAACATGCCATAAGTGGGGTCTGTAACCCTCTCTGTAGTGACAACTTGACCTGCTCCAGGGAATGGCTCCCCATCAGCCGTCAAATCAGGAATAACAGGTCCAAACATTGTTGGCGGAATCTGAAATATGCTGCTATAAATGCGCTGATTACTCACTCCCGGAGTATGCTCACGCTTGATGTTACCACTTAATCTTACAAATCCAGAAAGTAGCTCATTGAACTTCATGTCTACATTTGAGCGGAAGTTCACCCAAATGTTCTTGGGATTAGGATCGTATTTAGTTTGTTCCGTTTTGAATTGCCCACCCTGATGCATAAAGTTAACATTGGAGAAAAATTGAACCTTTTCATTGCCTCCAGTTACATTCACTCCAACTCTTTGCATGGTAGAAAAATCCTTTACAAATCTGGAATACCAATCATTGCTGGGGAAATTGGGATTGTTACCATTCTGAAATTGATCAATTTCACTATTGGAATACAAGTATTCTTCGCCAAATCCATCATTAAAAGCTGCTTGATTCCTCATCTGGGCATATTCACCCGCAGGATAGTACATTGGCTGTGTAGTTACCTCCTGAACAGAATGGTCCACCCTTGCTTTGACCTGAAGTGGACCTTTTCTCCCTCTCCTGGTGGTTATTACAATTACGCCATTTGCTCCCTGGATGCCATAAATGGCTTGTGTGGATGCATCTTTTAATACAGCAATGGTGGCAATTTCATTTGCTGAAATGTATTCCAAAATTTGATTGCTGTTATAAGAAACTGGGATCCCATCAATAACTACCAAAGGGCCATTTTTTCTTGCACTAGAGATTCCTCGTACAAACAAATCTGTATTCGCTCTGGACAATTCGGAGAATGTTTCCTGAGTGGTTAATCCTGCAAACCTTCCGGAGAATGTTTGGCTAAGATTCGCTACAGGGGATCGCTCCAGTTCCTCCCCTGATACAGTGGATACTGAACCTGTGAGCTCCCTTCTCGATTGAGTCCCATAGCCCAAGGGAATAAGATCATCTTGTCCATGCATGTCAAAGGCCAGTTCCAGATCAATGTTATCCTTGTTCTCAATTTGTACCCGCTTAGTTGCAAAACCACTGGCTTCGAAAAGCAGAAATTCTTCAGCCGTAGCCAGATTTAGTGAATAATTACCTTCAACGTCAGAGTAAGTTCCCTGGTCCCCTGATACCGAATTTATTAATACGCCCTGGATGGGTTGCCCCAATTCATTTATTACTTTTCCACTAATGGTGGTCATTGCTTCCTGAGCAATTACATGACTGCTTTGGAGGTAAAACAACAGGCACAGGAAACTTAAAGTAAGTTTTATATTTTTTATATATCGTTTCATTTTGAGTTCTTTATAGTCTTTCAGAAAAACTTATAAGCATGATTTTACCAACCTGGCGTTTGCCAATTAGTTCCTGTAATCGATTGAAGTCGGTTGGCCTCATTAAGTGGAATGGGAACATGTAAAAATTTATTGGTGTAATTCTTACGTTCTACTTCTCTAACATTTCTTCTACCATAGGTATAAGTTCCATCTTCATTTCTGATTATCTCCGCTCCTGTGATCCAACGATCCGTTTCTGAAAGATCCCCTTCAGGAGAAGTCCACCTTCTAACATCAAAATACCTGTTCTCTTCCATTGCCAATTCAACCCTTCTTTCATTTCTTATTCTAAGGATCAATTCTTCCTGGGTGAGAGATTGTGGCAATTCCGGCATGTTTACTCTTGTTCTTATTTCGTTTACTGCAGCAGTTGCCTCCATCAAATGACCTGCTTCGGCTGCAGCTTCAGCCAGATTAAGAATTATTTCCCCCAACCTGTAGTATTTCCAATTGGCGCCTCCTACAGGGTTATCTCCCCCAGAATTTGGATGCAAAAATTTCCGCTGAAAATAGCCAGTTCTGGTAGCCCTTCTAACCGTAGGGTGAATACCTGTTTGAGGCTCTCCTACATAAGTGGCAATGATCCTTGTTCTATTTCCAATCCCTGCAGGATAATTCTCAAAAGACTCAGGTGATTCAGCAAAATTCCACAATGCTTTTCTTTTGGAACCATTGTAATAGATTGAAGCATAAAATCTTGGATCCCTGTTTTCATAAGGGTTTTGAGGATCGTACAAGCTATTGTTTGAATTGTAATTAGGGTTCAGGTGTTGCTCGTCCAGGTAGGGATTTTGTAAATTCAAAATGGGTTCACCGTCAATGGTTTCGTACGAATCGACCAACTCTTGAGTAGGACATGTTCCTGACTTGTACCCATCCTGAGCGCCTATCCCATCAATGTTCCAAATATTTCCCTGCCCAGCCCGACTTTGGTAGATCGTCTCTTTATCCACAGGGTTGGCAGCGTAAGCCATGGTTTGAGTGAAATATTCATTGTACAAGGCTGCATATGGATTGTTATCTTCTCCAATATGGGCCACATCCGAGAGGTACGTCTGGGGTAGATTCACCTGATTATACAATTCATACCCATTGCTTTTAAGGTTTTGAACTGCCTTAAGGTTTATTTGATAAGCTTCTTCCCAATGGTCCTGGCCATCGTTGTAGAGTGGGCTTGCAGCAAATAAAATGGCTGTGGACCTGATGGCTTCGGCCAAAGCTTTGTTTACCCTCCCTGACTCACCACCTGATGTAATCCTCCAGGGAAGCTCACCAATGGCTATGGCTGCATTGCAATCTTCCAGAATAAACTGTACTACCTCGAAATAAGAAGCCTTTTCAACTTTCGAAAAATCATCCGAAAAGTCATAAGGTGTTCTGACAATAGGGAGACCCGTTCCATACCATTTTAGTAATTCCATGTAATAGTATGCCCTTAGCACATGCGCTTCTGCTTTCCACCTTTTCCGATCATCAGGATTGTCTACTGTAGCTTCATCAATCTTTTCCAGAAACAGGGCCAGGTTGCGGATAGCACTCCAGTACTTGTCCCAATAGTCACCATTATTTTCATTGGCCCATTGTACTGATGGATGATTGGCTGCAGAAGCATCACCATTGTACATTCTTCCTGATGTTAACCAGGATTCTGCTTCAGCATCCGTATCCCAGGATTCATCACTCCAGTTCACAGGTCCTCTACTCCAAAAGAAATATCGGGTACCTTTTACAGGTAAATTAGTGTAACAACTATTCAGAAAGGCCCCAACCTTGTCATTGTCCGAAAACACTTCCTCAAGTGAAATTTTACCATCAGGAGCCATGTCCAGGACGTCCGTACAAGAAAATGTCAAAAAGACCGATAGCATTATTGCCAGGTATATTTTTATTAATTTCATCGTTAGTTTTGGGTTTAAAAGGTGGCGTTGAAACCAAAGTTCATCATCCGGGTAACCGGGTACCCTATGGAATCATTGTTTTCAGGGTCCAGGTGTCCCATTCTTAAATTATCCCAGGTGAGGAGGTTTTGACCTCCTAAATACACCCTAAGTGCGCTCATTCCAATTACCTGCGTCATATGGTTTGGGAGGGTATATCCAATGTCAATATTTTTCAACCTCACAAATGACCTGTCCATAATAAAAAAGCTATTTGCCGTGTGGTTGGTCGTACTCCTGGTACTCAGTGCAGGATAGGTAATTTCTTCCCCTGCAGCATATCTTTCAGGTGTCCATGCATTCTTATGATAATCAAAATAAGTTCCCTGGATTATGTTTTCATAAACTCCCTGAGCACTATAATTGCGAGAATATTTCCCCACTCCCTGGAAGAAAATTGAAAAATCAAATGCTTTATACTGGAGGTTAACACCTGCACCATAGGTTACCCTTGGAATTGAAGAATATCCAATGGGAGTCAGGTCCTTATCATCAACAGTGCCATCTTCATTGAGGTCTTTGTATTTAAAATCACCTACTCTGGGCACGCCAAATCCATATTGGGTATTCTCCCTGTAAGCATCCAATTCCTCCTGTGTGTTAAATATGCCGTTCCCATTGTCATAATCTATTTGATAGCCCCAGGTCTGACCGATTGAGTAGCCTGTACTACGGTATCTGTGCACGTAGGAATCATCCCTAATTTGTTCATCAATAAATTTGACAACATTGTGATTATAGCCATAATTACCTCGGATATTGATATTGAAATCATCAGCTAGCTGCTTTCTGTAAGACAATTCCAGCTCAAAACCACTGTTATCAACTTCACCCATATTTACCTTGGGAATATTGTTTAGGGGTACGCCCTGAAATGAGGGCACTGTACCTCTGGAGATAAGAATGTTTGTACGGTTTTCTATAAAGTAATCAAATGAAAGGTCCAATTGATCCATTATTCCCAGGTCGATACCATAGTTTTGCTTGTCCGCTATTTCCCAGGTAATGTTAGGATTTCCCAGTAAACCCTGGTTAACACCCTGCCCCCTACCCAAACTAGACAATGGTCCACCCCCCATGGTAATGTCACTTTGGTACAAAAATCTGGAAGATCCCATTTGGTCATTTCCTACACGTCCATTTGACACCCTGAATTTTACATTCGTAAGTACCGGATTGTCCAAAAGGAAATTTTCATTGCTTAAAATCCATCCTATGGACACCGCTGGAAAAAAACCGAAGCGTTTTCCAGGGGCAAATTGCTCAGAGCCATTATAGCCCATGTTCACTTCAGCCAAATATTTGTAATCGTACTCGTAAGTAGCCCTAGCTGCGATGCCTAGAACATTATAAGGAATTTCACCTAAGGTGGATTCCCAATTGTCCCGTTGGCCCAGAATCAGACCACTCACTCTGTGTTTGTCATTAAAAATTCTGGAATACTGTATGGCTGCCTGCATGTTAATATTGTACCTGGAATCAGCTCCTTTGGATAAGGAGAGCAAGGATTCATCAGGTCTTTTTACTGCATAGCTCAATTCATCAGTATTTGAGTTGACTTCAGCTAAAAACAACCTCTCTGACTTACTTCCCTGCATGGCAGTGGTTGCTCGGGCATCATAGGAAACCATACCCCTTACACTTAAGCCTTCAGTAATCATATTGCTTAAATCCAGCTCCATACCCAAAGATGAGTTCAGGTTTGATCTCACCTCGTTTCTGTATCCAAAGCGATTCATTACTTCAAATGCGGAGCGATCCATATATCCCGGATCAACAATCTGCCCAGGGGCAACTCCGAATCCGTCAATGGTGGTTGGGCCGGGTGTGATGGGTAAAATGGTCTGCGCCTGATAAAAGAGATCTCTCATCATCCAGTTGGTATCACCCCCTCCATATAGCCATGCTGCTGGCATATTGACCTGTTCGATATAGCTACCGATGTTCAAAAATGCCTTGAACGACTCAGTAATTTTGTAATCAATATTTGCCCTGAAATTATACCTTTTCATCCATGAGGAAGGATCATAGCCCAATTGAGATTTAGGCTCAGTATTTAAATTCCCACCTTGATTTAGGTAAGCACCATTGACAAAATAAGAGATTTTGTCCGTACCGCCTCTTGCACTCACATTGACTCTGGTCTGCGGGGAATACCTGGAAATAAATTCGCGGTAATAATCATGGTTAGGGTACATGTATTGACGAACCATTGCTTTTTGCGCATAATCCGGATCATTGGGGTCCAGACCCAATAAGGGGTTCGCATATTTTGCCATGACATCCTCACTAAAAAATGGTGTGGTCATGCCATCATTCCGGCCTGCCTCATTTCTGAGGTTCATGTACTCCAAAGACGTCAATCTTTCCGGCTCATAGGTAAAGGAACTATAGCTTTGATCAAGGCTAATGTTTAATTCCATTTCACCAGGTTTTCCTCGCTTGGTGGTAATTAATATAACCCCATTGGCCCCCCTCACACCGAACACAGCCGTAGCAGAAGCATCTTTTAGTACCGTAACGGATTCAACTTCGTTGGCATCCAAGGTTCTGATATTGTCCCTCGGCACTCCATCTATTAATATCAATGGGCTTCTACCGTTGGTGGTGGCTGCGCCTCTGAGGTATAAAGTTGCATCATCCTTTCCTGGCTGGCCTCCGCCAGATTGAATAGAAGTCAGGCCAGGAAGCCTTCCTGCCAGCGCATTGGCCAGGCTTGGGGAGGAACTTTTCACCAACTCATCGGAAGAAACAGAACTTACTGCCCCTGTCACTGAAAGCTTTCTTTGTTCAGCATATCCCACTACAACCACCTCTTCTAAGGACGATTCATCTTCGGATAGAATCACGTCTAAGGTCGTTTGATTGCCTATATCAAAAGATTGATTTTGAAAGCCTATATAGGAAAAAACAAGGGTTTCTCCGGTTTCAACTTGAATAGAATACGTTCCATCGATACTTGTCACGGTTCCTTTGTTGCTACCCAAGACAGAAATAGTAGCCCCTGGAAGCGGTTCACCTGCTTGATCCCTTACAGTTCCTGAAATGGTCACAGGATCCATTAATTGCTTTCCAGTCTTTGTCTTTAGGCTTGCAACTTTGACATCAATCGTATTGTTGAATTGCCTGAAATGCAGGTTAGATTGAAGGCTAACTTCAATCAAGAATTCCTCAACTGTTCCTGTCGGCTTGTTAAAGGACATAACAGATGACTTTTTGAGGATCTTTTTATCGTAGGAAAACCGGAAAGAAGTTTGTCGCTTTACCTCATCAAAAAACGAGTAAAGGTCCAATTTTTTTCGGGAGAGGCTTACCTCTACCTCATCAATACTTTTATACTGGCCCTTTGCTTGTAGGATACTGGTAAAATTTACTACCAGCATTTGAAAAATTAAACCGTACAAGAAGCCTCTGGACAACATCATAATTGTCTGAAGTAATATTTTTTTCATATTTTTAAGGGTTTATTGGAATTAATTTCAATATGCATGGTCTATGGATGGATCCATTCCCCAATGTTCTCCATCTTTAGACCTCCCACAGCCGGTTGGATTTATCCAACCGGTTTTATTATGGTGGTATCTTGTGTATTCTATTCTTAAAATTTGATTGTGACATTTTTTCCTTTTAGTTCAAATTCAAAATTCTGCACATAGGCCATACTTTTCAATACATTCTCCAGGCTTTGATTATGGTATTCACCCGAGAATTCCCAAGAGGGATTTTTAGCATTTTTCACTTCAATTTTTACTCCATACCAATTTTCCAGAAGCGCAACCGCCTCGACAAGATTCGATTTTTCGAATAAAATGGTCCCTTCTTTCCATGATGAAATGGTATGAATATCAAACTTGCGTATGCTTTTTTCACCTGTAAGGGGATCTTTGTACAATTCCTCCCCAGGACTAAGAAAAAAATCTTCACTGGTAGGAACATTCTCAATTTTAACTTTACCAGTTACCAATGATATTTTAATTCCTACCTCACCATTTTCCTTTATATTGAAGGAAGTACCCAAAGCGGTGGTCACCATGCCCTGAGCTACAACCCTAAAAGGTCTCAGGCTATCCTTCTCCACTTCTATAAATGCCTCCCCTTTTAAAAACACTTTCCGCTCAGAAGCTCCAAATTTATCTGGAAAGGAAAATTCACTATTGCTGTTCATCCAAACCCTGGTACCATCCGGAAGGGTTAGCTGTAATTTTTCTCCTGAAATTGTCTTTTTATGATGCATCACTACATTTTCGACCTGACTATTTTGCAAGTCGACACCAATAACCCCAGAGATCCAAACCAAGGCAAATCCTACCAAGAATACCGCTGCTAGATTTAAAATCCATCGGTAGTTTTTCTTTTCTCTTAGATGGTCCGCAGGTTTTATGGTTAAGAGCTTTTGTCTAATATCCTCTTTCATCCCCTCTGGAGCCTTGTATTCCTGGTAATTGGTGCGCAATAAAATCTCTCGCGCCAGCTTTAATTCGCTCACAGATTTTGGATTGGCATTCAACCATTTAGACCAATAATCATTCAAATGATCATTTGGATGCATTACCCAGGCAATAAACTCTGGGTCGATTAAAAAATCCTCTTTGGTCTTCATCAATTTTATACTGGCTTTATAGGTAAATACAAAGCATCACCAAAAGAACACCTAAAAAAATTATTTTTTTTCAAAATATTTTAAACCCGAAGGAAGAATTTATCAAACCTAGCGTTTGACATTTCCTATTTTAGGGTCTGCCGTAAAAAACCCAATGCTTTGTACATTAGATTTCGAGTGGTTTTAACATTGTCCAATCCCATTATTTCCTGGATTTGGGAGTAGCTGAAACCTTCATAGAAAAAATAGTAAATGATTTCTTTCTTTCTTGGGCTTAACATACTGATTGCCTTATTCAATTTTTCAATTCTCTCCAAGCTTAATTGTTGGTCAATCAATTGTTGCTCATGGGATATAGCGAAATCGAAATCCTGACTATTGTCCAGGCTTTCCCTTTTCTGATCCCACTTCGAAAACTGTCGCTGGAGTTTCCGTTTAAGACATTTGAGTAAATAAAATTTAATGTTATCAGTAGGACCTATTTTATGGCGAAGGCGCCTGAGGTCAAAAAACACTTCTTGAATCCCATCCTTGGTTTGAGATTCATCCTGGGATAAGCGCATGCCAAAAGCATACAGGCTATCAAAAAACTGCTCATAAATTTGAATAAATGCTGCGTCAGCACCATTCCTAAAATCATCCCATAATACACTATCCTTTAATAACTTGGGGGACTCCAAATTACTAATATTGGGCTTTTCACTTGAAAAAGGATCAAGTTTATATTGAGGCATTTTTGGGTTTATTGTTGCTTAATTTCTAAATATAAGGATATTTTGAACACTCACTATTTTAAATTAAAATTAATGCCTAAAAAATAGCACAATTACATTTTTGCGTATTATACCGTAAATCTTAGTGTTATGGGGAATCTGGGAACCCCGCGCAATGGAATTAGTTATCCACTATCATTGCTTTAAAAGCTTTATCAGACAAATCTGAAAAATATAGAAAAGTACCTTTCAGGTCAACTATTTTTTCATAAGCCTTTTCCTTTACTTTGAAAAATAAGGATGCTTACCCCCCTCTCCCGATAACCTTAATCCAGCAATTGTATTGGGTGAAACCACAAGGGTTCATTCAACACCTTCTATAGTCCGGATCCAATGGGTACGGATCATATGATAGGCATAAGAATGACCTGCTTCTATCCAAGCTATTTTTGCAGAAAAGAAGGGGCAACAATAGACCCTTTGAATCCTGGGCTTTCATCAAGGGAACAAATTCCGCCAACTCCTTTAAAAAAGTTTGGTGGCATGCTAAAGGGATTCAGTCTCGAGACAGTGGGTATTAGGAGGTTTTCACCTTAAATATCCTCTTAAAAGTTCTGATTTTTCTATTTACTCGGAACCGGCCGCTGTTTCTGTGGTACTATTACATCTCGGTGTTTTTTTAATAACTTCTGTTTACAAACCAATTATTCAATGCTTCTTGATAATTTTTTATTGTAGGATCATCAAATTCGTTGGATTCTTGTTGGAGAAAATTTCCAACCTTTTTTTGAATTTCCTCATAGTTTAAATTATTAATTATTTCTATTTGGTCTTCAGATTTTATCAGGAGAGAAACATCTCCATGGCTTGTAATTCTACCAAATCTATAGATTCCGTTTTGGTTAAGGTTTTCTGGATAAAAAATATCAATTACATAAACGCTTTGAAATATATTCAACATTTGCTCATCAACCTCAGATTTTGTTAATTCCCCCTTTTTTATTAAATAATTTAAAATTTCAGGTGAGAATTTCTTGTCTATCCTAAAAGCATCTACTAATTCGTAGTTCAAAGTGTCTTGAGCTTTAAGATGGGAAATCGAAATAATTAATGCTATTAGGAAAAGTAGTTTTTTCATGGCTCAATCCTTTGTCTGTCTTTTTCGGTAATACAATTAGTTATAATGTAGGTTTTCTTAAACTTACCTGCAACCTCCATTTTTATGATAGCTGCGGATTTCAATGCTGCGACTTGTCCCACCTGCCGAAACGAAATATAGAAACTAGACTTCAAATTAACGCCTCACCCGCAGATCGCATAAACACAATATTGATAGCTGCTCGCATTGATTGATACCTAACCAAAAATTGTCCACCGTGAATAAACTTTTTACGAAATATTTCTTCTCTATCTGGGAAGACAAATTTACCCTCGTATTGAGATTTGTTAACAAAGCCACTTAATGCAGTTCAATCTTTACTATAAAATTCGGGTGAGAATATTCTGCTTTTCCACTTTCATAAATCTGATGAGAGATTTCTAAAGACTCAAAACCTGTTTCAACTTTTTTATTTTTAAAATATTGAATAGAATACCTCGAACTAATTAATTCTAAATTCTTTGATTCTGCATAATCTATAAAGTCAGATTCAGAAATAATATCCTCATCAATCTTTGTTAGAACTTCACTTAATAAAACAACATAAGAATTTGGGTCATTCTCATTGGTATAAAATATAGGTGTAGCTGAATAAATTTCATCGTCTTTATTTAATTCTTTCAAATAATTATTGACTTGCGTACAGTCGGTCAAGGTTTCATTGATTCTAAGCCAAACTTGATCGTAATTGATGTACCCTGTTATAGCGCTATTAGTTATGAAGGAATATTTACTTAATATAGATTCTGCAAACTCTTTTGTTACATTTTCTTGTTCAAACACAATATAAATTTCAGACAATGATTGTTTTCCAAAATAAATTTTCTCCTCTCCCGAGTAATAGAAATTTTCTTTATCATCGCATAATCTCATTTTTGGTAGAGGTTCATCCTTTTCACATGAGACTAATAATATAAACCCTATGGTTACGAATAACAGTAATTGAAGTATTCTTTTCATTGTTTTTTTTGTCTTTTGACACCTATTCCTGTCAAGTGGTTGTCATGTCTTTCTATTAGCTTTTACAAATCCAAACCTTTCAATTTAACGTTCTCTTTATGATCTGTACGGCAGTTACCTCCAACGGGATTTATTTTTGGGAAGGTTGGCATTTGAAAATGTACTCTTCCATCCTACTCCTAGCTTCTTAAAGATACTGATTTTTCGATTTACTCGGAACCGGCCTCATTTTAATTTTACCCTTGACCTTGGTTTCTCCAGTACACTTCAAAACGGAAAGGTTCAATTTACGGTACAGAA
>TARA_R110002050_G_scaffold135254_1_pt1 | contig 17055 bp, 13 predicted proteins | sample TARA_R110002050 | Tara Oceans TARA_R110002050 (sample SAMEA4396988) | marine metagenome | biome: Polar Biome; feature: [DCM] deep chlorophyll maximum layer (ENVO:01000326); material: water (ENVO:00002006), including particulate matter (ENVO:01000060) such as... | depth 25 m
GACTTGAGCCGGATTCCGAGCCGATGACCGGGGAGGTACCACATGTCTGCATACGCCATGGTTTGAGCCAGTCCGCTATCATCTCCGGTGGTAAACAGCACTTGATTCGAGAGCGAATCGGCAATGCTGATGTAAAAAATATCGTGAGCCACTTGCTGAATCATGGGGCTGAGGTTCTGCTGAATAAAGGCCTGCCGCTCCACCACCAACTGACAAAGCTGCTCGCCATTCCGATTTTTAGGTAAGAAATAGAGCATGAGCTTGTCGTTGAATGGCTCCACCTCCACACGCTGATAATTGGATTCGAGGTAGCCCCGAAGCACGTCAAGCTGGCTTTGCCCGGGCCAGCGATCAATCGTAAAAACCGAGTCGTTGAAATAAACCGCCCGCTGCTCCCGGGAATTCAGATCCGAAAAACGCACCGCCTTCAAGGCTTCATTCTTGGCAAACAGGCTTTCTGTCAGTCCTTGCATGAGCTCGCCCTGGGGATCGACCGGATGATCGAGGCTTTGACTCCATTGCTGAACCACATTTTCAGAATATTGATTGATGGAATACAGGATAGATTCGAGCTGGGTGCTGAATACGCGCTCAACCATCTCTTCGTTTTTACTCAAGGCAGAAAATTCCCTGACCAAGTAGAATCCCATGGGCAGAGAAACAATAATCAGTAAAACCAGGCTTATTTTAGCTAGTGTTCGAACCATACGTTTTTTCTCGGTTTTCGGTAATGGATAAAGGTATTAAATCGAATTGAAAATCCCACCCCAAAATCCTTCAATCCTTCAACACTCAATCCTTCAATCCCTTCTCCTTCCCATAGCGGCGGGCCACAATGCTGATATAGAACAACTGAAAGGCATGGTAAATCATAACCGGTACCAAAAACAAACTGCCGATCGTGGTATCACCAAACAACACCATGACCATGACTGAGCCATGCACAAGAGATTTTTTTGAGGAAGCAAACAAAATGGTAATCCGGTCTTCACGATTGAACTGCATCAGCCGGGTCAGCACCTTTGTCCCTTCAAAAATGAAAAAGAACAAGCCGATCACGCTACCTCCCAACAGCAACAACTCATGGAGTTTAATGCTCGTGAAGATGCCATTGAGAAACGAATCGCTGAAACTCCGGTACACCACCATCAAAATAATCGATTTATCGAACAGGCTCAAATAGCGCTTGTTTCGATTGGCCCAAACACCCCACCAACGATGCAGTAAAAGGCCGATAAATACCGGAATAAGAATTTGGATCACCAAGTCTTGGATCACTTCACCAAAGGCGAAGGCTTCGCTTTGTTTCTCCAGAAAAATTCCCATCCATAGCGGGGTGAATAAAATGCCGATGACTCCGGAAATACTGGCATTAAAAATGGCGCTGGGCAAGTTGCCTTCAGCGATGGAGACCATAACCACAGAAGAAGATACGGTAGAGGGCAGGGCCGCCAGAAAGAAAACGGCCAACCAAAGCATTTCATTTTCGGTGCCTGCCAGCAAGGGGCGAAATGCCAGCACAACCAAGGGAAAAACCAAAAAAGTAATGGATTGAATCAACAGGTGCAGGCGCCAATTACTCAGGTCAGCCTTTAGTTTTTCGGGGCTCAGCCGCAAGCCATAAAAGAAAAACAGCAGCGAGATGCCATAGCGAATGAGCACTTTCAGCTCGATGGCGCTGCCCTGCCTTCCAATACCCGGAAGCAGGTAAGCCAAAAGAATCATTAGGAGAATGCCGGAGATAAATCCATCAGGCAAAAATCGCTTAATCGGTTGGAAATACTTGTTGGCCATGAACGTACGCTTGTCATTTTCGATTTACAAAGATGGCGTAATTTCAGGAAAGACCTTGTTTTGCCGAAGAAAATATTGCCGGCAGGCCTTTATTGGCTTTATAAAGAAGTTTAACCAAAAAGATCGCAGGGGAGATGAACGGCTGTCAGTTTTCAGTTGCTCAGTACGCGGCCAATTTCAACCCAATCGGGTCGTCAACTCCGGGCTCCCTTTCTCCTACATTTTCAGGAGCCTGTCCGGCTTTTAACCGAAGGAGATCCCAAGGGCAGCGAGGCGGAGGTGGTTGGAACTATCGATTCTTTCTTGTTTTTTAACCCACAGATGGTAAAGATTGGAAATACCTCTGGACTGGAAGGGTCAAACAACACCAGCCCGCGCGATTTTATCGGAGTAGATATGATTTCTTGTTTGCTTTAGCCTTTCAGCAACTCATTCATCTTTTGCTTATCCAAAATCCGGATCGACCGACGCTGTACTTCAACCAGGCCTTCCTGGTCCAGCTCGCCCATGGCCCGGGCAAGTGAGGGCCGGGTAACACCAAAAAACTCGGCCAGCTGAGCTTGCGACAAGGGCAGCTCCACCACAGCCAGCCGATCGCCGGCCAGCTCGAGCAGGTAGTGCGCGATCTTTTGCCGAATGGTTTTAAACGACAGAAATTTAATGCGCTGCGACAAAAACTGGGCGCGCGACGAAATCGAATTCAGGTAATTAGTCAGGATTCTTGAATCTTGTTGCAACAGCTTCAAAAACTCAGGCTTACTGATACTCAACAGGCTCACCCGCTCATTGGCAATCACCGTTACCGGGAAACGGTTGTTCTTTCCAAACAAAAAAGCGGCCGCCAAGGGACGCGGTGCCTCAATATCTTCAATCTTGATGGTTTTCCCGGTATAGTCGGCCATTTCGCCTTTCACACTTCCTTCGAGCACAATAAACAACCGGTTGCATTCATCACCGGCATGCACCACCAGCTCATTCTTCTGAAAGCCCTTCACCTGGTAATGCACTTGCTGCATAATCTCAGAAAGCCGTTCGGCCGAAATCCCCATAAAAACAGGTGACTTGGCCAGTAATTCAAAATCAAGCATAAAAATTCGGAGTTTGTAACATTTGATACATGCCCTCAAACAGGGGGCAGCTATTTTTGTTGCATCAAATTTAGGAAAAGATGATCAGAGAAATCGTAAAAATAGATGAAGACTTGTGTGACGGATGTGGATTGTGTATCCCAAATTGTCACGAAGGAGCATTACAAATTATTGATGGCAAGGCACGCTTAATTAGCGAATTGATGTGTGATGGATTAGGTGCCTGCCTGGGTCATTGTCCCCAGGGAGCCATTGAAATTGAAAAGCGTGAGGCTGAGGAGTACGATGAAGTAACCGTCATCAAGCAGATGATCCCGAAAGGCCAGAACTTGATAATTGCGCACCTGAAGCACTTGAAAGATCATGGTGAAACCGGCTTTCTACAGGAAGCCGTGCGCTACCTGAAAGCCAACGAAGACGAACTGCCGGTTGATGTATCAGCGATTATCAGCGAAGTGCACAACAGCAAACCCGAAGCGCACCAGGAATCCGGATGTGCCTCAGGCGGATGCCCGGGATCAGCTCCGGTGAGCTTCGAAAAACCAGCGTTTGTGATGGCACCCCAGGCTGCAGCAGCTCCGGCCGGACAATCAGAATTACAGCAGTGGCCTGTGCAAATGCACCTGATTAATCCCGCGGCCGGCTACTTCATGGGCGCCGACCTGTTGGTAGCAGCCGACTGCGCCGCATTTGCCCACGGAAGTTTTCACGACACCTTTATCAAAGGCAAAAAGCTGGTCATCGCCTGTCCTAAATTAGACCAGGGAAAAGAAATCTATGTGGAGAAATTGATTCGGCTAATCGACGAGTCAAAAGTAAACACCATCACGGTGGTGATTATGGAAGTACCTTGCTGCGGGGGTCTATCGCAACTGGTGCAAATCGCCATCGACCGGGCAAGTCGCAAAGTACCGGTAAAAGAAATTGTAGTTGGAATCAGAGGGGATGTATTAGCAGAAGAGTGGATGTAAAGGCGAAGTAGCCGGGAGCACCAATTCCCGGCTTTTTTTAAGTCACCCCAAAATCAAAAAAGAAATAAAAGATAGTGGCGAAGCTACGTCAAACAGCGAATCGATTCATCCTGAACTTGTTTCAGGATCTGTCGGAAGGACACACCTTTCCTGGTTGACACAGATTTCGAACCAAGTTCGGGATGACTTCTTTGTGCTTCTACCACTACCATTAGAAATGAAAAATCATTTAACCAGAAAATAATAGAATTGAGTTATGGAGAATATGTTTTGTTTTCAGTGCCAGGAGGCTTCAAAAGGAATTGGATGTACCATTAAAGGAGTTTGCGGAAAACCTGCCGATGTAGCCAACCTGCAAGACACTTTGCTCTTTGTGCTGAAAGGGATTTCAATCTTAAACACCGACCTGAAAGCTGTTGGAAAAGCCGATAAAAAAGTTAACAAAGCCGTCGTTGATGGTTTATTCAGCACCATTACCAATGCCAATTTCGATCACACGGCCTTTGTAATCCGCATCAAAAAAGCCCTGAAGTTACGCGACGAGCTAAAAGGGAAAGTGGCCGATGCCGGCTTGCTGATCAGCACTCACGAGTCGGTTCACTGGACCGCCAAAACGGGCGAAGAATTTGAAGCCAAAGCCCAGGAAGTAGGAATACTCAGCGAAAAGAACGAAGACGTTCGTTCTTTGAAAGAGCTGATCATTTACGGATTGAAAGGCCTGGCCGCATATGCGGAGCACGCTTATAACCTGGGACACGAGAAACAGGAAATTTTCGACTTTCTGCAAGAGACCCTGGCAGCTACCACCAAAGACTTGAGCGTGGATGAGTTGGTGAACCTGACCCTGGAAACCGGTAAATTTGGTGTGGATGTCATGGCGCTGCTGGATGCTGCCAACACCAGCTCATACGGAAACCCGGAAGTCACCAAAGTGAATATCGGCGTACGCAACAATCCGGCCATCCTCATTTCGGGGCATGACCTGAAAGACATGGAAGATCTGCTGAAACAAACCGAAGGAACCGGTGTGGATGTGTACACCCACAGCGAAATGTTGCCAGCCAACTATTACCCGGCCTTCAAAAAGTACAGCCACCTGGCCGGAAACTACGGCAATGCCTGGTGGAAACAAAAAGAGGAGTTTGAGTCCTTCAATGGGCCCATCCTGTTTACGACCAATTGCATTGTTCCGCCACTGGAAAACGCCAGCTATAACGATCGTATCTACACCACGGGCGCCAGCGGTTTAACGGGAGCTATCCACATTCCGGACCGTGTTGAAGGTGAGATGAAAGATTTTTCCATGATCATCGAACATGCGAAAAGATGTGCCGCGCCAACTGAAATTGAAACGGGCGAAATCGTGGGGGGATTCGCTCATAACCAGGTGTTCGAACTGGCCGGACCAATTGTTGAAGCCGTAAAAACCGGCGCCATTCGTAAATTCTTTGTCATGGCCGGATGCGATGGCCGAATGATGAGCCGTGACTACTACACCGAGTTTGCCGAAAAACTGCCGAAAGATACCGTCATTCTGACGGCTGGTTGCGCCAAGTACCGTTACAACAAACTGCCCCTGGGCGATATTAACGGCATTCCACGCGTAATCGACGCCGGACAGTGCAACGACTCGTACTCACTCGCAGTCGTGGCCTTAAAGCTGAAAGAAATTTTTGAGCTGGACGATGTGAATGAACTGCCCATCGCCTACAACATTGCCTGGTACGAGCAAAAAGCGGTGATTGTGTTGCTGGCACTGCTTTACCTGGGTGTGAAAAATATCCACCTGGGGCCAACATTGCCGGCATTCCTGTCGCCCAACGTAGCCAAGGTACTGGTCGAAAACTTCGGCATCGCCGGAATCACCAACGTGGACGACGACATGAAACTGTTCCTCGAACCGGTTGAAGAACAAGCATAACATTTGATTGAGTGATTGTGAATTGAGTTGAAGTGTTTGAATTGGGAAGAAAGCAGGGGTATCCGAAAGGGTGCCCCTTTTTCATTGCCCGTACATTGAGCCAGGCTATTCTGACCGATGCAAAAAACGCGAAGCGATTCAACGTGAATAGCCACGTATGAAATGCATGGTCACAGGTTTCAGATGTTTCAACAACCGCGGAGTGGTTGAATAACGACAATCCAATGGATTCAAATCCATTCAACCCCATCCCGGCGTTGGGGGCGCATTCACTATTCAATTCCATGCTGAGTTGTCCCACATGGCTATTTACATTTAACGGGGTCTACCCGTTGTCCTTTCATGAAACCCAATAAAAAAACCGCCCCATACGGAGCGGTTTTTAACCTGTAAATCAACGGCGGGGCATACTGCTATGCTTCCGAAGAATCTTTTTCGAACGACCAGCCAAAGGCCAGTCCAAAAACATGATAAACCAAGGCCACAACACCGAAAGCAAAAATGGTGTCGCCAATCACACGTAACCACTTCAAGGTCCCCATAAATGGTTGTGTCATAAATTCAGCCGACCGTGCATACCACAATCCATACTTGACACTGGCCCAGGTTTGTGCCAACCCAATCGGCAGCACACTGATCATCACCATCAGCAACAGACCTATGTTAATGGCCCAAAACGCAAACTTGATGTACTTTTCTTTCCAAACAGAGTTCAGGTTCATATCGCGCAATACAAACAGCATCAGTCCAATTCCGAGGAAGCCATATACGCCAAACAGGGCGGTATGTCCGTGAACCGGCGTGGTGTTCAACCCTTGCATGTAGTAAAGGGCAATGGGTGGATTGATCAAAAATCCAAAGATTCCTGCTCCCAGGAAGTTCCAGAAGGCCACCGCGATAAAGCAATAGATCGGCCATTTGTAAGCCTTCACCCAATCTCCCGTCCGACTCAATGTGAGGTTGTGATAGCCCTCAAAGCCCATCAGCACCAGCGGAACAACTTCGAGCGCACTGAATGACGAGCCGAGTGCCAGCACGGCTGTGGGTGTACCGGTAAAATAGAGGTGATGGAACGTTCCCAAAATACCACCACTCAGAAAGATGATGGTGGAAAACAGGACGGTCACTGTGGCAATTTTCGAGCCAATCAATTGCATCCGTACAAACAGGTAAGCAATGATTACCGTAGCAAAAACTTCAAAGAAACCTTCGACCCACAAATGGACCACCCACCAGCGCCAGTATTCGGCAATAGCCAGGTTGGTTTGCCGGCCCCACATCAAACCAGCCCCGTAAAACGCAGCAATAGCGATGGAAGCGATCAGGAACATCGTCAGCAAATGGCGGTTTTCGGTCTTTTCGCGTAAGGCTGGCAACAGTGCCCGCCCCATCAAAAACAGCCAAATAAACAAGCCGACAAAGAGGAAGATCTGCCAAAAACGGCCCAAGTCAACATATTCGTAACCTTGGTGACCAAACCAAAAGTTTTCGACAAAACCCAATTTCTGCATCACACCCATCCACTGTCCGGCCAGCGAACCGACTACAATCACGAGCAAGGCGCCAAACAAGACATTAACCCCAAGGGCCTGGTATTTAGGCTCCTTGCCTGAAATGGCCGGAGCAAAAAACAAGCCGGTAGCCAGCCAGGATGTGGCAATCCAGAAAATTCCGATTTGCACATGCCAGGTCCGCGAAACAGAATACGGCAGCCACTGATCGAGCGGAATGCCATAGAAAGCGCTTCCTTCAACACCGTAGTGAGCTGTGATCACTCCCGCCAAAATCTGAACGAGCATCAAAATGGATACAATCCAGAAATATTTCAAGGTGGCCTTCATCGACGGGAATAATGTTTGCCCCGAAACCGGATTGACTGCCGGGACGTCAACAGGCTCTTCTTCCTGCTTGGTAGAAGCATAATACCAAGCCAGCCAGCCTATTCCTGCCAGCAGGATAATTACGCTAAAACCGGTCCAAAGTATCAGCGCACTAGTTGGCCGGTTGCCCACCAATTCTTCGGGCGGCCAGTTGTTGGTATAGGTAATTTCCTGGCCCGGACGCTCGGTTACCGTTGCCCAGGTCGCCCAAAAGAAAAACGAATTCATCTGGCTCATGCGCCCCATCTCCTTGATGGTATTTTCCGGTATGGCATAAGCTTCGCGCAAATGTGCCTCTGCCTCTCCGTCCATAAATAATCCGGTGTAATGCTTACCAACTTCCTGAATGGCCTGAGCCCGCAAGTCCGAAATCACCAGGTTCCCGGTGGCCTTGTCATAAGTGTTGGTGCGCATTTCTTTTTGCACCCGGGCCTCCAACTGGGCTTGCTGTTCACGTTCCAGATCATCATAGTCGTTTCCAAAATCCCGCTGCCCCCAGTAATTTAGCAAATACATGGCTTCACGGTGCAGCCAATCGGCCGTCCAGTCGGGTGCCAAATACGCTCCATGCCCCCAAATGGTACCTACCTGATGCCCACCCATGGATTGCCAAACATTTTGGCCATCCTTAATATCCTGGCCACTAAAAACAACTTTCCCCGATTCAGTAACAACCTGATCAGGGATTGGTGGTGCTTCGCGGTAAATTTCATACCCATAATAAAGAAGGACTGCAAACGACAGTACCATCACTGCTGCGAATCCATACCATAACTTCTTTGTACTCATACGATTCTTGTTTAGTAGATAATTAACTCCTTTGATCTTTTATTGCAAATGTAGAAAAAATATTCTAGTTTTGTCGATCAGTGGATGTTTTTATCCACTTTTATTAAGATTTATATTCAGAATCGTAAAATTTAAATAAAATGAATACCATGATTAAAGTAGAAACACCCGTTGGCGAAATTGCCAAAAACTATTTTCAAACTGTAAAAGTGTTTGATGACTATCAAATTGATTTTTGCTGTGGCGGAAAACAGAGCCTACAGGACATCTGCAAAAGCAAATCGCTGAATACTGAAGAAGTCGTTCAGAAACTGGAAGCTTCGATACAGGAATCCACCGATGCACCACATTTTGATGCGCTGCCGCTCACCGAACTGGTTCAGTATATTATTACCAAACATCACTCTTATGTGCGGGAAAACATACCACTGCTTCACAAGTTGCTGGACAAGATCGAGGAAGTACACGGACCACGTCACCCGGAGATTCTTGCCGTCAACGCACATTTCAAAGAGTCGGCCGGACAATTGACCATGCACATGCAAAAAGAAGAGATCATTCTTTTTCCGCTGGTTGAAAAGTTAAGCCAGCTGAAAGCTGAAGGCAAGACCATTTCCATTTCGGGAGGCGCTTCGGTTGAGCAACCCATAGCGGCGATGGTTCAGGAGCACGAAAATGAAGGAGCACGCTTTGAAGAGATTTCACGACTGACTCAGAATTATACCGTTCCGGAAGATGCCTGCAACACGTTCCGCGCCGCCTATGAAACGCTTCAAGCGTTTGAAAAGGATCTGCACCGGCATATTCATTTGGAAAACAATATTTTATTTCCAAAGGCTGCCTTATTGGAACAGGAAGTTGTGAAAAAAAATTAATTTTGCCGGCAAAGAAATAAACATGCTTTCAAAATCTGCAGAATACGCTATTCGTGCACTGGTTTACATTCAGCTGCAAAACTGGGAAGGGAAACGCCCCGGCTACCGGGAGATTGCGCGTGAAATTGAGTCGCCCGAGCATTTTACAGCTAAAATTCTGCAGATTATGACCCGGTTTAGGTTGATCTATAGTCTGAAGGGACGTAACGGTGGTTTCGCATTTGACGAGAAGGATGGCCCGCTGGTACTCTACCGCGTGATTGTGGCCATTGATGGCGAGAAGACATTTACCCGCTGCAGTTTCGGATTTAAGAATTGTGATGGAGACAATAAATGTCCGCTGCACGATGAATTCTCCAAAATCCGAAATAATTTCACCCAAATGGTCAACGAAGAAACCATTCAAACATTGGCCCAACGAATCAAAGAAGGTGATGCCGTATTAAAACAAACACTGCGTTAAGCAGATAAACTCAAAGCGGCAGGATAACAACCTGCCGTTTTCTTTTGCTCAAATCAGCCAGAGATCAACCATTCTCCACAGACCAATCCCAATAAACAAGACAGCCACGCCGCGCCGCAACCAGCGTTCAATGTTCTTCAATCCATGAAACCAACGGGTTAAACCACTGATTGCAAACGCTATGAGCACGGCGAACAAAATGACCACCAGTCCGGTTCCAAAGGCAAAAAGAAGCGGGAGAACCAGACCCGAAGCACTTGTAATGGTCATGGGTATAAGCAATCCGAAATACATGACGCCACTATAGGAACAAAAAGCCATGGCAAATACAGTTCCCAGCAAAAAGTCGTGGACATACGAACGATTCTCCTTTCCCTCAAGTTTTCCGGAAAGCGTTGTTAAATCGGGAAAACGTAGCGGTATCAAATCCAACATCACCAAGCCAATCAAAAGCAATAGCGGCCCGATCAGCTTTTCGCCGTAGCGTGACAAAGGCCCGGAAAGACGCAGCGCGTTGGCACCAAAATACAAAATCAAGGCAAGGACTGAATAGGAAAAAGCCCGACCCAAAGTATAAACTAAACCACCCAGCAGCACCCTTTTCTTGCCAGGAGCTTCTTTGCTGATAAAGCCGATGGCCGCCACATTGGTCGTCATGGTGCAAGGACCAAGCGAGGTAATAATGCCCAGCAAAAACGCCGACCATAGCGGAAAAGAAGATTGATCAAATAATTCGGTAAAATAAGTCTGCATCAGTGGGCATCCAGTGTTTCTTCAATTAACTGCCTGAACTTTTCAGGATTGGGCAAGGCGTATAAAAAAGCTTCCTCCGTCAAGTTAACCGTTTCCCCATTTTTCAAAATCAACAGCGACTTAAAGACCACGTCGAACTGCGCGGCAAAATCAGCAACCCCCGGATCATCAAGATTAAACTGTCGAAACACAAGCTCGCCGGATTCTACCTGTGTGGCATATTTTCCGTTCAATGCTTCGTTCAGGATTTTTTCAATCGCATTGCAGCTTTCGCAACGCACAGGTGTGCGGAAATAGTAAATGCCGATCTGGCCTTCCTCTGGCCGCACCAGTTCATCACTTTCTACTGCTTGCCGACTGTTGCATGCCGAAAACACGATCAGAATAATCAAGCCTATTATCAGTTGTCTCATTCAATTTGGTTTAAAATTTTGCAAAATAGTCTTCAATTCCGCATAGGTGGGTAACTTGCCACTCATCACCACACGATTTTCAATCACCAGCGCCGGAGTTCGCATGACCCGATAACGCATAATTTCGATCAAATCATCCACTTTGAGCACCTGCGCGTCCAGTCCCAGTTCGGCCACTGCTTTCCGGGTTCGGTGTTCCAAGCCCCGGCATTTCACACAGCCCGGTCCTAAAACTTTGATTTCCATCATTACCTCTGATTTTGGGTAAAAGTAAGGATAATGCACGAATCCAACTTCAAAAAAAGTGTTAACAAGCCCCTTTTGCAGGCTGTTAAAAACGTTTAATTTCAATTCCCGATTAGTCTCGGTTCAAAGAATGTATTATCTTCGCAAACATAAAAAAATCTTGAATTTTAAGCGGATGAAGAATTATAAGTTCATTAACACGGTTGCAGGCTGGCTGGTCTTTTTAGTGGCAGCCGTTGTTTATTTAATGACGATTGAACCAACGACCAGTTTTTGGGACTGCGGTGAATTTATTACCACTTCGTATAAACTGGAAGTCGGACACCCGCCCGGCGCGCCTTTCTTCATGATTTTGGGACGTTTCTTTACATTGTTTGCCGATTCTTCGGGAGCAGCCATGATGATTAATTCCTTGTCGGCCCTGGCCAGCGCTTTCACCATCCTGTTTTTATACTGGACCATCACCCACCTGGCCCAGAAGCTGGTGAATACTGAAAATGGTTTCAGCCTCGGCCAAGGCATTGCTATTATTGGTAGCGGTGTAGTTGGCGCGTTAGCTTACACTTTTTCAGACACCTTTTGGTTCTCGGCAGTTGAGGGCGAAGTGTATGCCACCTCGTCACTCATTACAGCCATCGTATTCTGGGCGATTCTGAAATGGGAAAATGTGGCAGACCAGCCACACGCCAACCGCTGGATCATCCTGATTGCCTACCTGATGGGGCTTTCCATCGGCGTTCACCTGCTAAACCTGCTCGCCATTCCAGCTATCGTATTCGTGTATTATTACAAAAAATATGAGGTTACCCGAAACGGAATCATCGCCAGTCTGGCCGTTTCCATGATCATTTTGGGTGTCATCATGTACGGTATAATCCCAGGGGTTATCACCATAGCAACCTGGTTCGAGCTGATGTTTGTAAATGGATTTGGCCTTCCGTTTAACACCGGAGCTGTTATTTACGCGCTCTTGCTTATTGGTTTGATTGTTTACGGAATTCATTACACGACCAAAAAGAAACTGGTGCTGTGGAACACCATTTTGGTGGCCTTTACCGTTATTGTCATTGGTTACTCGTCTTTTGCCATGATCGTTATCCGCTCGTCGGCCAACACACCTATGGACCAAAACAGCCCCGACAATGTATTTTCGCTGTTGGGGTACCTGAACCGCGAACAATATGGCGACCGACCTTTGGTTAACGGACAGTATTACAATACACCGCTCGATCCACAAACCCCTTATGTACAAGGCAAACCGTATTACATTCAAAAAGATGGAAAATATGTAGCTTCCGATTTTCGTCAGAAACCACAATACGACTCGCGTTTCACTACATTTTTCCCACGGATGTACAGCAGCCAAAGCCAGCATATTCAAGATTATCAAAGCTGGGCTGGCATTGAAGGTCGAACGGTTCGGATTACCAATCGGCAAGGAGAACAGGAAACCATTAAACTACCGACCTTTGGCGAAAACTTACAGTTTTTTGTCCGCTACCAGGTCGTACACATGTACCTTCGCTATTTCATGTGGAACTTCGCCGGACGACAAAACGACATCCAGGGGCACGGTGATGTGCTGAGCGGCAATTGGCTCAGTGGAATCAATTTTATTGACTCGACCCGCTTGGGTGATCAAACCAATTTACCCGACGTCTACGCCAACAACAAAGCACGAAATTCCTACTATTTTCTCCCATTACTACTGGGGCTGATTGGTGCTTTCTTCCACTACCAACGCCATAAAAAAGATATGTGGGTAGTTTCCCTGCTGTTTATCATGACCGGATTGGCTATCGTGGTCTACCTGAACCAATACCCGCATCAACCGCGTGAGCGCGATTATGCATATGCCGGCTCGTTTTATGCCTTTGCCATTTGGATTGGCCTGGGCGTAATCGGTTTGGCTGAAAGTTTGAAAAAATGGATGCCCGAAACCGTCAGCGCAGTCGCCGTTTCTGTCGTCAGCCTGTTGTTGGTACCAGGCATTATGGCCAGTGAAAACTGGGATGACCACGACCGATCAGGAAGGTATACTGCTCGCGATTTTGGCGCCAACTACCTCAACAGCTGCGAACCCAACGGCATCATTTTCACCAATGGCGATAACGACACGTTCCCGCTATGGTACAACCAGGAAGTGGAAGGCGTACGCACCGACATGCGCGTTTGCAACCTTAGCTACCTTCAAACCGACTGGTATATTGACCAAATGCGAAGCAAAGCTTATGAATCGGATCCGCTGCCAATTACCTTCACCGAAGACCAGTATGTTCAAGGCAACCGCGATGTGGTTTACCTGATGGAAGATCCACGGATTAAAGGAGCCGTAGACCTTAAAAAGGCCTTGGATTTTGTGAAAGATGAAAACCCGAGAACCAAACTCACACAGGCTGACAATGCTTCGTATATTCCTTCAAAACGTTTATTCCTAAAGGTTGACAAGGAAGCTGTGATCCGAAACAAAGTTGTTCCTGAATCGCAGTACGATTCAATTGTCGACACCATTTTTATCGACTTCGGAAACAAAAGCTACATCACCAAAGACGAACTGATGGTGCTTGATATGATCGCCAATTCGAACTGGGAACGCCCCATTTACTATGCCATCACGGTGGGCCGCGACAAATACCTGGGCTTGCAGGATTATTTCCAGCTCGACGGTTTTGCCTACCGCTTTACACCGGTAAAAACTGCGCAATCCGGCATGTACTTCGGAAGCGTAAATACCGACCGGATGTACCAGCACATGATGCACGACTTCCAATGGGGGAACATGAACGACCCGGACGTCTACATCGATGAAAACAACCAGCGTATGATGATGAATATCCGCAACAATTTCAACCGGTTGGCCGAAAGCCTGGTTCAGGAAGGAAAAAAAGACTCTGCCATTCAAGTGCTTAATAGAAGCCTGGAGCTGATTCCGCACGAAGTGGTGCCTTACAATTATTTCTCGCTACAGCTGGCCGAAAACTACATGGCTGCCGGCGATGTGGAAAAAGGCCGCCAAGTCATGCAGGATATTTTTAATGCATACCAACAGGAAATGGATTATTTTCTTTCACTCGATTCGCGGTTTTTGGTTTCCATTGATGAGGAAATTCAGCGGATCATGTACTTCCTGCGCGAAATGAGCGTGATTACCAATCAGTACGAATTGGAGGATTTATCGAAAGAAATCACAGCCAGTTTTAACAGCTATTTTCAAGCGTACAGCACGTTCAACTAATGCGACGATTTGACCCAAGAATACGGCTTCCGAAGTTGGCGACCCGCTATTTTCCAAATGCCTTGTGGCGTTTGCCGGAGAATGAAAAAAAGGTTGCGCTGACTTTTGACGACGGCCCGGTTCCTGAGGTCACCCCGTGGGTTTTAAACCTGCTGAAAGAAGAAAACATCAAAGCATGCTTTTTCTGTGTGGGCGAAAATGTGGAGCGCCACCCAGAACTTTATCAGCAAATTATTGCTAACGGACACCAGGTCGGGAACCACACTTTCAACCACCTGCAAGGGTTGAAAACACCAGACGAAGCTTTTTTAGCCAATGTTGAAAAAGCTGCAACTTATGTAGATTCAAAATTTATGCGTCCGCCGCACGGCTGGCTTCGCAAATCGCAATACCGGGAGCTAACCAAAGATTACGAGGTAGTGATGTGGGATTTGATTAGCCGCGATTATAAGGAAAAAACCAGCCCTAAAGCGGTGGTGTCAAATGTGATGAACTTTGTGCGCCCGGGCTCCATCATTATTTTTCACGATTCGGTCAAAGCGCAAAAAAACTTACGCCCGGCATTGCCGGTGGTAATCAAAAAATTGAAAGAAGAAGGATATCAGTTTACCTTGTTACCCGAAAAAGGCAAACAAAAAACAGACAAACATTAAGATCATGTTGAATATTTTACTCGTTGGATCAGGTGGAAGAGAACATGCCATGGCATGGAAAATTAAGCAGTCAAAAAAAGTTAACCAGGTATACATTGCTCCAGGGAATGCCGGAACCGCTTCAGTTGGCGAAAACATTGCCATTGGTGTTTCTGATTTTGAAGGACTGAAAAAAGTGGCTCTAAAAAAAGCCATCAACCTCGTTGTTGTTGGCCCTGAAGTTCCTCTGGTCGAAGGCCTGCACGATTTTTTTCTGGCTGATGATCAACTAAAAAACATCCGGGTAGTTGGCCCGCAAAAAGCCGGTGCCATGCTCGAAGGCTCCAAAGATTTTTCCAAGGAATTTATGGCACGCCACAACATTCCAACTGCAAAATACCAAACTGTAACGGCTGAGACACTGGCTCAGGGACTGGCTTTCCTGAAAACCATGCACGCGCCTTACGTGCTGAAAGCTGACGGACTGGCCGCCGGGAAAGGCGTACTGATCATCGACAGTTTAGCCGAGGCCGAAGCCGCCCTGAAAACGATGCTCGACGGGCAGTTTGGACAGGCCAGCAGCAAGGTGGTGATCGAAGAGTTTTTGTCGGGTGTAGAACTCTCGGTTTTTGCCATTACCGACGGAAAAGATTACCAGATCCTACCCGAAGCCAAAGATTACAAACGGATTGGAGAAGGCGACACCGGCCTCAACACCGGCGGAATGGGTGCCATCAGCCCGGTTCCGTTTGCCGACGCCGACTTCATGAAAAAAATTGAAGATCGCATCATAAAACCAACGGTCAACGGTCTGCAAAAAGACAACATACCCTACAATGGATTTATCTTTTTTGGCCTGATCAATTGTGACGGCGAACCTTATGTAATTGAATACAACGTACGCTTAGGCGATCCCGAAACGGAAGCGGTCATGCTGCGTATTAAGTCCGACTTTGTGGATCTGCTGGAAGCGGCAGCCGATGGCACCATGGCCAAACAAAACATTGAAATTGACGAACGAACTGCAGCTACCGTTATGCTGGTTTCGGGTGGCTATCCGGGATCCTACGAAAACGGTAAAGTGATGACCGGATTCGAAAATGTGCAGGATAGTATTCTTTTTCATGCCGGCACCAAACCTTCCGGCAAGCAGGTTGTGACTGCCGGTGGCCGCGTAATCGCCGTCAGCTCTTACGGTTCTTCCATGCAGGAAGCGCTGGCCCAATCCTATGCCAATGCCGAAAAAATTAGCTATGAAGGTAAATACTACCGGAAAGACCTGGGATTTGATTTATAAAAACCTGCCCTTAGCTCAGCTGTAGCGAGAATTTGAAACAGCGACAACGAATGACGAACCAGTTATGATACTCAGGATACTCAAAACAAATCAGGCTTACCATTTCATCCTCATTCCTGTGATGATTGCAGGATTGTGGTTTCGCTCCTATTTAAATCCTGACTTTTTCCCTTTTTTTGAAGGCGAAAACGACATGTTTCTCTACAAGGCATTGACCCAATGGGTCGCTCAGTCAGCGCTGGCAAGCAACTTGCTGTCGATGGTTTTTGTCATTATCCTTTCTTTTTTCATTCTGAAACTCAACACCGAATACGCCTTTATTCGCGTTCGAACCTTTTTACCTTCAAACATTTTTGTCCTGATTATTGGAGGGCTGTTAGCTTTACACACACTTCATCCGGTTTACTTCGCCTTACTTTTTCTGCTGCTGTGTGTCGACCGGATTTTCCAATCCTACGAAATGGAAAAGTTCCATGCCAGTGCATTCGAAGCTGGATTTTTTATCGGGCTGGGCTCTTTGTTTTACTTCAACCTCATCTTTTTCTTCCCGATTACCTGGATCGGATTTTTACTTATCAACAAGCGAACGCAGTGGCGTAATTTCGTGCTCCCGGTGCTGGGCTTCATGGTTCCCTGGCTTTTCACCTGGTCGCACTATTTCTTATCCGATCAGATCACGGTTTTTGTCGACACCATCA
>TARA_R110002050_G_scaffold137538_3_pt1 | contig 17053 bp, 13 predicted proteins | sample TARA_R110002050 | Tara Oceans TARA_R110002050 (sample SAMEA4396988) | marine metagenome | biome: Polar Biome; feature: [DCM] deep chlorophyll maximum layer (ENVO:01000326); material: water (ENVO:00002006), including particulate matter (ENVO:01000060) such as... | depth 25 m
CATGTTTGCCGAAAATTGAAAGACTAAAAACATTCAAATAACAGTATGATCACTAATAGTTAAGCCTAATATTTTGATAAAAATATAATAATAAAAATACCACAAAAGAAAAGCAACCTCACAATTAGTGAGGTGGAACCTCCAAATTAGTAAGGTTAACTATTTTGTTATCAACAACATATACAATCAAAACAACTTATCGAGTTTTTTTCACTCATTAAAAATTCATTCAGTAAAAAACATACGGATAACCTTAAAAAGTGTTTTATATCGAAATTCCTAAATAAAATTTAAAAAAATCAGTTTTAACCGATAAATTTAAGTCAGTTTTTCTCTTATTTAGTATTTAAGAGCACCCTAAACAAAGCTGAACTTTAACTGCTATATGAAAAAAACCATCAATTTGTTATTGGTAGATGATCATCCATCTGTCATAGAAGCCTATTCCAACTTTTTAAGTCAATATGAAATCTTGAACCCAAGCTATAAAGCCAATATTTTAACAGCAATGTGTTGCGATTCGGCAATTGATATTATAGAAAGAACCGAAGCTATTGAAGTGGCATTCATCGATATGCGGCTCCCAACATCTAAAGAAGGTAATTACAGTTCAGGTGAAGATTTATGTGTTTTATTGAAAAAAACATTCCCAAAAATAAAAATTGTAATAATTACTGGCCATTACGAAACCCTTATCCTTAGTAACATATTACAAAGTGTAAATCCAGACTCAATGCTTATCAAAGGAGATATTGAAGCGAAAATTATATTTGATGCTTTAACAAGAGTACTAAATAATGAACCCTATTATAGTTTAAGTGTTTTGAGTTTATTACGTAAAAATTTAGCGAGCAACAATTTTTTGGAACCAATTGATAAAAAGATGTTGTACGAGCTATGGAAAGGAACAAAAACAAAAGATCTAGTACATCATTTGCCATTATCAATGGGTGCAATTGAAAAAAGAAAAAGGAACTTAAAATTAAGAGTTGGAGCAAAGAGTAAAGATGATAACATGCTCGTTAATTTAGTATTGAAACAAGGCTTTCATTAGTGATTTAAAAACCTTACTTTTAGTAAGGTAAAACCTCATCAAAAGTAAGGTGTTATTTCAGTTAATCTGTTTCTCTAATATTATATTTACTAATAACTTAATTCTCTTTATGAAAGTCTCAGGATATAATCTTCAAGAAGTACTAGTTGTTCTAGTTATAATCGGTATTCTTTTGTTATTGGCACTCCCTAATTTAATGCCCTTAATTAGCAAAGCAAAAAGCACAGAAGCCCAATTGCAATTGAGCCACATTTATAATTCCCAAACTACGTATCGTTATATGTATTCAAAATATTCTTTTGAATTAAATGAAATAGATTTTGAAGCACCAAAAACGGTTAATGAAAATGGAAGAGGTTATTATAATTACGAAATATTAAGTGCCACAAACAATAGTTTTAAAGCTCGAGCAACAGCTGTAACTGATTTTGATGGTGATGGTGTATTTAATGTATGGGAGATTGACGAAAATGGAGCACCCAAACAAATTGTAAAGGACTAACATGGTTATTATTAAAATCATTTTAATAGTAGCACTAATAATGGTATTTATACAGGACAGAAAAGATAGAGAAGTATATTGGTTTTTATTCCCTATTATAGCATTTGCCACAGGAGTTCTATTATACAATAGTATGCTGCCCGAATTATTTTACATAACCTTAATAATAAACTTGTTGTTTATAATTATACTCTTTACAGTGGTTTTTTTGTATTCAAAATTCAAATTAAGAACAACTATCACTGATACTTTTGGACTAGGAGATGGTCTTATGTTTATGGCATTAGCATTTACGTTTTCAAGTATTTCTTTTATGATTTTATTTGTATTTGGGCTTATATTTTCTCTTATTATTCATGTCATTTTCAAAAAGAAATCGAAACATAAAACAGTGCCTCTTGCTGGATACTTAAGTTTATATTTTATTATAATATATATCTCTTATTGGTTAGGTATCACACCAAACATTTATACTATATAATTGACATTAGATTACAACATATCGACTTCTTTATCGCAACTAATTACTAGTGAGCAGGCATACCATTATCGTATTATTCCTATTGAAGTAAAAAATGGAGTATTAAAATTTAAGTCCGATAAAATATTTAAAGATTTAAAACAAGAATTGCAAATTGTCTTAAATAAAGACATCGAATTGATTGAAGACTCTTCAGTTAATATTCAACAATATTTAAGTATCAATTATAGACAGAACAACCAAAAGCAAACGGAAGATTTACATTATAGTGCCGATTTCCTTGAAAAACTATTACTTACAGCTAAAGACATTGGCAGTAGTGATATTCATTTTGAGCCTTATGAACATAAATGCAGAGTACGATTTCGTTTAGACGGAAAATTGAAAGAACAATTTATTATTCCACTACAAGAATATCCTGTTGTCGTAAATAAGTTAAAAATAAAAGCAGGACTTGATATTTCTGAAAAACGCTTACCTCAAGATGGCCGTATTACTATCAAAACGAATACTAGTGAATTTGATATCCGAGTTTCCTCTTTACCAACACTTCATGGCGAAAAAATAGTATTACGTATTTTAAGCAAGGATGCCAACCATATTCAGTTAAAAGAATTAGGTTTCACAAAAGAAGAGCTAAAAACTTATAAAGAAACGGTTAAAAAACCGAATGGCATTATATTGATTTCAGGGCCTACAGGCTCTGGAAAAACAACAACATTATATGCCACTTTAAAATTATTAAATGATGACCAAACTAATATTTTAACAATTGAAGACCCAATAGAATACACGCTTGAAGGAATCAACCAAGTTCAACTCAAAGAAAATATAGGCCTAGATTTTGCGAGTACATTGCGTACTTTTTTACGCCAAGACCCTGATGTGATTATGGTTGGTGAGATTCGCGATGCTAAAACAGCAAATATGGCTATTCGTGCTGCCTTAACTGGACATTTAGTATTATCAACAATACATACCAATTCAGCTTGGTCAACAATTTCTAGATTAATTGACATGGGCATTCCTTCATTTTTAATAGCTAGTACTTTAAATTTAAGTGCAGCACAGCGTTTGGTAAGAAAACTATGTGATACTTGTAAAGTAGAATCAAATATATCAATAGACCTGTTTCCTTCAAATTTTGAAATTCCAAAACACTTTACAACTCATTTTAAAGCTGTAGGGTGTAATAATTGCTATCATACAGGATATTCTGGTAGAAAAGCCATTTACGAAATCATTCCAATAACAAAAATATTAGTAGAACATATTAAAGATAATGACTTACAAATTGATGATTACATTAAGAAAAATGATATTTCGACCTTAAAAGACAATGCCTTTAAACTAATTGAAGAAGGAATAACATCAATCGATGAAGTTTATGCTTTACTTTCAGATTAACCTCTAGAAAACAAGCTTATTGAAATAATTTCCAACATTATGGAAAGCGACATGAAAAAAATACTATACATACTATTACTCGTTAATTTCACTTTTGCCTTTGCACAAAAGGAAGATCAACGTATTCAAAAAATCAGGAATCAATTAACGGTCTTATCAACTGAAAATACTGGACTAACTGAAAACTTAAAGACAGAAGTAAGCGTTAACAATATTACGCTTTCTAATTTTTTGTTGGCTATTGCAGAAGTCCATAAGTTGAATTTGAATGTTTCCCAACAACTCAACCAAATTTCTATTTCACCTAAATTTCCTAATGTAATTGTCACAGATCTTTTAGTCTATCTATGCAAAGAATACGATTTAACTATCAATTTTACAGGAAGTATTCTTTCTGTAAAGTCTTATCAAAAAGTACCGGAAGCGACAGAAGAGCGCGTTATTCCAATCTCTTACAATCAAAAGAACAATACGATTTCATTTGATGCTAAAGCGGATAAATTGTATGATTTATTTAAAGGAATTATGGACAAAACAGGGAAAAATCTAGTTTTCTCTCCTGGCCTTGAAAATAGAGCACTAACAGCCTATATTCAAAATATTCCTTTCGAAGCCGCAATGGATAAACTAGCGTTTTCAAACAACCTTTATGTAGAAAATTCTAAAGATGGCTTTTTTGTATTTGAAGACAATACAGAAACTGTTACTGCAAATACCAATACCTCCAATCCACCAAGGCAACGACCAATAAGACGTAGGAATTCAAATTTCTATTTTAAAATTTTAAATCCTGAAAAACAAATTCTTGAAGTGGATTTTGTTAATATACCGATTGCAGACATTGTTAATGATATAGGCAATGAACTTAACATTAATGTATTTACAGCAACACCACTTAGTGAAGCCGGAGAAATAACTTTTAAAACAAAACATATTAGCTTCGATGATTTATTAGATAAAATATTTGAGTCTAGTTCAAAAACCCCATCTATTTCTAATAGCCCATCAAACCAACAGACAAGTAACACTAAAAATAATTTAGGAAACATCAATAATATATTTACATTTAAAAAAGAAGGCAACGTTTACTTTTTTGGCACAGAAAAACAGTTGAGTGTTCGTAATGTTGAAATTGTTTATTTGCAATACCGCTCTGTAGAACTATTATCAGATCCGCAAGGAGGAAGTTCAATGAACAACAATTTTAATAATAACTTTAGAACAAGCACCAATATCATTGGCCAACCAAATAGTAATAATAACTATTCCTCAAACCAAAACAGCGGTAATTCTAACTTTCAAAACAATGGTAACAATAGGAATTCTACTTTTGGCAACTCAAACGCAAGTAATGCGGACTTGTTGAGTATTATTCCTGAAGAGATAAAAGAAGGACTAGAATTTAAAACTGATATTGAGCTCAATAGTTTTTATGTTACTGGCCCTAGTGCAAAAATAAATCGATTTAAAACATTTATTAATAAAATAGACAAACCAGTACCTGTAATATTAATCGAAGTAATGATTATTGAAGTCAACAGAAATTCTACGACAGACACAGGTGTTGAATGGGGAATCGGTGAAGATGCCGTCACTACGCAAGGAAATGTCTATCCAAGTACTGATTTAACCTTAGGAGCCCAAACTGTTAATAAAATAATTGGTGGATTTAATGACTTTAGCGGCTTTAATATAGGTAAAGTTATCCCTAATTTTTTTGCAACCATAAAAGCAATGGAAACCAATGGTGATTTTAAAATATTATCTACTCCAAAGCTCGCAACATTAAATGGACATCGCGCAAATTTCTCTAATGGTCAGACATCTTATTATACAATTACAGACCGAAACATCATTGGTGTTGAAAACCCTGTTACCAATGAGATTGTAAATTATGTTCCCATTGAAGCAGAATTAGGCTTAACCATAAAACCTTCAGTGTCTGGTGATGGTCATGTTTTATTAGATATTAGTGTTATTCAATCTAGTTTTGGAGCTCGTATTGCTGAAGATGCTCCACCAGATATAAACTCCAGAACTTTTACGTCTATTATTAGAATGCAAGATCAGGACATAGCTATACTAGGAGGTCTAGAAGAGAACTATAAGAGTAATTCAGGCTCAGGCGTTCCATTTTTAGCTAGAGTTCCAATAATTAAATATTTATTCAGTAGACGAACAAGAACAGCTAGAAAATCTAAATTATCAGTTTTAATTAAGCCAACAGTTATTTATTAATGCTAGATAGGATACTTAATTATTTGAATTTTGGAAACCGCTATTGTGGTATTGAGCATTATTCCAATAATGGTAGGGATGTTCTACAACTATGTCTTTTAAAACAGTCTAAAAAGGAACTGAACATAAAATTAGCTACTAAAGTTGAAACTATAGAAGAAGCGTCTAAAAAACTTTCTAAAAACCAACATGTTGTACTTGTTATTAATACCGACAAGGTACTGTCTAAAACTATTGAAAGTGAACAAAATGATGCTTTAAAAAATGTCTACAAGGCATTTCCTAACATCAATTTAGATGACTTTTATTTCGAAGTACTCTCGGAAGACAATACTCATTTTATTTCACTAAGCAGAATAGACTATATAGAATCCATACTTAAAGATTATTTAGAGCATAACATTCATATAATTGATATATCGTTTGGTAATACAATTATTTCTACAGTAAAATCATTTATAGAGAGTAGTACAATTTATACATCAAATGCTATAACAACTGTTAAAGACAGTTATATTGTTCAAATTAAAAAAGATGAAATAGAACCTCATAACTATGATGTTAATGGTTCAACCGTTTCTAATGATCAAATTTTATCATTTTCAGGTGCCTTACAATCTCTACTAAAGAATAGCGTAACTAAAACAAACATTGAAAATAAAAAAATATCCTTAACTAACGATTTTAAACACGTTCGCTTTTTTTCTCAGTTTTTAAAATTTGGAGGTTTATTTGTTTTGACTCTTCTGCTCGCAAATTTCTTTTTCTTTCATCATTATTTTAACAAGGTTAATGATTTAAAGCAGGTTTCAGAAATTAATCAGTCTACTAAAGGACAAATCCTCGACCTCGATGAAACAGTCTCTAAAAAACAGAAAATGGTTGATGATTTATTAAAAAGTAATGGGTCCAAAAGTTCGTTTTACACTAACAGTATTATTCACAGTTTACCAAAATCTGTTTTACTTTCAGAATTTAATTATCAACCCTTATTAAAACGAATTAAAGCAGATAAAACTGTTGAATTAGAACGAAATAGCATTAGTATTTTAGGTGCATCAAGTAATAGCGATACGTTTTCAAATTGGATAGCTTATTTAGAGCGAGAAGATTTTATTAACAGGGTGGAAATTATTGATTATGGCTCAGCTACCACAAATGTATCTGATTTCAGCATTAAAATAATTTTAAGTAATGAATAAAAAGCAAAAAAATATAGCGCTAATTATTGGTTTTGTTATTGCTTTAGTGCTCTGCTATCAATTGGCAATAAGCAATACATTACAACAAAAAGAACAATATAACACTTTGAAGGCGCAAGAATTACTATTTAAAAATGCTCCTAAACAATTATCGTTATTAAAACAAAAAGAAGTGTATTACGATTCCCTTCTCTCGAAATACCAATTAGATGGTTCCTCAATTCAAAACAATCTTCTAAAAGTTATAAATACATTTGCAAATCATAATAACCTTAAAGTTGTTAGCTTCTTAGAGCCTCATGTTATTTCTAAAAACGATTTAACTATTAATACTTATGAATTTATTTTGGAGGGTAATTATAATGCTATTATTCAGCTTATTCACCAATTAGAGCAAAAAACTAAATTTGGTGAAGTTATTAATCTACACTTTGAAAAAAAGAAAAACTTTAGAAGTGGTACATTTTATTTACAGGTTACGATTTTATTGCAGAGTTTTGGGTAAATCTTTCTTTAACATTAATAAGTATAGAAAGAATTCTTACCCATTTTGCCTACTACATCAAAATATTCAATTATCAATTTCTTTTTCCAAAATAAGCTACATAGCTAAAACCAGATTTGCTCCAATAGCAAAGCAAAAGCTATACTTTTTATTTCATAGGTGTTTTTTTATATATGTACCTCATACTCACAAGCCAGTATTTCCAATTTGAAGGGGTGGAAAAAAAACAACGACTTTCTAAATCATAGTTTTTTACTAATTTTTTTACAAGTTATAAACTAGTAATGACTCACAAAAGAACCTATTATTATCAAGTATAGAGGTATTAAGATTAGTTAAATTAATCAGTCTCTGTTACTCTCATTGATATTAAATATTATCAAATCATACAACAATAATAAAACTGGTGCTCTGTAAATTACATTTTCAAAATCTCCTTCAGGAACAATAGACACAATTTCTTCTAAATACTCCTGTTCATAGGGGTCAAAAGCAAATAACTTATCCATTGAATCAAATTGTCCCTTCATTGTTTTTGATAAATTTAACTCTAAAGTAAGGACATAATGAGGACAACTCTGTATAATTTCAGTAACAAAATATCTACCGTTATAATTAAAATCGTTCATAATTTGTATCATATCTTTTTGGATTCTATTGCTCGAATTTATATCACTATTACTAATATGGTTTACTAATTTGTAATATGAAGACTTTGAACGATCTGTCATTACCTCTTTCTCAATAAAATACTCTTCTAATTTTAATGTTAACACATAAAGGTCAACAGTAATACCTTTTTTAACTTTATATTGATCCTTATCAATTTTTGAATTGACGCATTTTTTTAATTCCACAACACCAGATTTACTTATTTCAATTTCATCTTCTTTTTTTACTTTTTGACTAAAGCATGTACTATTAATTAACAACATTAGCATACATAATAATATTTTCATATCTCAAATTTAAATTATTTGCCCCTATCCATTTTAAAACTCCTGAAGGATCTTCTTTTGAAGAACGAAATACTAAATGTACCCATCGACTTCGCTCAGGGCAGGCTAACTTGGCTTAAAGCAATACGCATATATAACTCCATGTCTTTTTCTGCTCTACAGTAACTTATACCATCTGCTAAAACATCAAAGTAAACTTGTCTATCGAATTTATTGTTGTGAAAGATACAAAGTATAGACCTGCTTTATTACGAATTTGTAGTTTCTACTCATATCTTAAATATAGCAAAATGTTTTATTGCTATCGCTAATCTGTGCTTAGTGGCCATAAACAAACTAAACTACGCTAACAGGTCTGCTAAGCAGATAAGTAACAAAAAAGCTATAACTGGTATTTACTATAGCTATTGTGTACTCACTGTAATCGCCACTAGTTATAAACTAGCGGTAGCTAGGTTATCGTTTCAAACTAAAATGAACAGTTTTAATAAAAGCCTTAATTGCTGAAATAGCTTTATTTTGCTTACTATCATCATTTCCAGTTAAAAGCTAGCAGCAGCCTAACTAGCGACAGCTGAAAGTTTACTACCGCATCGACATTTACTCCAAACTATTAAAAGCTATGTATTATATGGCTTATGAATATTTAAAGTCTCAACAGGTAAATTATAATCTACTAACTATTTCTTTATTTTTAATTAGGCACATAATATAAGAATTTCACCTTTGATGAGTCAGTAGGTTTTATCCGGGAATCAAAAGCTGCAGACCATTTTGAAATAGGCATTTCAACCACATTTGTCCAACCATCTTTAGAAGCAACTATATTATCTGTAACACCTTTTAGTTCTTGTAAAGTCGACCCAACTCCTATACCTTCAACTGTAGAATACATTTTATCCTTACAAATTATTGAAATTATTCTATCCTTATTGTCGTTATAACATAAATTAAATAAACAATCATTAACAATTACAACCTTACATTCAGATAGAACTAACCCACCAAGCATATAATTCACTTGTTTATTAGTATCAACTATATTAAAATAAAGAACATTATCAGCATATCCAAACTTATCATTCTTTTCTACACAACTTAAACTTACCAACGAAAAGATAATTATCAAAATTTTATATTTGTCTTTACTCACCATAAACTGATTTTTTTAATTTTTCTATTTGGGATTGATTAAATACTTTATCATCACTACTTTTTCTGAAGGTCATATTTCTTAACCAAACTTTTAATGTCTCTGTCATTTGTTGAAGACTCTCTGATACTGGCTGATCAATAGTGGTTATTTGCATACCTCCTAGACCAATAGAAGCAGAATTTTCATAAGTTCCATCTGTGCAAGTTACAGTTGTGCTATGTACGAATTGATCATTCCCTTTTGTTGATTTTACAGGATCTTGTTGAAATATAATATCACCCGTTTTTATATCTCCTTCCTGAATTTCAATATAGGAATCACCTTTTAATATTGTAGGTATTTGAGCAGGATTTATCCAAAAATCTCCATCAGAAAAAGTAACTCCATGGCAATTAGTATCAGCACCTAAGTTAGAAGTAATATTTCGATAAACCTTAATTGGAGTTTCATCATCAGCAAAGATATAACCTATTTCAAACACTAATTCCTCTTCTCCATCTTCACCATGAGTAAATACCTCTTGCATTCCGTTGGTTACATAAATGACCTCACCATCCTCATTTCTTCCAATATCTGACCCTGTCTCATAACCAGAAGCAGTAAAACCATTACCATCAAAACTTAGGTTACCACCATAATATGTTGTTTCAGCATTATTTGCTCCCGAACCTTGTAAATTATAAACTGTTGTGTCTTTACTATCCATATTGATATCATCATATGCTCTAGAATTTGCACCACTAGGATCTGCCCAATAAATAGGGTTATTGTCAAAGGCAGTATATGTACTCATAGAGTGATGGGTTACTGGATCTATAGCTGTCCAACGTGCAATGGTAGGATCGTATTGTCTTATATCCATCTCGTATAAATCTATACCCATAGCTTCTTCAAATTCTTTTCCGTTGTATTTAAATTTACTTGCTATACTATCCTTATGATTGGAGCAAAAAGGATAATAATGATTTTCTTCTATAATTTCTAAATTTTTGGATTAACTTAATTGTATTTAAGTACAATACAGACAATAAAGTTTTTTAATAATGTCTGACACAAAAGTTTTTATTCTACTGAACATAATTATACAATTTATTTAACGGCTATTCTGAGCGATTCCCTTTGTTTCTTATTATTATTTTAAAGAGAGAAAATCCCAATAAAACAAATAAAAATTTAAAAACTATAAAATAGCTATTTGCATGGCTATCAATGATATATTTTGAGCCAACTATAAAAGTTATTGAGCCTAATAACATTTCCAACTTATATAAAACAACATTGATTTTACCAAAATTAATAACTATAGGTTTATCTAATTTACTATTATCTTTTCTGATTATTAAAATATTCATTACTATCAAAATGAATAACATTAAACTAAATAAATAAAATAAAAATTCATAATATTTATTAGTCTCATGATTAAGCATTAAATAGTATATAACACTAAATAAGATTATAATAATAATAATTAAAAGTGCTTTATAATTTTTCTTATATAGGTTTATCATACTAGTCATTTCTATAAAAAGTTTTAGTTTCGCTATCTAATTCATCGCTTCTCCCAGAATGATTGGCAAATATTCTATATGAATTTCCTAGTAAAACTCCTGCACTAATACCTATTTTAATTGGTGTAGCAACTTTAGTTAAAGAAATGAAGAATGAAACAACTCCTGAACCATATTGAGTCATTTGAGCTAATGAAGTTTTATTGTTATAAGGATTATAATCATATCCATAATCATTAAGGTTTTGTTTTAAACCATTACCATAGCCCCATACTGCGGAATTACTATGAGCTTCATCTTTGGTAAATCCTAATTGTCTTATATATCCTGCTGTTAATGGTTTTCCAAGTTCAAAATGAAAAGGTTTATCTCCTGCAGAGTACTGGTCTTCAATTAAATCAGAAACAACCTCTTGAGAAGCATAACTAAGATTTGAGCCACCATTATCCGCCTTCGAAACTCTTATCAAAAGATAGTTTGTAGTAGTAATTGTACTCACAGTGATTCTTTTAAAATCTTCACTTAACTCAGACACTTTTTGTGTTGTTGATTCAGTAATTAAATGCTCATAAACTGGATCCTCTTCGCTTCCTATGTTACCATTAAATTGATAATTTATTATAGTCTCTGATTCATATTTTTTATATGTTTTCGTATTTCCAGAAGCAGTAAAACCATTACGATTCATACTAAGACCTCCACCATAATAAGTTGTAGAGCCCCATTTTTTATCAAACTCAGCATTATCCTCCTTACTATCCATGTTAATATCATCATAAGCCCTAGAGTTTGCACCGCTTGGGTCTGCCCAAAAAATTGGATTGTTATCAAAAGCTGTATATGTGCTCATAGAGTGATGCGTTACAGGGTCTATAGACGTCCAACGTGCAATCGCTGGGTCGTATTGCCTCATATCCATTTCGTAGAGATTTAAGCCAAAAGCTTCTTGAAACTCTTTTCCGTTGTATTTAAATTTACTTGCAATAATATTAACATTGGCAATAATAATATTGTACCCCTTGTGTTCAAGTCCAACGGGATGGTAATTGTTTTCTTTTATGATTTCTAAGTAATTTCCTTTTTTATAAATATATCAATGAACGTAGAAAACTAATAATTAAATAATAATCCAAACTATTGATGTTTTTAGTATTTTAAAATCATTTTCTATTATAACCTCTTCTACTATACTAGCTACCAGAGTATCCAATTAAAGAAAAATAACATATGAATAATTATAGTCAATAAGCCTAAAATAATTAATTCTTTTTTTTTTGATTTAAATAAAACAAATAATGAGCTTATAATTCCCAAAAAAACGAAAGCCAAGGATAAGATGAAAATTAGGTTATTATCATCAGAAATTAAAATTAGATATTTTTTAACTAAATTAATTTTTTGAACTAAAAAAAAAAAGAATCAAAAATATAATCGATATCATTAAGTAAGTAGTATGGTTAATTGTTTTCATAATTTTATTATATATTTAAAAATTAAAGCCAGCTAGGATGGCTCTTAAGTCTGCATTAGTATCATTTCCTCCCTCATTTTTATTGGCTGCATCTAACATAAGTTTTTTTGGTAGATTATTTAAAGAAGCTTTTCGACCCCACATAAAATTCCCTGCATCAGGCACATTATATAAAGTATTACTTGATGCAAATCTTATGTAAGGAATTCCACTAATATAGCCTTTACCCCAATAGAGCTCACCCATATCAGCTTTTGAAATACCTAATTTACCTTGAATATAACTAAACCCAAAATCATACTCATAATAAGATTTTTTAGCGTATTTAAATTTATACTTAAAATTTTCCCAGCCACTTAAGCCTGACCTATAAATAAGTTTACCTGCAGCATTCATTGCGTTTTGTAACTCTTCAGCGGAAATAAAACTGAAGACTTTATCTCCAATTTCAAATCTTTCTGACAAAATAGGCTTATCTAAATCTTCTTCATCATTAAATTCTAATCTATTTCCTGATTCATCATAAAAAATATTTGGCTGGTCGTCTCGAACAACATCTGTGACTTCACCGTCAGAATTTACCGTAATTACATCATCACCTTCTTCACCCTTTACGTAACCAGAAACATTAATACCATTACCATCAAAGCTAACACCTCCACCATAATAAGTTGTTGAGCCCCATTTTTTATCAAACTCAGCATTATCATCTTTATCAATATCATCGCTTTTCGTAGAATTTGCACCACTAGGATCTGCCCAATAAATTGGGTTGTTATCAAAAGCGGTGTAAGTACTCATAGAGTGATGTGTTACTGGGTCTATAGACGTCCAACGTGCAATCGCTGGGTCGTATTGCCTTATATCCATTTCGTATAAGTCTATACCCATCGCTTCTTCAAACTCTTTTCCGTTGTATTTCCATTTTTGTGCTAAACTAGATGACGTGATAACGCTATTATATCCTTGGTGTTTTAAACCAAAGGGGTAATAGTTGTTTTCTTCTAAAATTTCTAAAACTGGGTTAGCATCATTACCTACATTTTTATAAGACAATCTAACATTGCCTAAGTGATCTTTATATTGATAGATATAATCATAACTACTACCGTTACGTTCAATGTAACCCTCTGGTTGACTAAAAAAGCTTAATTTAAAAGATTGATTTAGGTTTCCATTCTTTATATAAATAAAATTACCAGAATACCTTGTGGTTGTAACACTAGCAATACTTTTATAAAAACCAGTACCAATACGTTTTTCTAATTTTACACCAGTAGCATCATAAACGTACTTTATGTTTCCGTTAACACCATCATTTGCATAATCTGGACTATAAATATCAATAGATACAGGTAGATTTAAATGATTATATTCTATATTGGTAATACCTTTGTTTAAATCTTTAATCATGTTACCACTATTGTCATAAAGGTAGTCATTTTCTTGTGAATTACCATCCTTAAAACCATCTTCGGAAGCCATATCTGCGAGACTAGTTAATTTATTGCTTAATGGTGCATAGTTATATACTAGGTCATCTATGAGATCTATTTGGTTAGTAGCAACCTGTAGTCCCATTCGATTTAAACTATATATATTACCATTTTTATCATAAGTGATATTAGATAAACTATAATCTTCAAACTCACCAGATGCCATTTCTAATTCGTAATTACCTTGATATGTCGCTGTTTTTATGCGATTAAGTGCATCGTAACTATACTCATAACCTCTTTGTTTATGATCGTTAGCTGTTTGCCAGAAGATTTCACTTATATTTCCGTTAAAGAGTGCTGCATTATTTTGCTCTGGGTTATTGTAATTAAGCTTTAAACCAAAAAGATCATTATTTGACGTAAGACCATCGTTTATACTTTTAAGCCAACCTCTTATATTGTATTTATAATCTACGGTTTGTAAACCTGTAGAATTTTCAAGATTAGCAGAAACCTCTCCTCCTACTTTTTTGCTTTCAATTTGTCCTAATTCGTCATAAGTTATTAAGTTAATTAATTCCTCCGAATTACTATCAACAGTTTGTGTATGTGTTAAGTTTCGACCTGCGTGATCGTAAGTAAATTGATCTACAGTTGTTATCGCGTTGTTTCCACCATTTACATGTGAACTTTCAGTCTCCAAAACCTTTCCGAAGAAATCTAAATCTGTTTTAATAAAATCAGTGGTATTTAGATAGTCATTTTTACTTGCAACATATAAGACTTGAGCTTTGTCATTGTACTGAGTGATTGAAGTAGTCCAATAATCTGTAGTTAATACTCTTACTTTACTACCTGTTGGTAGAGACTTTGTATTCATATCTATTTCATCATCAAAAACAGATGTGTTATCCGCTAAGAGGAGGCTCTGGGTATCAAAATTGTAATTATCATAATAATTAATTGTATGAAGTGAAATATCACCAGTATTTGGATAAGCGTTATTTGTATAATATAATTGAGTATTTGGATCGGTACTAATCGTTAAAGGAGTACTAGCCTTAGATTCGAACAAACTATGGATACTTACATTAAGACTATTTTGTATAGTAGACCTACTACTATCGGTCTTTATAATGCCAGTATATGCTACTCTGCCTAGAGCATCATATTTTATAAAACTCCATTCTTTTGGAGATTGAATAGACTGATATGCATTTTGCGTCATAATTGGTCGATCTAATCTATCATAAACCACATACTCTGCGCTTTTTCCAGGTGTTAGTTTCTCAATAATTCTATTTTTATCATCGTAAATATATTTATAGCATAAACCTACAACACTGGCACTGTTAACTGTAGCTGGATTTGGTGTTGTCATTACTGTATTTATCATACTTACCTCACCTTCACCTCGTATAAAAAGGTTATTATCTAGAATAGAAAATGTATAATAATAACCATTTCCTGAAATACTTCCAAGCTGTCTATCGACAATAGATCGTTTCATATTTAAGGATGCAACAACACCATTTTTTAATACTAAAGAAGATGATAAAGAACTATTTATATTTAAGGTAACTATATCGTTTTCATCTATAGAAATATTTAAACCTCCTTGACCTCCATATGAGTTTTGTAAATTAACATTAAGAATATCACTATTGGGATAAGCCCCTAATTGTTTTTCATAATCAGCAGCAAACTCTGGATCTGCATCCATATAAGAAGTCCATGGGTAATTATATGAATATGAAAGCTTAATATTACTATTAAAATTTCGACTAATAGTACTAAGTTCTCCTTTTCCTATTCCGCTTTTTTCAATAATTATTTCATTTCCTTTTATTATAAAAGTATATACAAAATCTGCTCCCTCAATGCGCCCAAGTTCTGTATCTTTATAATTTCCATACTCTTTGAGTGATGTTAAAATGCCTTCTTTTAATGCAAATGCGTTTGTTGCAGAGAAACTTAAATTTAATGTTACTGCTTCGCTATCTGCAAATGTTGTCACAGTAAAACCGCCTTGTCCATTATATTCATTTTCTATATCGGCATTAAGTATATCAGTGTTGTTATAATCACTTAATTTTTTATTGTATTCTTCTGCAAAATTTTTATCTACTTCTACCAAATTAATCCATGAATAATTGGTGTGGGAAGCCATACGAAATCCTAAATCTCCTTCATCTAGTACTTGATCGGAGGCCAAAGGTGGAATTACATATACTAAATTCCCAAAATCGTCGTAAACATAATAGGTGTCATGAGTTTCGTTATTTTCAAAACTTCTACTTAATAATGTCCTTCCTCTGTAATCTTTAAAAACTTGCGTAGTGTTATCATCACCATCAGATATATTCCAATTTTCGTTTTTTGTAATGAATTTATATAAAGGTGGTCTATAATTACTTTGAGACTCATTTACTACATAATACCCTTTATAAATTAAGGACGGATTACTAGTATCTACAGAAGATGAATATTCTACTTTAAACCATCTCACCAAATCAGCATCGGTCATTAATTTATATTCATTTTTTATAGTATGTTCATTAGTTATACCTTCTAACCAATCATTACCCGGAGCAGATTGTTCTACAACTAAATTAAGTGGTGTTCCATCAAAAAATGTTTCACTGTATGGGTTTAAAGTGTTTTCGTATTTTGAAGTGTTATAAAATTGTTGAGTTTTAACAAGTGCATCCGTTCTATAAATTCCGTAATTAGAATCTGTAGATGCATATGGAAGATATTGTTTTGACTGTCTTCCAAACTCATCATATTCTATATGATTAATTATGTCTTTAGAGTTTGGAGATTGTTTAACCGCAATTTGTTGAATAGGTCTTCCTAATCCATCATAATAGATAATACTTTCATTTTTTATATCATCTGCTACATTACCATCCGTTGTTTCTGTTTGATATATCGTAGTTTTAGAATAGTTTTCTGATGCCGTTTGAGCCAAAGCTATAGTTGACATTAGTATTACTGTTAAATTTAATAGTAACTTTTTCATGTCTTTTTTAGTTTTGAAGTTTATAGTTGTACTCATTTTTACTTAAAAGATTGAGATCTTTATCTCGGACAAATTTTAATCTATGAAAATCATCATATTCAAA
>TARA_R110002050_G_scaffold63696_3_pt1 | contig 17046 bp, 11 predicted proteins | sample TARA_R110002050 | Tara Oceans TARA_R110002050 (sample SAMEA4396988) | marine metagenome | biome: Polar Biome; feature: [DCM] deep chlorophyll maximum layer (ENVO:01000326); material: water (ENVO:00002006), including particulate matter (ENVO:01000060) such as... | depth 25 m
CATGGTCAGGTGCAGGACAGTACAAAATTAGCCTTGGATAGTCTCTCAAGACCGCTGCTAGCCCCCGCTGATACAGCAAACCCTTTTGATACTTTAGACTTTTTTAACCCCGCAGATACCAATCGTAAGGCTAAACCAGCCAAATCTAAGTCCTTTATCGATACCGATATTATCTATAATGCCGAAGATAGTATTCCTAAATCTATCGATGGCAGCATCATAGAACTGTATAATAAAGCCGTAATTGAGTACGGGGAAATGAAAATTGAGGCCGGTTACATCCGCATCGAATTTGATAAAAGTGAAATTTACGCTACAGGTTTAGTAGACTCCACCGGGAAAATGGAGCAAAAACCACTTTTCACCGAAAAAGGTAAGACCTATCGCTCGGATGAAATGCGCTATAATTTCAAATCGGGAAAGGCGCGTATTAATAAAATGATTACCCAAGAAGGAGAAGGCTTTTTGCACGGTGAAAAAATTAAAAAAACGGGATCATCGGCTTTTTATGTGAAAGATGCCTCCTATACGACTTGTAGTCACGAGCACCCACATTTCGCTATTCATACTCCTAAGGCCAAGGTTATACCCGGTGAAAAAGTTGTTACGCAATTTGCGTACTTAGAATTACTCGGTGTGCCCACACCATTAATGCTTCCTTTTGGCTTTTTTCCAACCACGGATAAACGAAAGTCGGGTATAATAATTCCCAGTTATGGTAGTTCCCAATTTAGAGGCTATTTCTTACAAAATGGTGGTTTTTATTGGGCGGCGAACGATTTTTTCGATCTTACCATTACTGGAGATATTTACACCAAAGGAGGCTTTGGTTTACAAACGGCGAGTAGTTACAAGAAGCGTTATAAATATTCCGGAAGCTTGAGTGCGCGCTATAATTTACTACAATTTGGGGAGCCTGAATTTGCCACCTATGTTGGAGGAGCATTTGATAACAGAAGCGATTTTAATATTAGTTGGAATCACCAACAAGATGCGAAAGCCAATCCTTTTTATCGCTTTAGTGCTAATGTAAACATTGCCACCACTCAGTTCTACCAGGTAACTAGTATCAATCCTGATCAGGTTTTACAAAACCGCTTAAACTCTTCCATTAGTTTCTCGCGTCGTTGGGCGGATAAACCCTTCAATTTAAATATTGCGTTAAATCACAGTCAGAATAATCAGAGCAAAGATTTAACCTTAACCCTGCCACAGGTGAACTTTTCGGTAAACCGCTTTTTCCCTTTTAAAAGCGAGGGCGGAATTAGTGGTAAAAAGAAATGGTATGAGGAAATTGGTATCACCTACACTGCTAATGCGAAAAACCAAATTCAGACCCGCATGGATAAGCCCGTTTTTACTGAAACGGTTTTTAGAGATAGTAGTAGAATGGGAATTCAGCATAATATACCGATTGCTGCTAATTATAAAGTATTCAAGTTTTTCGTGTTCAACCCCAGTATAAACTATGTTGAGCGTTGGTATCCTAATAAATTGCAGTACGGCTTCAATGAAGAAACCAATCGCCAAGAAATTATCGATACCGTTTCGGGCTTTTTCACGAACCGTGATTTTAATGCCAGTGCCAACCTTTCAACCAAGGTCTATGGTTTATGGCGTTACAAAGGTTTTGTAAAGGCAATTCGACATGTAATGACACCACGGATTGGGTTGAGTTATCGCCCTGATTTTTCAGATCCATTTTGGGGTTACTTTGAAGAAGTGCAAAGCGATACCTTGGGTAACACCACCTTAGTAAATCCTTATTCTCGCGGTGTTTATGGTTCCGCATCTGCCGGAAGGCAAGGAAACCTCAATTTTGGAGTACAAAACACTTTAGAAGCAAAAATTCGTTCGAAGACTGATTCTACTGGTCTGAAGAAAATTAAAGTCTTAGAGCGTTTAAGTCTGAACGGCTCTTATAATATGGCGGCGGAGGAATTTAAGATGAGTAATATTAGCTTGGCCGCTTCTTCCAGTATTTTTAACAACTTGGTAAACATTAACTACAATGCAACTCTCGACCCGTATCACTTTGATGCCGTTGAGAATAAGAGAGTAAATGAATATAGTTTAAATAAGGGAGGGGGTCTTTTCCGCGTAACGAGTCAGCGTTTCACCTTAGGTGCTCGTTTAGATGCCAATCGTTTTAAAAAGAAAAAGACCACCGAAGAAATGAATAAAGCGAGTGAAGAAGAAAAGTCTAGAAAAGAAGCCCAAGCTTCCGCACTGGGGATTACGGAAGGAGATGTTGACTATTATCGCTTACCGGGCTATGTAGATTTTAATGTGCCTTGGTCGCTTAATTTAAACTACAACCTAAGCTTTAGCAAGCCAGGGATAGCCGAGGCAAATGTTAATCAAAGTGTCGATCTCTCGGCTGATTTTGATCTCAGTAAAGGTTGGAAAATCGGTTTTAGAACGGGCTACGACTTAAAGGCTAATGACTTCACTTTCACCACCTTCGATTTCCATCGCGATTTACACTGTTGGGATTTGAGCTGCACATGGGTGCCTTTCGGCTTTCAACAATCGTATATGCTAACCATTCGTGTTAAGTCTTCGATTCTACAAGATCTGAAATTACAGCGTAATAGGGGTGTGGGAGACTTTAATCGCTTCTAATCTGCTCAACAATAAAATTGAGTTCGTTCGCATTGATGGAAAACAAGTATCGATCCCCATTCATCGCGGCTGGTTTGTTTTTAAGGGCTATTAATTTAAAACGGTGCATAGAGCCAATTTAGAGTCTAGCTCAGGTAATTAATTATATTTGCTCAAACAATAAATCTAGCACCTTGAAAAAGTTCATCGGTTACCTACTCATCATTATTTCAATTGTAATATTGTTGGACTTGGCTTTACAAGCTAGAGTTATTTACAAAGAGCTTCCCATCATGTGGGAGACCTATCAATCGGAGCCAGATGAGTTTCAAATGAAGGGAGAGATGGACAAGCTACTTTTGTGGGTTTTACATTTAGTTATTCCGGCTATTCTTATTGGTACCGGTCGTTATTTTATTCGTGCGGGTCGCAGTAACTAGGCAACAAAGCTTGATTATCGATGAATCAAAACCTTTTTCAGTCTCCTTTTTCCCTACTTTTTTTAAGTATTGTTTTGGCATTTTTTGTTCCAGCCCTTTTTATGGATGGAATGTTTATGGACGCTACTCAGTATACGGCAGTTGGAAGGAATTTGGCTGACGGTTTAGGTAGCTTTTGGCGACCTTATTTTACCAATAAATACTATATAAATAGCATTGAGTTCAACTTTAATGAGCAAACTCCATTAGGTTTTGCACTTTTCGCAGCATGGTTTAAGGTTTTAGGCGATAGTTTATATGTAGAGCGCTTTTTTATCCTAGCTAGCTATATTATTAATATTTTTCTAATGCGCGCTTTGTGGCGTTTGGTAGTACCTAGTAAATCTAACTTTTGGATTTTACCTGTCTTTTTATATGGCTTGTTTCCAATTATTTTTTGGACCTATCAGCATAATATGCTAGAAAACCCGATGGCGTCGTTTATTCTTTTAGCTGCTTATTTTGGTATTTTAGCCATCCAACAGAGAGAAAAATCGATTTTATTTGCTTCCATTTCTGGAGCTATGATTTTCTTGGCTTTTATGGTTAAGGGAGTTCCAGGATTATTCCCGCTTGCATTGTTTTTCTCTTTTTGGCTATGGAATAGCAAGCAGTTTAATTTTAAAAGAATGCTACTTTTAAGTAGTATTACAACTCTCAGTTTGCTCGCTTTATTTAGTTTGCTTTTTCTTTTTGATGAATCGAAGGCTAGCATGAGCTTTTATTTGGAAGCACGCTTATTAAATCGCATTAGTGAAGCCCCTACCGTGGGTAGTCGATTTTATATTATTTCCGATTTTCTACAACAAATAATTGTTCCCATAATATTGGTGGTTATAGCCCAAGTTTATAATGCTAAAAAGAGAGTGAAATTGGAGAACCTAAACTTAGTATACTTCTTTATAACTTTAGGCTTAGCAGGTGTTTTGCCAATCATGCTAACAAAGGTACAACGGGGTTTTTACATTACTCCCGCCTATCCCTTTATTGCGATAGGCTTGGCTATCTTAATAGTACCCAGTCTTGAAAAACTGATCGTTACGATTGGGCAAAAAGCAAGGAGAGTTTACCGTCTATTAGGTTTCGCGAGCTTTTTAAGTCTTATTATCATTACCATTGTTTTGGCAGGTAAGCCTAAAAGAGATAAGCAGTTATTAAAAGATGTTTACACCATCGGAACAACAATTGGATCGGGACATTTACTTGTTTGCAGTTTAGACTTTATGATGGAAGATTGGTCGCCAAAGTCATACTTTATGCGGTATTTTCAAATTGAGTTCGACGCATTAAGAACACCTTTTCCAGCAGATCGAGAACGGCGTTATGCCCTATTTAAAAAAGGGGAAGTCGTAGGTTCTAATTTAAGACCACTAAATTTAGATCTTAAGCTCTATACTCTTTACGAGTATGTGGAAGTAGAACAGAAAAGATAAATGCGATATTGAGCGGGTTAGAAGGGCGACCTTAAGATTCAGCCATTTTCGTTTTCAGCTTTTTAAGGAGAATGCTACCTGAAATTAGGCCTTTTTCCCCTACTAAACAGAAAGATTTGAGCCAAAGCCTCGAAGTAATAGTCGGGCTATTGTGAGAAAGAGAAGTGAAGAAAAACGCTTGTTAGAAGGGGGGATGGGTGGTATTCCATTAAATATATAATCCACCCTCTAAACAGTTACTGTATCCCGCTACGGTTGAACAATCTGGACCTGTCACATTTTTTTTTGAAAACCAGAGACTATAATTTTACGCCGTTCTCAGGTTTAAAAGGTGCTACTGGCTGATAATTTGGTAGACATTAATCAATAAAAAAGGCTGCCTAATTGGCAACCTTTTTTATTTGTAGCGAGAGCGAGAATTGAACTCGCGACCTCCGGGTTATGAATCCGACGCTCTAACCATCTGAGCTACCTCGCCGTTTACGGGCGGCAAATATAAACACTAATCTATTTCCACAAAGAGAAATTTACTAGTTTTTCAAACTTAGTCGGAGTTCTCGCCAAGAACAGAGGCAATTAGATAAATTAAAAAGCTGTAGTATAGGGTAGAAGCGGCTTAAGCGAAAAAATGGACAGTGTAAATTTTAGCTAGAACTGATTCGACTTTGTAACTCTGCAATGCTTGTGCCACCTTCCATAGGACAATAATGATTAAATATTCTCTAAACTCAAGATTCGAGTCAAAATTAAAGCCTCGGATAACTAGGGGCTCGGCTGTTATAGAAGAACTTAGCATTTCTGCCTTCCTATCGCTCGATTCCGGTCATTTTTAAAAGGCGTACTGTTTAATTATAAGTCGAACTCAGGTTTAATTTTTTATATATTGCGACAATCAATAGCAATGCAACATAAAGCAAATGTCCGATAGAGTAAAGATCGAGTTAGAATTTCCAGTTAAGGCTTCACCAGCCATGTTATTTCCTTATTTATCAACTCCTAGTGGTTTGTCAGAATGGTTTTCAGATGACGTTAATTCCCGAGGAGATAAATTTACCTTTATTTGGGATGGTGATGAGAGAGACGCCTATCGCATCGCAAAAAAGAAAGATCAATTTATTCGTTTCCGTTGGGACGAAGATGAAGAAGAAGGCAACAAGTACTTTTTCGAATTCCGCATTGAAGTAGATGAGCTTACCAATGACACTTCCATTATTATTGTTGATTACAGTGAGGAAGATGAAGTAGAAGAAGATAAACTACTGTGGGATAGTCAAATTCATCAATTACTCCATACCATAGGCTCGTAGAATGAGCTTGACGGCCCATTTTCGTCAACACAGAACATACTTAGCCCTAATAGCATTTTTTGTAATTGGGGCTGCTTATTTTCTGGCAACTTACTCCAAAGAAGAAATCCATCTCTTTATAAATGGTATTCATGCTCCATGGGCAGATGCTTTTTTTCCGCTGTACACCTATCTAGGCGATGGTATAATTTTCCCGATATTATTTTTGCCAGCCCTTTTTATAAAACGATATTTTAGTTTCTCTCTTCTTTTGGCGGCCTTACTAACCCTAGTGCTGAGCGGGATATTGAAAGAGATAAATAAAGAAGAACCAAGGCCCATTAAATATTTTGAATTAATAGGTCAGGATTTACGACAAATCCCTGGCGTAAAGCCCCATTATTACCGCTCATTTCCCAGTGGCCATACTACCGCGGCTTTTGCGGCTTGGGGATTAATAGCTTTAAGTTTAGCCAAATGGCCTTGGAAAATTATTTTCCTTTTAATAGCAGTAGGAGTAGCCTATTCTCGCATGTATTTATCCCTGCATTTTCTGCGCGATGTTACCGCTGGCGCCTTATTAGGTACTTTCATAGCCTTTTTTGCTAGCTATTGGGGGCAAAGATTAAATTCTGAATTTTGGTCGAAAAAATGGATTGATCTTAAATGAAGTATTTCGATAAAAACACCTGGTTTTGGGCATTTTTAGCGGCCCTATTCTTTTTACCCTTTTTAGGCGGGGTGCATTTATTTGATTGGGATGAAATAAATTTTGCCGAATTAGCCCGCGAAATTGTGGTTACGGGCGATTGGTTGCAATTGCAAATAAATTACGAGCGATTTACGGAAAAGCCACCTTTATTTTTTTGGTTTCAAGCTCTTTCCATGTCAATCTTTGGCATTAGTGAGTTTGCCGCGCGTTTTCCCAATGCCTTATTGGGAATAATAGTTTTACCCTTTTTATACATAAGTGGCAAATTTTTAGTAGACCGTAAGTTTGGTTATTTATGGGCGCTTAGTTGGTTTGGGAGCATCTTGCCCTTTCTCTATTTTAAGAGTGGTATTATCGATCCTCTCTTTAATTTCTTCATTTTTAATGGTTTATTTTTCCTAATTCACTTTTTGTGGAAAGTCAATACTATTAACCGCGTTTTTCTATCGCATAAAGCGCACTATTACCTTATAATTGGAGGGATTTCTGTTGGCTTAGCCATCTTAACCAAAGGCCCGGTTGCCTATCTTATTATTTTCCTTACCGTTTTAGTCTATGCTTTTTTGCATTCCTTCCGTTTCGGTTTAAGTCTAAAGAATTTCATTTTATACTCAACGGTCGCCCTTGCAGTATTTTTAGCTTGGTTTGCGATTGATGCCAGTTTACATGGTCCTGATTTCTTAATTGAATTCACGATAAGACAATGGGAATTATTAACCACTAATGATGCGGGACACGGTGGCTTTCCTGGCTATCACTTTGTGGTTTTACTTTTCGGCTGTTTCCCTGCTAGTGTTTTCGCTTTGCGCGGATTGGGTAGAATAAAAGGTATTCACACCCAAATAGCTGATTTTCAAAAGTGGATGATTATCCTTTTAGTAGTAATTTTGGTACTCTTTTCATTGGTAGGCACTAAGATTATTCATTACAGTTCTATGGCTTATTACCCCATTAGCTTTTTAGCGGCCTTAAGTCTTTGGCAAATGAGTGAATTCCCGCGGAAAAATCCGCGTTGGATGCTGTTATTGTTATTATTCATAGGAATCTTAGTTTCGTTAGTATCAGCTGTTTTGCCATGGGCGGGATTAAACTTAGAAGAGGTGAAATTCCTATTTGAAAAGGATGCCTTTGCCATGGCGAATTTGGAAGCGGAAGTTCCTTGGTCTTGGCTCGACTTTATTCCTGCTTTTATAATGATTAGTCTGTTACTTGTTTATACCTTATATCAACAAAAACACCCCATATTTTCTTCGCGCGTATTATTTTTCGGCACGGCTGTTTGGACTTTCGCAAGTTTAATTTTCTTTATAGGTAAAATAGAACGCATCAGTCAAAGAGCGGCAGTAGAATTCTTCGCAACCCAGCAAGGGAAAGAAGTATACGTAAGTACTTATGGCTATAAGAGTTATGTGCCTTGGTTTTATGCTCGTATTGAAGATTATGAAAATCCAGAGGCGACTAATCGAGAATGGCTATTCCACGGGGATGTGGATAGAGATGTATTAATATCTACAAAGGTTACTAAAGTAGAAGCCCTGCAAAAGGAGATTCCAGATGCAGAGCTATTATATACTAAAAATGGATTTTATTTTTTCCGGAGACCAGCTCAGGATAAGTAGTTGGGTTTACTAATACCCCATTTGGCCAAGCGGTATTGAAAGGAAACCTTAAGAACCCCTAGTCCATAAATTGCACTGCGCTTAAAGTTGATAGAGCTTGCCTCCTCAAAATATTTGGTCGGACAAGTGATTTCGGCGATTTCAAAGCCAGCGTAAAAAATTTGCGCTAGCATCTGATTATCAAAAACAAAGTCGTCGGAATTAACATTAAAATTGGTTCTTTCTAATACTTCCTTAGAAAAAGCGCGGTACCCTGTGTGGTATTCCGAAAGCTTTTGGTTCATTAATATGTTTTGGCTAAGGGTAAGAATACGGTTGGCCAAATATTTATACCAAGGCATACCGCCTTTCAGGGCTCCTTTGCCTAAAATTCTAGAACCTAATACTACTGGATAAACATCATTAGCAATCAAGTAAGACATAGATTCGATTAGCTTGGGAGTGTATTGATAATCGGGGTGAAGCATGATAACGATATCCCCATCCAAGGCTAAAGCTTTATTATAACACGACTTCTGGTTTCCACCGTAGCCTTTATTACTTTCATGAGGAATGATATGTTTTATACCTAAACGCTTTCCTTCTCCGATGGTATCGTCGGTAGAGTTATCATCTACTAATACTACCTCGTCAACGATGTCAAAAGGTATTTCATTATAGGTGCGCTCTAAAGTTTTCTCAGCATTATAGGCTGGGAGAACCACCACAATTTTTTTTCCGTTTATCATGTGGGCAAAAATAGAAATAAGCGCTTAAATCTTAGTTCATTATTCAATAAGAATTGCTTAGTTTGGGGCTTGTTAACCATTTTTAAGGAACTTGAAGAATACAATCATCTTATTGGCCTTGCTTCTTGTAGGGCATTATTCTGTTGCTCAAGAGATTAAGGGCAGAGTAATAGACGAGAATAGCGGAGAAGCAGTAATCATGGCCAACGTGATTTTTAAAGGTACGAGTACTGGTACATCAACTGATTTTGACGGTAATTTCACTCTACCACTAGGCAAGAACACCTTACCAGTTACTCTCGAATTAAGTTTTATAGGCTATCAAAAGAAGGAAGTGGTGGTGAAAAGCTTGACCGAACCTCTGGTTATTGAACTAACCGAAGACAGCCAAATGTTAGCGGCGGTTGATATCGTGGAACAAAGACTAAGTGCCAAACAGCGCGAATCAGCTCTTACAGTCGAAGCACTTGATAATTTGGCCATTAAAGAAACTCCAGCCGCCAACTTTTATGAAGCCTTGGGTAATTTAAAAGGAGTTGATCTAACTTCCGCTAGTATTGGTTTTAAGATTATCAATACGCGTGGCTTTAACTCGACTTCACCCGTTCGTTCTTTACAACTTATTGATGGGGTAGACAACCAAGCTCCAGGTCTTAACTTTTCTTTGGGTAATTTTTTAGGAGCGAATGAATTAGATATTGTAAATGTTGATATTATTGCCGGTGCTTCAACTGCCTTTTACGGTCCTGGGGCATTTAATGGTGTAATCTCTATGACAACCAAAGACCCTTTTCGTTTTCAGGGTTTATCTTTTAGCCAGAAAGTAGGGGAGCGGGCCTTATCAGAAACATCTGTTCGTTATGCCGAAGCCTTTAAACTATTTAATAAAGAGCGCGAGGATTTTGCTTTTAAAATTAACTTATTTTATTTAAGAGCCGACGATTGGGAGGCTGATAATTACGACCCTATTGACGATTCTGAGGTTGGAGCAGATAATCCTGGTCGTTATGATGCGGTAAATATTTACGGTGATGAAAGTTTAGCTTCCAATAATGAACGAGGTAGTTTTACCGACGTAAAGTTTAATGATGTTCCGGGATTAGGAACTTTTTACCGACCTGGTTTTAAAGAACCAAATTTGGTGAATTACGATACCCGAAATTTTAAAGGTAACATCGGTCTATTTTACCGCACCGAAAAGGATGTACAGTACAGTTATACCTTAAACTATGGAACCGGTACCACGGTTTATCAGGGTGAAAATCGCTTTAGTTTAAATGGTATTCGCTTTATGCAGAATATCGTAGAGGTGAAGAAAAAAGATAAATTCTTTATTCGCGCCTATGCCACAAATGAAGACGCCGGGGACAGTTATGATGCGGTACTAACCGCCTTTAAGATGAATGATATTATGTTAGGCGATGAAGCTACGTGGAATCAAAACTACGCTGCAGCATGGAAAAGACCTTTCCGTTTTAACCAAGCCTTTCAAACTGCGGCGGGTTTTAATGTAGCTGCGCAAAGCTTCGATTCGGCCTTTTTTAATAATGAGTATCAAGATATTTTAAAAGAGTACAATGAACTGCTGGCCGGTTTCCACGATAGTCTTTTAAATATCGTCTCAACCGGAAGGTTTGCTCCTGGAACTGCTCAGTATGATTCAATTTTTAATAATGTAACCGGTAAAACTTTTACTGAGGGTGGCTCGCGTTTCTACGATAAGTCGGCCCTTTACCATGTTATGGGGGAGTATCAGCTTACGGTTGCTGACAGAGTGAAAATGCGTATGGGAGGTAATTTTAGAATGTATACCCCTAATTCACGCGGAAATATTTTTGACGAGATTATTCCTTCCTCGATTGTTACCGATAGTGTTGGAAATATCATCAGCCAAGAATATCGCACCATTACCAATCAAGAGTTTGGGGTGTATTACGGAGCGGAAACTAACTTTTTTGGTGAGTTATTAAAAGCGAGTGCAACCGTTAGGATGGATAAAAATCAAAACTTTGATTACCTCTTTTCGCCTGCCTTCTCTCTAGTATATACGATTAACCCGAAGCATACTTTAAGAACCAGCTTAGGACGAGCGATTCGCAACCCAACCTTACAAGATCAATATTTGCGCTATGATGTGGGTAGAGCCGTTTTACTCGGTAATATCGATGGTTACAACAACCTCGTTTCTTTAGAGTCTTTCGATTTTTACCGCTCCCAAGCACAGTTAAACCGTGATAATCTTACTTTTTTCGATGTAGCCCCCATTGAGCCTGAAAGAGTTACCACGGCCGAAATTGGCTACCGTGGATCTTGGTTTAAAAGGGTTTTTGTAGATGTGAATTACTTTCATTCTTGGTATACTAGTTTCATTGGCTTCCAATTTGGCTTAGACTTAACTTTCGATCAAAACGTTCCCGACTTCGTCCGCTCAGTGCGCGCCTACCGAGTGGCAGCCAACGCGCAAAGTTTAGTAACTACCCAAGGACTAAATTTGGGAATTAATTATTATATCGATGATCACCTTTCATTAGGAGGAAACTACTCTTATAATAGCATCAATCTTAACCCAGGCCGAAACTTTATTACGGAGACTTTTTACGCAGACCAACTTTCAGAGGATGGTGAGGAGGATCCTATTATTCCCGCTTTTAACACGCCAGAAAATAAGTTTAATCTTAGCTTTAGCGGAAGAAATTACCGATTAAAGAAGGGAACAAAGAATAATTTGGGCTTCGCGGTAACTTATAAATGGATCCAAGGCTTCCGTTTTGAAGGTTCTCCTCAGTTTACTGGCTTTATCAATAGTTACGACCTACTGGACGCGCAAATGAGCTATACCGTTGATACTTGGCATTCTACCTTTAAATTAGGCGCATCCAATTTATTAAATAATAAAGTTTTTCAGGTGTATGGTGGGCCAAGAGTAGGCCGTTTAGCATATTTTTCGATTGTTTATGAGTTTGATCATAAACGATGATTTTTTCCATAAATTCGAACCATTAATAATTACAGCAGATGAAAAAAACATTATTCTTTCTTTTAGCCTTTTCAGGCGCTGCCGTGGCTCAGCGATATACCACAGAAGTATTTAGTCAGGTTAGTGTAAATGCCGACGTTTCGTACGCGCAAAACATTGACTTCCTAACATCAGATTTTTCTAATCCAGCTACTGTAGCTGCCGATGTTACTGAAATTAAAACCGCATTGGCAACGGGTCAGCCCATTCCGTCTAAGTTCTTCAACCCAGCAGATCCTGCTTCGGATGTAAAGGTTAGAGATCTTAAAATGGATGTTTATTCTCCAGTTGGCGACAATGCTACGGATCGTCCTTTAGCGATTTATGTTCATACCGGTAACTTTCTTCCTCCGGGAATTAATGGTGGTATAAACGGTTCAAAAAATGATAGCTCTGCTATTGTTATGTGTGAAAAGTTAGCGAAGCGTGGATTTGTAGCTATTGCAGCTAATTACCGCTTAGGTTGGAACCCATTAGATCCAAACCAATTTGTACGTCGTGCTCAATTGCTAAACGCCGTTTATCGTGCCATTCACGATATGAAAGAATTAGTGCGTGTTGCGAAAGCAGATGCTGCTAATTTAGGTATTGATCCTAACCGTATCGTTATGTTCGGTGAAGGTTCTGGTGGTTATGTAGCTCTAGCTTATGCTACCTTAGACAAGTGGGCTGAAGTAGAAATCCCAAAATTCATCAACCCTGCCACTGGTTCTTCTTTCGTAGATTCAAACCAAGTAGGTAACATTGAAGGTCTGAATGGCTTATTAAACCTTTATGCTGATAATGGTGAGTCTACAGACATAGCTATGTGTGTTAATATGGGTGGAGCTTTGGCCGACATCTCTTGGTTAGAAGCTGGTGATCCTGCTATGATTGCCTTCCATTGCGTACGTGATCCTTTTGCTCCTTTCGGAGATGGAACGGTTGTAGTTCCTACTACTCAAGATGACGTTGTTGACGTATCTGGTGCCAACACCTTTATGGTAAAAGCAAATGCTTTAGGTAATAACAACTCCTATACAAGTCAGAATTATAACGACCCTATTACTTTAGCCGCTCGTGCTCGTTATGGAGTTACTTATAACTACATTTTTAGTGCTCCTTTTGATACGATTACTGTTAATACTGCTGAAGGATTATTCCCAGTGGTTCAACCTTTATCGCCTAGTTTATTTACCAATGTTGGTGCTCCATGGCAATGGTGGGATCCAGCGGGTCCTATTGCTACTGATACTTTCTCAGCAGGTCCTCCAGTAATTACTTACCACATGGCCGGTTTAGCAGGTAACCCAAACATGTCGCCTAGCTACGGTCGTACTTACCAAGATACCATATTAGGTTATGTTACTCCGAGAATGATAAACACGATGAATATTGTAAGCAACGAAGAATTTGCTTTAAATTCTCGTATCGATTTATATCCTAATCCTGCCACCAAAACTTTAGTGTTAAACATTAGCGATGCAAATCTTAACATTGAAAGCTACCAAGTAATTGATGCTACCGCAAGAGTAGTTATGAACGGTAACTTAATCAATGGCTTTAATGAATTAAATGTAGAAGGTTTAACCCCGGGAGTGTACTTTGTTAAAGTGCAAACCAATGAAGGTGAGGCTGTACAACGTTTCATTAAGAAATAGAAACACATTTTCATAATAAAAACCCCGTTCTGCAAGGAGCGGGGTTTTTTGCTTTATACCTTTGCGCCCTGAAAAAATGTAGATGGACTATAATTTAAATGGCTTTATAATTCGCAATAAGCACTTAGGAATCCAGGTAAATAACCGAGGCTTAAACTATGGCGACGGCATATTTGAGACTATCAAATTCGCTAATAACCGCCTTAATTTTTGGGAAGATCATTACTTTCGCTTGATGGCCTCTATGCGTATAGTTCGTATGGATATTCCTATGACTTTTAGTCCCGAATACCTGGAAGAGGAAATTCGTAAAACTTTGGCCGCTAATAACCTTAGTGATAAGGCGGCGCGTGTTAAACTTTTAGTAGTACGAAAAGCGGGTGGTTTGTATACACCAGAAACCAATGATATTGACTTTCTGATAACGACCGATGAGTTATCTGTTAATACTTATCTACTCAATGAGAAAGGGTTGAATATTGAGCTCTACAAAGACTTTTATAAAAATAGCGGCCTTTTGGGTACCATTAAAAGTACTTCGGCTCAATTGTACACTGTTGCGAGTATATTTAGAAAGGAAAATGAATATGATGAGTGCCTATTAATAAACGAGCGCAAGGAAGTGGTGGAGGCGATTAGTGCCAATATCTTTCTATTAAAGGGAGATGTGTTAATTACGCCTCCTTTAGACAGTGGTTGTCTCAAGGGTATTATGCGTAAAAAGGTTATTGAATTTGCCCCTCAAATAGGCCTTATTATAAAAGAAGAAGCATTTTCTCCTTTTGCATTGCAAAAAGCCGATGAAGTGTGGCTAACCAACAGTATCAAAGGCTTGCAGTGGGTGGGCCAATATCGCAAGAAAAGCTATAGCCATGAAAAGGCCACTGAAATGCTCAAGAAAATCAATATTAATCTTGCTCTTAGTTTAACGTGAATTCGACAATAAATTAGAGCCTCAGATTTTCAATGGAAGGAAAAGACTAGTCTAGATCTTGCAGCTCACAATAGCCCGCTATGACTTCACTGCTTCGGCTTGAAACCCACTATTTACAAGAGGTATGAGGCCTAATTTTACGTCGAACTCTCGTTAGTTTAAGTTAGGATCCAAAGGTGTGTTTTGCCATAAAGGGTAATCTCCACCCAGACTGGCTAAGACTTTAGGCCATATCTTCTCGGGAACATCGCTAAAAATCAATTGAGGATCGGCGGGAGCAATTTGCCATGCTTTTTGATCTATTTCAGCTTCTAACTGGCCGGCACTCCATCCGCTATAGCCCAAGAAAAAGCGAATATCATTGGCGCTTATTAGCTCAAGGCTGATGAGTTCCTTTAGAATATTAAAATCACCACCCCAGTAAACGCCAGCAATAATTTCTTCACTGCCAGGTAATAGATCACCTTTGGCATGCAGAAAAAATAGGTTGTCTTGTTGTACCGGGCCACCCTCACCAATTGTGGTTTCAAAAGCAGGGAAGTCGAGCACCAAATCGTTAAAGGATACCTCAACCAAACGGTTAAGAATAAAACCTACCGATCCCTCAGAGTTATGATCGGTTAGAAAAACAACCGTACGATCAAAATTGGGATCGCCCATTAAGGGTTCTGCAATGAGGATCTTCCCTCTTGCTGCCATTCTTGCTTTGTCACTCATAGCATTCGAAGGTACTAAAGAGCCTCTAAAGAATGAATATAAAAGTCTAATTATTGCAAGAATTATTAAAGGTTATTGCTTACAAAAAACACAAAGGATTAGCGTAAATATTGTCTTAATGTCTCGCTTATTGGTAACTTTGTTTAAACCTGATTTCGGGGTAAAATTTTCCAAAAGCTATTAAGACTCTAGATATGAAAGAAAAATTGCAAGATGAAAGAATTGACTACACAGTAGGTGAGCTCAATTTATCAGACCTAGATCAAGATCCTTTAAAGCAGTTTTTAGAATGGTATGAAGCCTATACCGAAACTGGAGCAAAAGATCCGAATGCTTTTACATTATCAACGGTTAATAGCGAGGGCCAGCCTAGCGCCAGAGTGTTACTGCTAAAAGGAGTTGATAAAGGTGGCTTTGAATTTTATACAAATTACCAAAGCGATAAAGGCCAAGAAATAGCAAACAATCCTAAAGTGGCCCTTAGTTTTTTCTGGCCCTTACTGGAAAGACAAATAAGAGTTGAAGGCTTGGCAATGAAATTAAGCGAAAGTGAGTCGACCGATTATTTTATTAGTCGGCCACATTCCTCGCAAGTGGGAGCGTGGGTTTCACCGCAAAGCACGGTAATTGAGTCGCGCGAATATTTAGAAAAGAGGGAAGAGGAGTTTAATGCAAAATATCCGAATGAAGTTCCCAAACCTCCGCACTGGGGGGGCTACCGAGTAATGCCTACCAAAATTGAATTTTGGCAAGGTCGAGCCTCCCGTTTACACGATCGCTTTGCTTATGTACCGAAAGATGGCGGAGACGAATGGACTATTCTTCGCTTGGCTCCATAAAATAAAAAGCATAAAAAAGGCGACTTAATTTTTAAGTCGCCTTTTTCGTTGCAAAATTTTCTTTTAAAACTGCACTAAGGCACTTCCCCAAGTAAATCCGCTACCAAAAGCGGCTAAACATAATAAGTCACCTTTTTTCAGGCGGCCTTCGGCTTTTGCTTCTGATAAGGCAATAGGAATAGAAGCGGCGGTGGTATTGCCATATTTCATAATATTATTGAAAACCTTCTCTGGCGCTAATCCCATCTTGGCTTGAACATACTGACTGATGCGTAAATTGGCTTGATGTGGAATTAATAGATCGATATCGCTGCTTTCTTTACCAACACTAGCTAAGGCTTCATGAATTACTTCTTGGAAGCGCGTAACGGCATGTTTAAAAACGAAATTACCATTCATATAAGGGTAGTAGGATAAATTCTCGGGATTGTTTTCTTCAATAATGGCATCAACCCAATGCGAAGTGGAAGGTCCTAATAAAGCCAGTTCTTTAGCGTGTTTTCCTTCCGAATGCAGTTTAGTGGTTAAAATTCCTTTATCAACTTCATTGCTAGCCTGTAAAATAACGGCGCCAGCACCATCACCAAAAATTACAGAAACACCTCTTCCGCGCGTGGTTTTATCAAGACCACCACTGTGTAATTCACTACCTATTAAAAGAATGTTCTTATACTGACCGGTTTTAATGAACTGATCGGCTACAGAAAGGCCGTAAATAAAGCCCGAGCACTGATTGCGAATGTCTAAAGCACCAATGGTATCTAAACCCAATTGCTCTTGCACCAGAACACCTGGTCCAGGAAAATAATAGTCGGGGGAGAGGGTGGCAAAAATGATGAAATCAATATCGCTCGGCTCTAAGCCCGCATCTGCAATAGCTTTGCGCGCTGCTTTAGTTCCCATGCTAGAGGTAGAATCATCGCTATCGGTGGCTACCCATCTTCTTTCTTGAATACCGGTGCGCTCTTGAATCCACTCATCGGAAGTTTCCATGATGAGTTGGAGGTCACTATTCTTTACGACGTTCTCGGGAACATAA
>TARA_R110002050_G_scaffold239786_1_pt1 | contig 17031 bp, 12 predicted proteins | sample TARA_R110002050 | Tara Oceans TARA_R110002050 (sample SAMEA4396988) | marine metagenome | biome: Polar Biome; feature: [DCM] deep chlorophyll maximum layer (ENVO:01000326); material: water (ENVO:00002006), including particulate matter (ENVO:01000060) such as... | depth 25 m
AATGAAACAAACTTTAGAACTTGGGGCAGTTGCCATTATTTTAGCGCATAACCATCCTTCGGGTACACTACGCCCGAGTGCTGCAGATAAACAGATAACAAAAAAAATAAAGATAGCTAGTGAAACTTTAGATGTTAAGGTATTGGATCATTTGATTATTACTCAGAAAAGTTATTATAGCTTTGCCGATGAAAAAATTCTATAGATGCTACTGATTTACACTCATAAGATAACACCACGCCTTACTTATATCATGAGGCATATCTTCATTAACATTTTGGGTGTTGAGTTAGATTTTACAACTAAAGTTGAAGAATTTATAAAGCATACCGGACCGAAAATCACATATACTAAACAGCCATTGCAGAATGAGTTTTTTATACGAAGTAATGAGCTATTATTCAACCAGGGTATTAATGATATTCAATTAAGTATTGCAGATTGGGAGGGTACGCCCTGCTTTTTTCCAACAGGTGAGCGTAGTAATCTTCCCTATGACGTTTTTGCTGCTAGTTTTTTTCTAATTTCTAGATATGAGGAGTATTTACCGCATGTAAAAGATGTACATAGTAGATTTTCACCAAAAGATAGTATTGCGTATCAAAATGGCTTTCTTCAAAAGCCTGTTGTCGATATTTGGGCCTTTAAATTATTAGAGGCATTAAAAGAACGTTTCGATGATTTTGAATATAAAATTAAAGGCTATGATTTTGTTTCGGTCTTAGATGTAGCTACCTCACATTGTTATGCCAATAGAGGCATAGTGCGTGGCTTGGTAGGTTTGATAATGGACTTTGGTACGCTTAAATTTAAGCGGGTTGCTGACCGAATATCGGTTGGTCTAAATAGAATGAAGGATCCTTTTGACAATTATGAAGAGTTAATAGCATTACATAAAAAGTACAAAGTAAAGTGTAATTTCTTTTTTCAGTTTGCTGATTATTCGAAATACGATAAGAATGTTTCTACTAATAGCATGAAGTTTAAGTCGTTGATAAAATATGTTGCCGATTATGCACCAGTATCTTTGGCGGCCTCGTATAGCTCTTTTACAGATCTTGAATTATTGAAAAAGGAAAAGGCTAATTTAGAGGAGGTAATCAATAGACCTGTAAACAGTTCTAAAATGCGCTATAATAGAGTAGATGTGCCCGAAACTTACCGAAATTTAATTGCCGCAGAATTTACTGATGACTATACCATGGGGTACACCTATGAATTAGGATTTAGGGCAGGTACTTGTACCGCATTTCAGTTCTATGATATTCCCTTAGAGGTAAAGCAACCCATTAAAGTACACCCTTTTGCTATTCATGATTACGCCTTGGCAAAAATTAAGAAAGACGAGGCAATACTACAACAAGTAAAAAAAATTAAACACGAGGTAAATAAAGTCAATGGGACTATGATCATAATGTTTTCTAATGAACTTTTAGGGAATAAGGATGATAGAGATTGGATGTCATTGTATGCCGAAATATTAAAAGAACAATATGTTTAAAAATAAGGTCACCGATATTTTTTTCGATTTAGATCATACTCTTTGGGATTTTGATAAAAATTCAGCATTCACCTTTCAAAAGATTTTTAGCGAACAACAAATAAATTTAGAGATTGAAGATTTTTTAGAAGTTTATGTACCTGCTAATCTCAGGTTTTGGAAAATGTATCGTGAGGAAAGAATAACGAAATCAGAATTGCGATTTCAAAGGTTGAAATCGGTTTTTGATACTATAGGTTATCCTGTTTCAGATCAGCTAATCGATATTTTATCCGATGAATATATCAACAATCTTTCTACATTTAATAATCTTTTTCCCAATACTCTTGAGGTTCTAGACTATTTGCAACCAAATTATAAACTGCATATCATAACCAATGGGTTTCAAGAAATACAAGATAAAAAATTAAGGAATTCAGGTATTCATGGTTATTTCAATCATATTATTGATTCTGAAATGGCAGGGGTAAAAAAACCCAATCCTATCATATTTAATCTTGCCTTGAACAGAGCTAATGCCAATCCTCAGACTTCTTTAATGATCGGCGATAGTTTAGAAGCCGATATTCTTGGCGCAAAAGCTGTTGGTTTTCATACAATTCATTTTAACGCCCATAGAGAAGAGAGTCATAACGAAGCACCCATTATTTACGATTTACAAGAAATAAAATCGTTTTTATAGAGTTAATACTACTACAGGGTTACCCCCTATAATGTATAATCTATAAATATAAATGAAAGGCTTTCGAATTTTAGTAACTGTAATTTTTGGCTTTCTGTTGGTTACAGCTTGTTCTGAACAACAAGATTTCGACCAGCTAGATAATTTAGAAATTACACCTACTTATGAGACAAGTGTTTTCTATGTTAAGGCTCAAGAAAGTTTAATAAATAGGGTTTCGGGACTCAGTTTTTTTACTCAAGATTTTAATTTCGATGCTTTTGAAGAACCTTTGTTTGCAGAAAGGGTACTTTCAGGTGTGCTCAGTTATGAGCTTGAAAATACAACAAGCAAGCCGATAGAAATAAGTCTTGAATTTCTAGATGAAAATGAAAATATTTTAGATACTGAAGAATTCAGAATGGACGCAGCGCCTACTTCTACGCTAGTAAGAAATGTTGCTTATGGCCCTACCGGTAAAAGTCTTGATATCATTAAAAATACTTCAAAAATAAGATTGGTTGCCACTAATTTAGGAGATGGCAGTAGTACTTCAAATCTTGCGAATCCCGCCATTGTGCTTCGTTCTAGTGCTAAATTCACATTAGAATTAAAATGAGGTTAACCCATTATTTACTACTTGGTAGTGTAATGCTTACCATGGGTGTTTTTGCCCAGAATAAGCAAATACTCTATGATTTTAATGAGATTCCTCAGTCGTTAATATTAAACCCTGGTGTGGAAACGGATTTTAAATGGTACGCTGGTGTACCACTATTATCAGGAGTTTCTGGCTACGTGGGTGCCAATGGAATATCTGTAAATGATATTTTCGCAGAAGATGGTGTTGACATTAATATAAAAGTGCGAGAAAGGGCATTAAATGTTTTAAAACCACGTGATGAATTTAGCACTACCGTACAAATAGAATATTTTAATGGAGGGTTTAGAAGTAATGACCCTAGTGTATTTTATTCCTTCGGAGGTTATTTTGAAATAGACAACATAACTTTTTGGCCGCAAGATTATGCCTATTTAATCTTTGATGGTAATGCAGACCAATTGAATAGAGAATTTGACCTTGGCGACTTGAATTCTAGAGGTTCTATGGTAAATGTGTTTCATTTTGGAATTAATAAAAAGGTAGACAGAAATTTAACGATAGGCGCTAGAGGAAAACTTTATTCTGGTATTGTAGATTATAGCTCTACGTCGAATAAAGGTTATTTGGTAAATACGCAAGGACAAAATAATCGAATAGCAACAACATTAGATGCTGATTTAATGTTGCGTACTTCTGGATTTCAATCGTTAGATGAGGCAAGTGATTCAGATACGGCTGCAGGGCAATTTGTGAAAAGAGCTTTTTTCGGAGGTGATTTAGGTTTGGGTATCGATGTTGGTTTTACATATCACTTAAGCGAAAGAACGACTATAACGGGTAGTGTCCTAGATTTAGGTTTTATACATCATGGTAACGATGCTCAAAGTTATAGTCTAAACGGAAAAGCAACCGTTGAAGGAATAGAGATTGATATTTTAGAAAATTTCGCTAATTTGAATAGAGATTTTTGGCAAGATTTAGTAGATGAGGTTGAAGGTTTAATTCCCTTTGAAACCGACACTGATAGTTATGTCACATTTAGGCCAACTAAACTCTATGCATCTATTAGAAATGATTTTGGAGAGCCTGTAAATAATGGAGGTGGTCAAATTGATTGTGATTGCACCGCAGGATCTTCTGGTGCCGTTGAACTTCGTACAAAGTATAGAAATTCAATCGGTGGTCAGTTATACATGATTAATAGACCAAGAGGTCCGCAAATTGCTCTTACCGGTTTTTATACCCGTAGGTTTGGTAATTTTTTAGCGTTAAAAGGAACGTATACGGCAGATAAATTCAGTTACACGAATGTGGGTCTAGGTATGAATTTACAGGCAGGTCCTGTTAACTTTTACGTAATGGCAGATAATTTGCTTTCATATAAGAATATAGCTGCAACAAATTATGCTTCATTTCAGCTAGGAATGAATATTATATCATGGGGACGCAATAAGTAGTCTACCTTCTTCACTCGATTTTATTTTTTTGGCATGCTTTTTTCATATATTACCTCGAATTTAAAATTATAGAAGTTTTGAAAACTATCATCGCATTACTATTTGTTTGTATTGGTTATTCCGCTTATGCTCAATCCAATTTAAATGATTATAAATATATTATCGTTCCTAAAAAGTTCAATTCATTTAAAGAAACCAACGAGTTTCAAACGAGTACATTAATAAAATATCTTTTTAATGGAAAAGGGTTCAATGTCGTTTATGATGATGCCTTACCTAGCGATTTAAATACGAATAGGTGTTTAGGGCTATTGGTTGATTTACAAGATGATAGTAGTTTGTTCACAACAAAGACTATCATAGTATTAAAAGATTGTAATGATAATGCCGTTTTTACTTCAATGCAAGGGACTAGTAAAGAAAAACAATATAAGGCGGCCTATACCGAGTCAATAAGAGAGGCTATGCGTTCTTTTAATGGTACTGATTATGCTTATAATGGTAAGAGTGAGAAGAACGAAGCTGTTACGGTTAGTTTTAGAAATGATGTTAAAAAACTTGATGAGGATAACGTTGATGAAATGAGTAGTATAGAGTCGACAAAAGTGGAAGAAAAAGGTGGTGATTCAAAAATTGTTTCTGAAGAAGCTACAGAGATAACTCAATATTACAAAGATAATTCACCAGTGGATTCTAACATTAAAAAAGATAAAAAAGAGACAACATCTTTTAAGAAAGTAGCATTAAAAAAGTTGAACGTTGACGATATTTGGTATGCCCAAGCAACCAATGTTGGCTTTCAATTAGTTGATAGTACGCCTAAAGTAAGAATGAATTTACTAAAAAGCTCGGTCGATAATATATTTATAGGCAAAACCGATACAAAAAACGGAATCGTATTTCAGAAAGAAGGTAGCTGGATTTTTGAGTATTATGAGAATGATAAATTGGTTCAAGAAGAATTGAATATAAAATTCTAAAAATCATACTTCTCTTTCCATCTGTTCTTTAAGAAATCGCTTAGCGCTTTTTCACGTGGATTACTTCCGGGTTTATAAAAAGTAGTACCCGAAAGTTCGTCGGGTAAAAATTCTGCATCTACAAAGTTGTTTTTAAAATCGTGGGCGTATTTATATTCTTGTCCGTATCCTAAGTCTTTCATTAATTTTGTCGGCGCATTTCGTAAGGGTAACGGTACAGGTAAGTTACCTGACTGTTTTACAGCCTGCTGTGCCTTACCTATAGCCATATAACTTGCATTGCTTTTGGCAGAAGTTGCTAAATAAATAGCACACTGGCTAAGAACGATACGTGCTTCAGGGTAACCGATAGTAGTCACTGCTTGAAAAGTGGTATTTGCCATAACCAATGCCGTAGGGTTTGCTAAACCTATATCTTCAGAGGCCGATATAAGCATTCTACGTGCAATAAATTTTACATCTTCTCCACCTTCTATCATTCTTGCTAACCAATACACGGCACCATTGGGATCACTGCCACGTATAGATTTAATAAAAGCTGATATAATATCATAATGTTGTTCACCTGTTTTGTCATACAGAACTGTGTTTTTTTGAACTTTAGAGAGTACTAGCTCATTGGTTATAATAACATCATTACCTTCTTCAGAGTTGACCACAAGCTCAAATATATTCAGCAATTTTCTACCATCACCTCCAGATAACCGAAGCAAGGCTTCGGTTTCTTTAAGTTCAATATTTTTAGTTTTCAGAAAATGGTCTTTTTCCATCGCCCTGGTAATTAGATTTTCTAAATCTTCTTTTCCAAAAGCATTTAAAACATAAACCTGGCAACGAGATAACAATGCGGGTATAACTTCAAAACTCGGATTTTCTGTAGTTGCACCAATTAAAGTTACCCAACCTTTTTCCACAGCGGCTAATAACGAATCTTGTTGCGATTTACTGAACCGGTGTATCTCATCAATAAATAGTATAGGGTTTTTAGAAGTAAATAAGCCACCGGCCTGCTTTGCCTTATCAATAACTTCACGAATATCTTTAACACCGCTATTGATAGCGCTAAGCACATAAAATGGCCGCTTGCTTTCTTCGGCTATAATGTTGGCCAACGTAGTTTTACCAGTTCCAGGAGGTCCCCAAAGAATGAGTGAAGGAATTATTCCTTTTTTAATTTGATGTGTTAACGAGCCTTTTTCACCTACTAAATGGTGTTGACTTATATATTCATCTAGTGTTTTAGGGCGTACACGTTCGGCTAAAGGTTCATTCATAGTACAAAAGTATGATAATCTTAAAAGAGAAGATAATTCTAAGTTAGTCAATCGATAACTTTGCAAAAGGTTGTGTGACAATTTGACCAAGTTCAATAATTTGGTTACATAATTGTAAAATCAATTCAAAAGAAAGCTCATGTCAGAAATTGGACATTTTAAATTTTCAAATAAAGTCTTGGCAATTCCGCTAATTGCCATGATTATTATTTGGGCAGTGTATTGGGTAGAATTGGCTTTGGGAGTAAATTTCAATGAAATGGGTGTAATGCCTAGAACACTATCAGGTCTTAAAGGGGTGATTTTAAGTCCGTTCATACATGGGTCACTAGAGCATTTATATAATAATACGATTCCGCTAGGGATTCTACTTACTGCATTATGGTATTTTTATAAGGATGTGGCTTGGAAAATAGTACTTTATGGAATTATAATATCTGGTCTTCTAACGTGGTTAATTGGCCGTACTTCGTATCATATCGGTGCAAGCGGACTTATTTATGTGCTAGCAAGCTTTATATTTTTCAAGGGTATTTTTAGTTCTTACTATAGACTTATTGCACTTTCTTTAATTGTGGTTTTTATCTATGGAAGTTTGCTATGGTATATATTTCCTGTTGAGGAAGGAATTTCATGGGAAGGACACCTTGCCGGCTTTCTTACCGGATTATTTTTAGCAAGAGTAATAAAGGCTACCATTCCAAAACCTAAAAAATATGATTGGGAGAAAGATGATTTTAAGGAAGAAGATGATTTGTTCTTAAAACATTTTGATGATAAAGGAAATTTCAGAGAACTGCCTATTATAGAGGAAGTGTCCGAAGATGATAATTTTAAGGTAAATTATATCTACAGATCTAGTGATCAAATTAATGAGAAAGAATAATGTTTTACATACGTTGACGTACAGCTTCGTATAAAAATACTGCACAAGCTACAGATACATTCAATGACTCGATTTCACCTAACAAAGGCAACTTTGCACGATAATCGGAAGCTTTCAAAATAGAAGGTGTAATGCCTCGGTCTTCAGCTCCCATGACAATTGCAATAGAATCGGTAAAAGGAACATCATAAACGGAATCATCTGTTTTTTCTGTGGCAGAAACTATTTTAATACCTGAGGCCTGTAAGTAAAAAACGGCATCTTTTAAATGGTCTACTTTTGCAATAGGTACTCTATATGCTGCACCGGCAGATGTTTTTATAGTATCGGCCGTTACAGGGGCGGCACCCTTCTTTTGAACAATAATGCCATCAACACCGGTACATTCGGCCGTTCTGATAATAGCACCGAAATTACGAACATCGGAAAGTTGGTCTAAAAGTAAGAATAGGCTAGGACCTTCTTTTTCGTTAGCCTTTTCAACAAGTTCTTCTAATGTATGAAATGAAATGGGAGAGATGTTGGCAACAGCACCTTGGTGGTTGCTTTTTGTTAAGCGATTTAATTTTTCAACAGGTACATACACCATGTTGATTTCATTACTACGTAATAAACCCTCCAATTCTTTCATAAGGTCTCCTTTAAGACCTTTTTGTAGAAATACCTTGTCTATCTCCTCATTTGAATTTACAGCTTCTATAATGGCTCTTAAGCCATAAATCTGAGTGGTTTTTTGCATGGGTCAAAGGTAAATAAAAACAGCTCAACTATTGTTGAGCTGTTGCAAATCTTATGTATTAAAAACTAATTTATCATGTGTAATTTTTTCAGGTCATTTATATGTCAATTAAAGATCGAGAGCTAAAATTGCTGGATCGTCCTTAGCATAATGGTATGCTCTCCAAAAGAATCCTGGGGCAGAAAATTTCCAAACAACTTCACCTTGTTGAGTTACTTCCCATAATCCAAAATCACCTTCAGTAATTAATGTATTGCCACTAGGTAAGCGAACTGCGCCAGAAACTTTAGGCGCATACAATTCAGGATCGGTAAAACTCCATATAATTTCTGGCTGTGTAATTTGGGGTATACTCTTTTGGTTTAGTGCTGTAGGCAGTTTTAGTTCGTATACAGTAGATTGTTCAAGATCTCCTCCATTGGTATAAATCAACATTTTTCCTGGTTCAAACAGGTTAGGATAATGATTGTTTATAAAGAGACGTTGGGTTGTCCCGTCGTTTTGAGTAGAGGGGTTACCAAATCTGTAAAGTAAATCGCCACCTCTATCAAAGTTTCCGCCTGAATGTAAAGCGGCATCTACGGTACTTGTAGAATGGTCTATAACCCAAACTTCACTATAATAATTGACACTTAAATAAATTAAGTTATTTAATTCGTCGTAACCTATTCCATTGGCGTGCATAATATTGCCTCCATCTGCATCAACATAATTTAAATTTATTAATTGTGGATTTTCTTCGATGCTTCCAAAATTTAATTTGGATTCATCAAAATCTTGAATCAAATGATCTTTAGCGTGCCATTCCCAAACAATAGTACTTGTAATAGGGTCAATCTCTATAATTGATTCTGGAAAGATATCGGTACCTAGCTTTGAGCCATTTGCAATTGCTTCGTCTTTGACCATTTTCTCCCATGCAATAGCTAACACATTGCCATTTGGTAAAAGCTCCACGTCATGATGAGATCTATGTTCTGTATTAGAATAGTTGAAATTCCATAAAGCTTTCCCATTTTTATCTATGATTTGTATTATGCCACCTTGTCCTCCAAATTGAAAATCTGGATTGTCTGATTCAAGTGAAGCTAACAATGTGCCGTCATTTAGTAAAATAACATCATTACCTATTATACGATCACCTAATGGCCATTCGTATACCAAGTCCGCATTTTTATCCATTAAATATACACTATTAGCTGCTGCATCATTTACGAGAATATAATGGTCTTCGATTTGTTCTTCGTTATAAAAAGTAACGGTTCCCAATTCGCCAATAGTTGTGGTTGAAGATTCTGACAGCGTTTCTTCAATTTCCGCTTCGCCAGTTGGTGCTTCAGTCTCAATTTCTTCTTCGGGTATGTCAGTTATTGTGGTATTATTTGTAGAACATGATGATAATATAAATATCCATACACAAAGTATAGCGTTTTTTGTATTTGAAAATTTTAATTGTACCATAAGTGTTTACAATTTTTAAACATTAAAATTAATTCGCTAAATATATATTGAATAAAAGAATAACCCATCACGGTAAACCTTTATTAAATTTAAGTTTTATTTAAATTGTTTTTCAGTTTCTTTGGTGTTTTTAGGTAAGATTTTGATTTTCTACTTTCCATTTCTGAAAGTTGTTCAGTTCCGAATGTTTCTTTATCCCCATTAAATTGTACACGCCAAATTTTGCCTTGTTTCGATTCTGAAATATAAAGTGATCCGTCAGCACCTTCTGCCAAGCCCATTGGTCTGTATTTTGCGTCTGGCATGGAAATTATTGTATCGACCCCTGCAAAACCATCAGCAAAAACTTCCCATGTACCTGTTGGTTTGCCGTTGCTAAAAGGAATAAAGGCTACAATATAGCCTGCTTGTGGGTAAGGGGTTCTATTCATAGAGCCATGAAATGCAATAAATGCTCCGTTTTTATATCTTTCAGGAAATGCATCGCCTTTATAGAACAATAGGTCATTAGGCGCGAAATGGGCAGGAAGACCCATAATGGGATTCTTGTAATCTTTTGCTTCCTTTTTGCCATCACCCCCATATTCAGGCGCTATTAATTTTTTGTTTTTAAAGTGATCATAGTAACTGTATGGCCAACCAAAATTATCACCTTCTTCAATTTTCATAAATTCTTCGGCCGGTAATACAGCTTGATCCCACTTACTAAAATATTGAGGGGCATGGTTATGTAGATAATCGCGACCGTGTTGAAGTCCATACAGGCTGTTGTCCATTTCATTCCATGAAATGGCTACCATGCTTCGAACACCAGTGGCGTAAAGTTCGCCATCTTGTTGTGATTGGTTTAATTTATTTTCGTCAAATTTCCAAATACTTCCCAGTACTTCTAGCCCTGGACAAGGATTCATTCCTTTTATTTGACCAACCGAATTAGGGTCTTCGCAAGCGTTGGTCGGTGCGCTAAATGTCACAAACATGTTACCTTTTTTATCGAAGGCCAAAGATTTAGCATTATGCCATCTTTTTGGAAAATAGTCGGTTAAAACTACTTCAGGCTTACCTTCTGGTATTAATTGGTTAGGAGTTAGTTTTTGTCTATAAATGACCTGTTCAGAACTAAAATATAGATACCCATTATGAATACGCATTTCAGTCGCAAAAGTACCATCATTAGGGTACTCTCCAAATCGTTGAATAATATCGGCAGCTCCATTCCCTGTTGTATCGCGTAAGGCCATATTTCCTTTAGTACCGTTAGGCTCTCTCAATTTTGCATAAATGTCACCATTGGTATTTACTGCAATATGTCTTGATGGACCAATGCTATCTACAACTACTGTAGCATGAAATCCTTTCGGGAAATATAGGCCACCATTGAGTTCTTTTTTTTTGGGTGTAATCTTTGTTGTTGGTTTATTGGAAATAACAGGAGCATCATCTTTGTTTTCTAGACGGTCCTTGCATGAGAAGAGGAGTACTACTATGAGAGCAATTAGAAAGTGCCATATTGATTTTTTTTGAAATAGGTGTTGGTATTGAAAATACATATGCTGATTTATAATTGATTTTTTTATTTAGGTATTTAACAAACGTAAAACTCCGTATCCTCAATATAATAAAAGGTATTGAATTGTATATACCCAAAATGAAAAAAGGGTGTAAACATAGTTTACACCCTTTTTGTAATTTCTAAATATTAGGTTTAATCAACACAGAAATCAATAGCAATTGGTCCTGCAGCAGTTCCAGGAGAACCACTAGCGGCAACATTACCATTAGGTGTTACGATTTCAAATATGATTTCACCATATGCATCTCCAGGGAAGAACCAATCAGCAGTTGTAGTTCCAGCAGGAATTTCTACAGTTGCAGATCCAACATTACCAGGAGTACAGTCATAGGCAGATGGTCCATAAGGCGAACAAAGGCCAACCTCGAAAACAGTACCATCATTTAAAGTAATAGTGATACCATCGCCTGCAGTGGTGTCAGATGTTTGCCATCCATCACCGTAAGTATCTTCCATGTTTACAACCCAAGTTCCCGCAGTTGGAGGAATTGGAGGGCAAACTAAAGGAATAGTATATTTAAAAGGTGATCTAAAATAAGACCCACCTGATACTGTACTATTCAAATTATTGCTTGAGAAAGATCTTCCATCAGTTAAGTTCAAAACATATCTAATGGTAAAACTATCCCCACCGGTGTAATCACTAGCCGATAAACCAGTAGCAGCAGCTAATTCACCTAATGTGAATGTGGCTGAAATACTAGGTAAACCGTCAGCATTAGTAGTGAAGGATGAAGCAGGAAAGGTTGTAACCAACGATTCGGCTGTACTTGTGCCTGCTGTAGCGCTATTAAAAGAAGCGTAAACTTCTACATCTTGCAAGTTAGCACCTTGTGCATTATCTTCAACTTCAAAAGCAGTTGTGATACTTGCAGAAGGATCAGAAAAACTGAATTCCTGTGCAGCTATCTCCGTTCCAGGTGTAGTTGCTCTAAAAACAGCCCCACGAGTTACTTCAGCGAAGACATCATCAATTGTCTTGTTGCTAGACTCACAGGCTAAGAATCCTGTGGTTACTAGCGAAAGTATCATTATGTTCTTAATATATCTTTTCATCTTTTCTTTTTTTAATTTGATAATGGAAAACCAGCATCAGGGTTGTTGTCCCAGAAAACTTTTTCGGTCACAGAAGTCTTTTGAGTAACCGTATTGTTGTTATTCGCATAAACTGCTGGATAAAGGAATGATCTAATAAAAGCACCCGGATTTGGTTCAAGGTCAGGTTGTAAATCACTAGGATAACCTGTTCTTCTGTAGAAGTTATAAGCATCGATCCCATTTCCATATAACGCAACGAAGAATTCCTTAGCGATCAAGTTAAGCTTTTCATCACCAACTGCAGCCTCGTAAAGTGCATCAACTTCATCAATATAGTCAGCAACATCATCATCTGTTGGAGCAAGTGATAAATCTGCACCGCCATCTAATTCGCCAAAAGCTAATGTTTTATCCATTGATTTTTGAATACCGTTAAGCAAGAATGTTTTAGCGCCAGCTGCGTTGCCACTAGCATAAGCCATTTCTGCTCTTAGGAAATCGACAGTTTGAGCTAAGAATATTGGCATGATACCAGCTCCACCAGCTCCAGTACCTAAATCAACTGATGCAAAGGTGCTGTCATCAAACTCACCACCTGCAGGGTAAACCCCATAGGTTGTTTTCAATTGACCATCTGGAGGAGTACCATCATCATCACCGTGATCTCTACCCCAATATCCATTTGGAAGGTAGCAGAAGGTAGTTCCTGCTGCAAGATAATGTGCAGGTACAGGCTCTACACTACAAGAAAGATTCTGTTGGTTAGGACCATCAGAGTCAGATGCGCCTGGTGTTGTTGCAGCTTGTCTGTAATAATAGTATCTAATTCTTGGATCGCTACTAGCTTTAGAATTATCCATATAATTCATCAACCAATTGCTCATATAATCATTAGATCCTTGAGGAGTATAGTTGTCAATATAATTAGGATGTCTAGAATCAGGATTTACTACATTGGTTCCCCAAGTAAATTGAAAATCCTCATCTACAGATGTAATAAAGTTACCACCAGTTATAATTGCATTAAAAGCACTTGCGGCTCCTGCATCAACTAATCTAGTTTGAGCATAGATCTTTAACTTCAACGAGTTAGCTAATTTTGCCCAATTGTCCCAATCACCATCATAATAGTAATCATTTTCTGGATCCGCTGCATTATCTGTAGTAGTGAAATTTGCACTGGCAGCAGTCAATAAATCTAATGCTGCAGCATAAATTGATGCACCACCATCAGCAGTTGGGTTTAAGTTTTCAATACCTGTACTGGCATCAGAATAGGGTACATCACCATAAAAATCAACCAACGTAACTATTGTGAATGCTTTCATTACTTGCCCCATACCAATATGACGTTTGAAGTTAGCTTCTGTTGCTAAATCATTCATGGCGTTAATATCGGTTAGCATTGAAGAATAAGCAAATCTCCATTCTGCATCTTGTGAAGCAGGTGAATAAGCCTGTTGATAAAGGCGAGTTCCCATTTGTTCTATTCGGGTTACTTCAGATCCATTGGTACCAAAGGCATCGTTAAATCGAGCGAACTCTTCTTGTACGCGATTCAGATAGAAATCTGGCGTAGCTTGTTCAGGACTAACCGCATTTGGGTCAGACGTAATATTAAGTTCAGTAGTCTCACACGAAAGGATAAGCCCCGCGGAGAAAAGTGTTAGAACTAGGTTTTTAATAATTATTTTCATTTTCTTTTTTTTTAAAATGTTGCTTTTACAGACATACCGTATCTTCTAGAACCTGGACTGTTGATAAAATCAAACCCTAGTGCATTACCTACACCAACTCCAAGATTTTCAGGATCAAAATTAACACCGTCAGGAACATTGATTCCTTTAAACCATAAGTTTTGACCGCTAACGGTAAAGCTTAATGATCCAAATGGCGTTTTGTCAAGTGCTTTAGATGGTACATTATACCCTAATCTCATTTCTCTTAAACGAAGTGTGCTACCATCGTAAACTTGTAATTCACTAGGGCCGAACGCTACGTTTGTAAAGTAATAATCAGAGTTGTTAATTTGAATGTCATTTACAGAACCATCGGTTTTAACACCAGGTAAAATAAACGTAGAGACACGATCTTCCGTATCCGTAGTTAAACCTCTACCTACTAAAGCAGAAATAGTATTTGCATACACATCACCACCATGTCTGTAAGAAATATCAAAGTTGAATGAGAAGTTTTTGAAATTGAAACCGTTACTTACGTTCAGTCTCCAGTCTGCATTAGGATCACCGATTTCGAACAATCCATTTTCTTCTACATAATCACCGGTACTGGCTACAACCTTGTTACCGTTATCATCTCTTAAGACTCTACTACCCATAATGATACCGAAAGGTCTATTTGGTACTGCAAAGTTAGAAAGATCAGAGAATAAACCTCCAATGTTAATGTTATCTGTGTCTTGACCTAAATCAATAACCGTAGATTCATCAGCAGTAAAGTTGGCGTTCACATTCCAGTTAAAACCACCTGGGTTATCATTACGGAATAAAGTAACTCCTAAATCTGCTTCTATACCTTGTACTTGAACCTCACCAATGTTGGTAACCGTTGTAGTGTATCCTGTCGAAGGATCCAAAGGTTGTTCAGAAATTAAATCGGTAGTTGTTTTCTTATAGACAGATAAATCTAAAGACACTCTGTTATTGAGAAAACGAGTTTCTAAACCAAATTCAAGCTCTTGCAATAATTCTGGTGAAAGAGCTGGATTAGCCAATTCATCATCAACAGTAATTGAAGAAACCAATGTACCATCTTTTAAGAATTCTCTTGTATCTAACGTTGCTGTATTTGCAACAGGATAACCACCGGTGAAACCTGCAGAAGTACCGTAACCAGCTCTTAACTTCAAGAAGTTAAGTCCGTTTTGCGATTGTAACCCATCAATAAGGGCCGTTGGCAAAATAGATAAACTTGCAGAAGGATAGAAGATTGAGTTATCGATAAAATTCGATACCCAGTCATTTCTTCCTGCTAACGTTAAATAGGCGAAATTGTCATACCCAAATTCTGTTTGAGCGTATATACCCACGATATTTTGAATTTCATCAAATTGGACTGGAGATTGTGTTGCGAAATTGTAATGTCTGAATACATTGAAAATAGACTGTTGATCACTGGTAACCCCTTGTCGTGAAAATTCTCTTCTTCTAGAAGTACCACCTAAGTTAACGTTCACGTCTAATTTTTCAGACAATTGCCACATTCCGTTAATCTGTGCCGTATGATCCCAAATAGTATTTTTGTTATCGTACGTTTGGTATCTACCTTGTATATACCCTTCAGCACCACCTTTGTTTTGACCTATTTCATTACGTTCTGTATAGAAATCTAAACCTGTTCTCCAGAAAGCATTGATATTGTCATTTATTTTATAAGTAAACTGTGTACTACCGAAAACTCTATTCGTTATCTGATCTGCGAAAGCATTTTCTGCGGTCCATCTTGGGTTTTGAATATCGTTACCACCTCTATAATAAACACTTCTACCATCGATAGGGCTTTGATAAGGAAGACCCATTAAGTCAACACTTCTAGGAGTAAAGAATAAATGACCAAAAACAGAAGCTCCATCACCAAAAGATCCGTTACCGGTACTTGCAGCAATTGGTGGAGATTTAACGTCACTTTTGGTAAAGTTCATTGTACCGTTAACGGTAAATCTATTGCTTAACTCAGCTTTACCACCAACACTAAAAGTTGTTCTTTGTAATTTGTTTCCTGGTGTAAACCCTTCGTCTCTTAAATTACCAACACTTGCGTTATATGATATTTTTCCATCATCAGAACTTCCTGAAGCGTTTACAGAATTGTTGGTAACCGTTCCTACACGGAAGAAATCCTTAACACCATTATAAGGCTTATACTCGTAAGTCTGACCTTGATATTCTGGAAAAGCGGCGCTTACACCAGCATTATTAGAATATGGATGTTTGATTAAAATAGTGCCATCGGCAGTTGTTCCTCTCCACTTGGCTCCAAAACTGTTTGGGTTTGGAACGTTGAAATCAGGACCCCAGTTGCTGAAAAACTCACCGTATGCCTGGTCAAAACCATTACCGTATTGGTTTTGGTAATCAGGTAAAGTTGAAATTTCGTTGTAGAAAAGGGAAGAACTAACTGTGATTTCAGATTTTTTCTTAACTGAACCAGATGCACCTGCCTTAGTAGTAATTAAAATCACACCGTTTCTACCTTGCGAACCATATAAGTTAGCCGCAGCCAAACCTTTAAGTACATTCACATTGGCAATGTTGTTTGGATCTAGATCCAAAAATCTACTCGAACCAACGTTACCATCAATAGCATCACCTTGATTGTTCGTGTCAGAACTAAAAGGAACACCATCTACAATGAATAAAGGTTGGTTAGAACCTGAGATAGAAGTAAAACCACGAATAATAATGTTCGTAGCAGAACCTGAAACACCACTGGCAGCATTAATTAATACACCAGAAGCTTTACCGTTTAGTACTCTACCAACGTCACCTTCAGCTCTTTGCTCTAAATCTTCTTCACCAACGGAAGAAACTGCGTAACCAAGAGATTTTTTCTCTCTTTTAATACCCTGGGCAGTAACAACTACTTCTTCCAAAGCTTGAGCGTCTTCCTCCATCTGTACATTAATCGTACTACCAGCGCCTACCGTTTGGCGAACTGCTTTCTGACCAATATAGGTGATAAGTAATGTTTGCCCTTGAGAGGCCATAATTGAAAAATTACCATCGAAATCGGTTTGTGTACCCGTAGTGGTACCTTCAACTACGATGTTAACCCCGGGCAAAGGAAGCCCTCCTTGATCAGTAACCGTACCGGATACCGTTTTTTGTTGTGCAAAAG
>TARA_R110002050_G_scaffold300803_1_pt1 | contig 17011 bp, 17 predicted proteins | sample TARA_R110002050 | Tara Oceans TARA_R110002050 (sample SAMEA4396988) | marine metagenome | biome: Polar Biome; feature: [DCM] deep chlorophyll maximum layer (ENVO:01000326); material: water (ENVO:00002006), including particulate matter (ENVO:01000060) such as... | depth 25 m
CCGGATGTTTCCGGAATGGGTGTCCGAATGCTTCCAGAATTTGCAATAATTTATCAATTACATAAAATTGGTTTTATAACTTTGCTCACAAATAGAAAATAAATGAAAATTCTAATCATTGAAGATAATACAGATTTAGCTGAAAGTATCGCCAAATATCTTTCAACCGAAGGATATATTTGTGAATTGGTAGGCAATGTTGATATTGCCTTGGGAAAGGTTCAACTCTACGAATACGATTGTATTCTGCTCGATATATCACTCCCAGATGGAAATGGCTTTACTATTTTAGAAGAACTAAAACGGCTGAACAAACAGGATGGAGTGATTATAATTTCGGCTAAAGATTCGCTCGATGATAAATTAAAAGGACTTATTACAGGTGCGGATGATTATCTCACTAAACCTTTTCATTTGGCAGAACTTTCAATGCGTATTATGGCGGTTATCCGTCGTAGAAAATTTAACGGGAATAACCTTCTTCAATTAGGTGATATTACCGTTAACTTGGTTGAAAAAAAGGTGTATTGCAAAGAACTAAAAGTTGAAAGATTATCACCTAAGGAATATGATTTATTAATGTTTTTTATGTCAGCCCCCAAAAGGGTGCTAACAAAAGGTACAATAGCAGAACATTTAATGGGCGATAACGCTGACTTGTTTGACAACTTTGATATAGTTTACGCCCATGTAAAAAACTTAAAAAAGAAATTGAAACAGGCTGGGTGCGCAGATTACATCAAGACAATATATGGTATGGGATATAAATTTGAAACCGAATAAGAATGAAACTACTGCACAAAACATTAAAGATTTACCTGCTATTTTCACTCATCATTTTTATCATTAGTATTCCTGTTATTTATTATCTGGTTCAGGATTTATGGATAACAGATGTTGATGAATCGCTCATTTATCAAAAGGAGAAGATTGTAACAGGATTGACAAATAACAATCTTGATACAACAGCTATTGCACATTTTACCTTGTTGGCATCAAATTTTGATGTTGGAATTGAAGTCATTCCCTTATCAGAAGGCAATTTTGAGATAGATTCGATATATGACAATAATTTTTACGACGAAACACGGCAACATATTGAACCTTTCAGGGAATTAACTTCAATAGTTAATGTGAATAATGTCTGGCACAAAATAATTGTGCGTAAAGATTTAGTGGAAAGCCGGGATTTAATACGTGGGATTGTGATGGTGCAAGTCACTTTTTTTATTCTTCTTCTTTTGGGAATCGTACTTTTAAACAGTTACTTTTCGAAAAAAATATGGAACCCTTTTTACTTTATTTTATCTAAATTAGGAACTTACAAAATAGACAGCGAAGAACCAATAGAAGTTGAACCATCAGACGTGAAAGAGTTTAATCAGTTAAACCAATCTGTTCAGTACCTTACGGCTACGAATATTCAAATTTTTAAAGCACAAAAAGAATTTACCGAAAACGCCGCTCACGAAACACAGACTCCGCTTGCAGCTATAAAAAACCAGGTTGACCTTTTGGCGCAAGACAATCAATTAAACGAAAATCAGTCAGAAATAATTAACCGGATTGATAAAAATATCAGGCTGCTTACCAAACTAAACAGAAATTTGTTGTTGCTTTCAAAAATTGAAAACGACCAATTCGATAAAAGTGAGGAGATTAATGTTTCAAGCATTGTTTCAGAAATTTGTAGTGGTTTTGAGGAACAAATAAAGATAAAGAACATTGCGATAGCCCTTAATATTACTGAACAGCTTGTAATTAACACGAACAATTACTTGTTACATTCCTTAATAACCAATCTGTTAACCAATGCCATAAAATACAATAAACCGAATGGGGAAATCGAAATTTCGCTCATTGACAATGTACTAAAAGTCACAAACACAGGGCTGGAAAAACCGCTGCCTGAAGATAAAATTTATGAAAGGTTTTATAAGCAAAATACGCTAACCGAGAGTTCAGGGCTTGGGCTTGCCATTGTAAAAAGGATTTGTATTTCTTTGAATTTTGAGATGAATTACCGATTTTCAGCACCAAACAAACACACATTTATAATTGCGTTTAATAGACAATAAATAATGAGCGATTTAATAATAATACTCATCATATCCTTTTTTGCAGCCACCATATCGGGCGTAGCAGGTTTTGGTGGTGCGTTGTTATTGCTTCCATTACTGACCTCTCTCGTTGGCATTAAAGCTGCCATTCCTATTATTACCATTGCTCAAATATTCGGAAATGCTTCGCGTGTTTGGTTTAGCAGGTCAGAACTTAAATGGAAACCTATTGTTTTTTTTCTTTTGGCTGCCATTCCACTCACCATTATTGGAAGTTATTTATTTACGGGAATGGACGGTAAAAAAATAAAAATCGGCATTGGTTTTTTTCTCATTCTAATGGTTATTTACCGTAGTTTTAAAATCCAAAAATCACAGTTTGGCAATGCTGCACTAATGATTGGGGGCGGACTCACCGGATTTTTGTCGGGCATTGCAGGAAGTGCCGGACCACTTGGAGCAGCTTTTTTTCTAAACCTAAACCTTGCCGCAACAGCATATATTGCAAGCGAAGCATTTACCGCCTTGGCTATGCACCTTGTAAAAACAATTATATACAATAAATACGCTTTAATAGGGCTTACAGAGCTTTATTATGGACTATTTATAGGTTTTGCAATGATTTTTGGAAGCTTTACAGGCAAAAAAATCATTGAGAAATTAAACCGTGAGAAGTTTATACTTCTTGTTAAAATATTGCTTTTGTTATCAGGCTTGCAAATGATTATTGCTGAGATAATATGAAGGCTTCTGCAGATAATAAATTCTTATTCTAAATTTTTTCAGAATTGACAAATACATTCGCGCATGTTTAATTCTAAAAAACAATTATGAAACAAGCTTTATTAATCTTATTCGCCCTTATTATTACATTGCAGGGTTATTCACAGGGTAATGCCATTATTTCTGGGAAAGTAATTGAACAATCAACCAAAAGTCCCATTCCATTCGCCAATGTTATGATATTATTTGATAATAGTGACAAAGTGCTAACCGGGACTATTACCGAAAACGACGGTCGGTTTGTATTGAAAGGATTGATTGAAGGAAACTATACGATTAGCATTTCATTTATTGGCTACGAAACAAAGACAATCCCTATTTTGGTTGGAAAATTAAATGAAACTTTTGATGTTGGAAAAATTGAGCTTCAAACATCATCTGAAAACCTTGATGAGGTGGTGATTTCCGCAAAAAGAGAAATTGTAAGTTCCAGCTTAGAAAAAAAGAGTTTCAACATTGAAGATAATATTTCACAGGCAGGTGGTTCGGCAATGGATGCAATGCGCAATTTACCGGGTGTAACTATTGACCCTGAGGGTAAAGTTTTATTAAGGGGCAGCGATAAAGTAACAGTTTTAATTGAAGGAAAACAATCGAGCCTTACTGGTTTTGGTAATCAAAAGGGGCTTGAAAATATTCCTGCCTCGAACATTGAACGTATTGAAATTATCAATAACCCCTCGGCAAAATACGACTCAAAAGGATTGGCAGGGATTGTGAATATTATTTATAAAAAAGAAAACGAATCGGGTTTTAATGGCGATTTTGGGTTAAACATTGGTGTAGGTGAATTGACAAGCAGAAAAGAAAATCTACCCAATATCATGGATAAGTATTCTTTTACGCCAAAGTTGAACCCTGCTATAAACATTAATTACCGTTCAAAAAACATCAATTTGTTTTTACAATCAGACGGTATTGTGCGAAAAAGGGTAAATACAAATGAATTAACTACCCGAACTTATTCTAATGGAAACCCTGATATTAATTCTCAGTTTCTTGAGAACCGTACGCAGCAGCTTTACAATATTAAAGGAGGACTGGATTGGTTTATAGATGATAATAACAAGTTAACTTTATATTCTCTATTTCAGGACGAATATCATATTGACCGTGGTGATGTACCGTATGATTATTTTTCAGATGGAACACGCAAGCGACTATGGACATGGGCTGAGGATGAAAATACCCGTTTCATCAATTACGCAGCTAACTTTTCGCATAATTTCAAACAGCCTGGGCACACGTTAGAAGCAGGGTTTTTATATACCAAAGGGGGCGAAGATGAATTATTCCCATTTACCGATTCGAGTGCTGTAAGAAATTCCACTGACGAAACACATTTGTTGGTTGACGAAATTGTTACCGACCTGAACATTGATTACGTTAAACCTTTGCGTTCAGGCCGTATTGAGCTGGGTTCAAAAGTTCAATTGCGAAAAATACCGATTTCATACAAAATTAATCCGGGGGTAAATTCCATTCTTGACCCTAATTTGGGGGAGTGGTCGGAATACAACGAGGATGTTTACGCTGTTTATGCAAATTTGGTACACGAAAGCAAAACAATAGATATTGAAGGTGGGCTTCGTGCGGAGCAAACTACCGTACGCTACGACATTGACCCTGCAAATATTTATTACACAAAAAACGATGCTTACAATTATCTTGAATTGTTTCCAAACATACGGATAACACTTAAACTGAACGAAAAAAACAGGATTTCGGCATTTTACAACAGAAGGGTTGACCGCCCCGGAGAATTCGAATTGCGACCATTCCCAAAATACGATGACCCCGAGATTTTAAAAACAGGAAATCCATATCTAAGGCCACAATTCACACAAACATTTGAATTAGCGTACAAAACTCTATGGGATGATGGTTCAATCTACTTTTCAGGTTTTTACCGATTAATAGATGATATTTTTGAACGTATTTATACTAATGATACAACTGTCTCTTCAACAATTATCAACTCAATTCCTCAAAATTTAGGAAAAGGAACAAACCTTGGATTTGAGGTCGTTATTGAACAAGAGATTTCTGATAAATGGAATGTTAATGGAAGTTTCAATTGGTATGCTAACACCATTAATGCTTTTTCAGGTACAAGCATTTATCCCTATCCGCAAACCTTTAGTTTCGACGAGAGCAAAAGCAATACATGGAGTTGTAAGCTAAACAGCAATTTGAAACTACCCTATCAAACAGATTTTCAATTATCAGCAGTTTATTACGCTCCTAATATTATTCCACAGGGTAAGATTAAGGAACGCTATTCAATAGATTTTGGTTTAAAGAAACAAGCACTGAAAGGCAAAGCCGAAGTAAGTTTATCGGCTACCGACTTGCTGAATACGTTTGCTATTCGCAAAACAATTTTTGGCGATGGTTTTAATTTGACAGCTGATAATTATTATGAAACACAGGTTATTACTTTGGGAATGAAGTATAAATTTTAATTGTTTACGATGATATATTGAGTACTGCAAGTTTATCTCTGTAAACGGCATTATTGTAATATCAAATTTTATAAAAACAATGAATTCTGTTATTATTTATTTTCGTTATATTTAACATTTAGTGTTTACAAACACAATATCAAGTTGAAAAATAGCAGGTGTAAGTTTGGAAAATGCAATAGTTGAAAGGAAAAATAAACTGGCAAGTAAGGAAAATATTGCTGTACGGGCGGAAAATGTAATTTCAAATCCGCAAAGAGAAAATGTGAGTGGGGAAAACGCAATTGTAAGGCTGAAAAACAGTAGTGTAAAAGCGAAAAAACCAAATGTAATTAATTATAAACCTTTAAAAATTAAATTATGGCATCACGTACAAAACTTACAGACACAGCAACATTAGAATTGTATCGCATAGCATTGGAAAATGCAGAATCACAAGCTGAAATTTCAGCTATTATGGCAGATTTAGGTTACGATTCGGCAGTTATCGCAGAAGGTAAAGCATTGCTAAAAAAAACCCGAACTGCCTACGATGCAAACAAAACCGAAGACGATGAAACCTCTGCCGCTTACGCCGATTTTTCTAGTAAAAAGGAGCAATTAGAAGCCACATTTAACACCCACCGTAAGAAAGCTAAAGTTGTATTCCGTAATGATTCATTGACCGCAGACAAATTATCCATTTCAGGTGTAATGCCTCGCACTTACATAAAATGGCTTGAGGCTGCAAAGAAATTTTATAGTGTTGCATCAGCAGATACAGTCATTCAAGGTAAATTAGCTCGTTTAAAAATTTCCGTTGACGACTTGTCAGCAGCAAATACCCTGATTTCTGAATTAGAAGTAGCAAGAGCAGCTTATCTGAAAGAAAAAGGGGAATCACAAGATGCTACAAAAATAAAAGATGCTTCATTTGGAAAGATAGATGATTGGATGAGTGAGTTCTATGCAGTAGCAAAGATTGGATTGGAAGATAATCCGCAGTTATTAGAAGCATTGGGTAAAACCGTGAGAAGTTGATGGAAAACCCACCCTATTTGTAAGCACATTGGCAAGCCCCCACGAGCCACGCTCAAACCAAAACTTGCCAAAGAGCTTACAAAGCCAGCCCGAATAACCGCCTTTAAGGGCGGTTTTAGGGTTGCCCTCCCACAAAAAAACAAAATAAATTTGTGCTTCGTTGCCAGTTTTGTGCAGACTGAAAAGACAATTAATGAAACCTTAAATGACTGAATAACAGCCTAAAAAAATAAAGCCCAGTTGCTAACAATGTGTATAATTCATAAGGGTTTCAGAGGTTTTCGGGCATCATCTCCCGCATCAAATTTGGGTAGTAACTTGATAGGTTTGAAGCCCGCAATCCCTTACGAAATCATACACTAAACGATTAGCAACAAGGTTAAAGGAAAGAATTACAGCTCGTAAAAAACGTTCTTACCAGAATGAAAGAATTTATTTTGTTTTTCCCCACGCGCCGCTACTTGGAAGGTCAGTACACAGATGTAACAGCCACCACACAAACAGCACATTTGCAAATCGCACATGCCGACCCACGACCAAAATTTGCAAAAGAGCTGTTTCCTAGCCTACGCACCGGAAGATTTTTTAGAAGCATTGGTAATTGTATCTTTGATACGAATTTATAATGAATAATATGTTTCAAGTATGTACAAAATGTGGAACCCCCGCAATTACCTTAAACAAAGAAGCCGTAGAAGATAAAACAGGTAAAGAACTAAACTTATCGGATAAGGAAAAGATATATACATGTCCAAATCCAAGTTGCGAAATTGCATACTTTACTAAAGAACTAACTTTCAAATCAGAAGATTTATTTGTGCCATTGTTTTACAAGGATAAATCAGATAATGTTCCTATTTGCTATTGCTCAAATTTAACAAGAGGAGAAATAAAGAATGCTGTAAAAAATGGCAGTAAAACCATAGATGATGTTCAGGTGTTTACAGGAAAGAATATGACAGGTAATTGCAAGATTAAGAATCCTGTGGGGCAATGTTGCAGAAACGCTTTTCTATATGAAATTGAACAAGCATTAGGGCAAAAACCAAGTGGATTTGATTTCAAACCATGCAGTTGTTGCAGTTAAATTATTAAAACCCGCAACCTTACCGTTTACTAACCTACAGGAACACCATCATTCCTTTAGAACTTATATTTAAGCCCCAACCGAGCAACTTGCGTTTCGTAGTAGTTTTCGTACAACACTTTAAATCCATCTCCTTCGTATTCCTGGCGCAAAGCAAAATCATTAAAAATATCGCTGAACGCAAAACTGATTTCGCCTTTTCCTTTAAGCACGTTTTTTTTAATACCTAAATCGATGGACGAGCGTGCCAGTTGTTTACCTTGCGGAATAGTTTTTTCGGCGTAATAAATTCCGGTCAATTGAATCTCCCAGCCTTTTTCGAATTTAAACTGGTTGTTTAACTTCCCGTCCCAGGTTTTATCGGAGGTTTCTTCGATGTAAAAAGGGCGTTCGTAAGGGAAAAGTAAAGTTCCCTCGTATGCATCAATTGAATTGTTGTAGCCGTTAAAGCTACCCGACAATTTCCAGGATTTTGTAAGGTTTTGGCTAAAAATAATTTCAAATCCGGTATTGGTAGAACTACCGGTATTCTGATATATTTTATTAATAAGCGAATAATCCTCGTTCGATTCATCAATCCCGTAAACACGTTGATAAGCATCCTCAATCAAACGATGGTAAGCCGATAAAAACAGTGAACCTTCTTGCCAAATTCGTTTGTAAGCCAGTTCAAAAGTTTGGGTAAACTGTGGACGCAAATACGGATTCCCTACTTTTACCAACTCGGGGTCGTCGTATTTCGGAAAAATCCGCAATTCGGGTTCACCCGGGCGGTCGATTCTACGGTTGTAAAACGCCGATACTCTATTCTTGTCGTCGGGTTTAAAAGTTAAGCGGATGTTTGGGAAAAGCTCAAAATAGTTGTACGAATCATTTTCGTCGTAATAAATATTTTCAGGAGAGATGGAATAAAAAACATTGGTTTGTTCTACCCGTAAACCTCCTTCTATGTCGAGTTTTGGTTTTTCGTAAATGTAATTGAAATAAGCTGCGTAAATATCTTCACCCCAGTCCGACCAGTCGCCTATCCCGGGATAAATAATCGAATTTTCACCTGGTGTTGTGGTGTATTCCACCGGCAATCGGCGCCATTGCATTTTTAAACCAGTTTCCAGTCGACCGCTGCTTAAAGGTTTTACGTAATCTACCGCAATATTTGTGGTGTATTCAGTTGCAACAATATGTGTGGCATCCTGTCCCTGCCGTACATCAGAACTGTCGTTTAAAAAATAGCTTTCATCTTCCCAGCCTTTTGTGAATTGAAAACGTGCATCAATTTCATGACCGGGTTCGGCAAACTGGTGGTTGTAATTCAGGGCGAAGCTCATAAAACCGGTAATTTCGTCTTCGTTCCAGTGCCAGTAGCGGTAACGTTGCCCCGTATTCATATTTATAAACGGAACCTGGGCAGTATCTATATGATGTTCCCAGTCGTATACACCCGAAAAAGTAAGTGTATTATTTTCATCAATTAAATAATCTATTCCACCATTTACAATGTAATGTTTTTGAGTACGGTTTTCAGGAACCTGCGAAATGGTGTTGGTTCCATCGTCGTACATTCGGGTGGTAAATTCGTTATTGGGTAGTTTTTCCTGAAAAAGAATTTCCGACTGCAGCGAGTAGTTAAACTTTTCAGTTCTGTAATTCAGGTTTAAACTGGGTATGTATTTCGGGTTTAGCGAATAACTACCCAACTCAGTAGGTAAATCTTCTTTTTGTTTCGAAAAAACACCCATTCCGTAAGCAAATCCAATATCGCCGTTGAAACCAAATTCTTTCTCTTTTTTATAGATGATATTTACAATTCCTGCCATTCCCGAGGCATCGTATTTTGCCGATGGATTGTTTATTATTTCAATACTTTCGATGTTGGCTGCCGGAATATTATCCAATCCTTTTTGGTTGCCAAAACCGGTGAGGCTACTTTGTTTTCCATCAATTAAAACCGCTACCTTATCACTTCCACGCAGCATAACCTTACCATCCTGTGTAACTGCAATGCCGGGCATGGCTTTCATGGCATCTAATACCGAACCACCCGACTGCGCAATATTATCATCCATGCTGAATGTTCTTTTGTCGAGGTCGGACGATACAATTTCTTGTTTGGCTTTAATTGTTACTTCATCCAATTCCTCGGCAGCGGGTGAAAGCATAATTTTACCTACATCGAAGTTGTCGTTTAACTCTCCAACCAACATTTCCGTTTCCGAAGTTTGGTAACCTACAAAAGAGCATTTTACAATATAATTTTCTTTCTCAATGCCAGAAAAAGAGAAGCGCCCGTCTTCATCTGATATGGTACCGGAAATAATGTTATTCTCAATATTTATGGTAATGGATGCGAAAGGAAGTGGTTGGTTAGTTTCACCATCGTAAATCCGACCCGAAATAGTTGCTCCGTTTTGTGCAAACGAAACAATACATCCAAAAATGAAGAATAAAAATAGAACTGGTTTTAGCATTATAAAATGTTTTCTTGACATTAGAATAAATAATTTCCTAAAAGTAAAAAGAACTGAGGCTTAAAACATTTGTGTTTAATTAAATTCACATTTTTGACAATAATATAAAGAGTAAACAAATATATCTACTCTCCACCAAAACTGTAGCCAAAGGTTAGCATTACATTCCATTGGAAACCGGTATCTCCATACGAACGAAAATCAAAATCAGCGTCGGTAACTTCAGGAGCATCTGAACTAATTTTATCGCTGTTGATTCGGGAATAAAAAACTCCACCTGTAAAAGACTGACTAATATAGAAGTGACGAGAAATGTTTGCCCTTAATCCATAGCCAAGCGATAAGTCAAAAAGTGATTCACCCTGTTTATATTCATATTCCACATAGTGCTCTACATTTTCATCAAACGTATTCGACACCCACACCGATTTGAAATATTGAATATTTAAATCGCTTTTTAATTCTAAAGTCAGCCATTTTTTTGAAGTTGGAACTATTCTGCCATATCCCAAATGCCCTCCCGTTAGTTTAGGCGACTCCGATTTTGACTCAGCATTATCGGTATATAGTTGGGCTATAAATCCTATTTTGTAGTGGTTGTTATTTTTTGACAACCCAAAATCGGTAACGGAAGCAGCTCTTATGGTTTTAGGCATTTCGTTTAACAAAAGCCCCGTACTTATAAAATAGGATGACTTTTCATCCTGAGCCACCACCCCTTTGAGACCAATAAATGTGAACAATAAAGCAAGGGCATAATACTTTTGAATCATATTTTTTTATTTAAATAGTTCCCACATTATTTCTTTACTATCGTCTATCTGAAATCCCAATAGTTCTGCTACAGTTGGAAGAATATTGGTCTGTTCTCGTTTTTTAGAGCTAATAACTCCCTCCTTAAAATCTGGACCGGTAGCATAAAAATTTAAATGGCTACACCCCACGCACTGGTCTCCATGTTCAGAAAAACCACCAGCAATGTTGTCCAAATGCCTGCCGTGGTCATTGGTCATTATCAGAGTTGTTTTACCGCTATAAAAATCGTTGGTATCTATAAAATTGCACAATTCGAACAAGAGGCTGTCGGCAACAGCAATGCTGTTAACATATTTATTCCAGTCACCTGAGTGCCCATATGCATCGGGGCCGCGGAAATGCAACAGCATCAAACGTGGTTTATATTCTAATAGTATGTTTTTGGCAACCTGAAATGTATTCGTGTCTTCCCTGTCTGCTGCGTTAACTTCAGGATTAAACGAATTTCTCCATTCAACTTCTTTGCAATTGACAAGAACATTTAATTTTGCTTTTGATGTAACCACCCAAGCTTTATTAGTAGCTTCCTGCGTAACTTTTAACCACATTTGCAAAAACGAAGGTTCCGAGGGCAATTGCCTCCTTTGTTTGATATCGTTTCGTACTTGCCTGTTGTAATTGCCACATGCCCGGGTACAGTAAAAGTAATCCCGTTATTGTAAAACTCAGAAATTACAACCCCCTGGGGAGCCAATTCTTTATCCATTTTAGGAATGTATTTTCTATCGGTACTCTGCCATGTTTCCGATTGACGGGGACCATCAACCACAACCACAATAACATTTTCGGTTTTATATGTTTTTTCAGCAACTTTCTTTAAGTCATCTTCTTTTTCTAATAATTCCTCATTTGTGTAGCAACCTGCTACAATTAAAAGCAGAAAACCTAGTGCTATTTTTGAAAGAATAGTGTATCGCATTTTCGTTGAATTAAATTTCTTAATAATAGATTTGCCATTTCTTCATATCCTCTTTGTTGTTGTAGTAATCCAAAAGCCACTCTTTTTCTTTTGGCAATCTGTTTTTATACAAGATTAGAACACTTTTTCTTGAATTTAACCGGTTTTTAAATCCCTCTATTTCTCCTTTGTTTTGAAAATTTATGAGGTTCTGTTTCCAATCTTCATTTTCTTCAAACTGAATTTCTCTGTTTAAATCGTCAGAACCATCGAAAATAGAAACAATTGGTTTTTGAAGATGAAATGAAAGGGATGGAACCCTGCGGTTATACACCAGTATTTCTCTGTTTTGAAGTTGATGCGATTTTATAAAACTCGCTACCGGATAGGTACTGTTTGCCTCTATCGAATTGGTAGCAAAAATGCTTCCGGATACTACTAATAAGAACAGTGAGCTTACAAAAACAGTATAAATAGTTTTTGTATTGAGGTTTAATGAATTTGATTTTATAATCATAAAAACCGTACCCCAAAGCAGTAAACTTAAAACAATTATGGTATAAGAAAATGTGTAAGGATTTGGGATCACAGTAGCTAATATCCCAGCACAACCAAGCACCACAGTATAAACAAGAATAATGTTCAAATGCGTTTTGTTGAGACCATATTGCCTGATTAAATGTGCAATAAGAATGGCAATAAGCGGGTATAAAGGCAAAATGTATGGAACAAGTTTAGACGACGACAATGAAAGAATTAGAAATGGAATAAAAATAGCAACCAGTAATACTAATATGATTTTCGACCTTACTATACTTTTCCAATTAGCCGAAAACATAAATGGCAAAAATAAGAGCCAGGGTATACCTACAGCCGGAGCTAACGCCATATAATACCAAAAAGGTTTTGCCCGGTTAAAAACATCTTTGGCGATTCTGTCAACGGTTTGGTGCCCCAAAAAGTAGTTCAGTAAATCATGATTCTCGTTAATAACTATATAAAACCAGGTTCCGGCAACCGCAAAAAAAAGAATACTGGCAATAATATGTTGATAGCCAAATTTATTTTTAGGAGGTTCAATAAAATTAAAGGCAATTACAAAGGCTATCGGAAAAATTAATATCAACGGACCTTTGGTTAAAAAGCCCAGTCCCATAAAAAGGGCAAAAGCATACAGTTTTAAAAAAACTCCTGTTTTACGGTATTTTACCCAATAGTAGATGCTTAAAATTACAAAGGTGTTTAATAAGGGTCGGTTGTAAGGTTACGCGATGAAATTAGAACAATTGGTAAACTAATATAGATAAGGGATGACCACAAAGCAGTTTGTTTATCGTTAAAAAGAAGCTTTGCCAAACGATATACAAACAAGATTTGAATAAGGATAGCTAATTGTATAAAAAACCGGGCTGCAAACGAATTTACACCAAAAATAGAATAGCTTAAAGCCGTAACATAATAGGTTAACGGAGGTTTATGGTAATGTTTTATACCCAACAATGTTGGATGAATAAATTCTCCCGACTCAAACATTTCCCTTGAAATTTCGGCATAACGGGCATCGCTGGTTTCAATTACACCATACGAACCAACATTTAGAAATAATGCGAAAGCACAAATACTTAAAACAAGTGCTAAAGCAGGTATTTTTATATTTCTAATTTCCATTATCAATGTTTTTTACCAAACCTCGCTGAAAAATGTAGTAGTTGCTTACGTAGCGGGGCTTGTGTTTTCGGGTGCCATATTTCCCAAAGTTTATATCGTAAGTTTCTTTATGCTGAATTGTATATTCTTTGTTAAAAGCCCCAGCGGTAATTAATGTTGTATCAGTAACCAGTACTCCGAACCTTTCTACGTTTGGCATTTGGTAGCGTTGGTTCAACTCCGGTATTTGAGGTATAATTCCACCATAATCCCACAGCATTTCAGGTGAAATAAGGTCTAAAGAATACACTGGAATATTCTCTTTTGCTGCTTCGCTTTTAAGGTTGGATATTGATTTGTAATGAGTATTCTGATTTGTAAATCCCGGGTTTAAAGGAATTGCAGTAACAAAAAGAAAGATAAAACTGATTATGGAAGAATACAGGGTGGATGTCCCAACTTTAAAGCAGAGGAAAAAACACATAAAACTTCCTGATATTAGTAAGCCCAGACAATAGATTAAAAAGGCAGTGGAGTTTGCCAACATTTTTTCTTCAAAAAATATAAATGCAATTAATGGGAAAAGAATGGCAGAAAAGGCTAATATTCCAAAATGAAAATAAATGGGGATTTTCTCCACACTGCTTTTTATTTTACCCAGATTATTTACAATATAAAAAATGTAGTGCCCCGTATTTATTGCCAGAGGTATAAGAACCGGCATTAAGTAACGCGACTTTTTTTCGGGCACCAACGAAAGTAAAACCACCGCAAAAATTGTCCATAACAAGCTAAGCTGATAGTCTTTTTTTAATTTCACCCGCTTAATCATGTACGGATACAATAAACCCACAAGGGCAGGAAGAGCCCAAATTCCGCTTTGTATAAAAAAGCTCCAGTAATAATAAAAAGGTTTTACATTGTAGCTCGACCAATTTGCAGTTTCTACCGTGGCAATTTTCATAAAGGTTTCGCTGTCGGCTATACGAACATAAATAAACCAAACACTGCCTATTGCTAATCCAACTAAAAGAACCAATATGCTTTTAACCAGAAATTTATTTTTAATTCCATTTACAATTGCATAAGCTATTAAAAATGGCAATAGGAGTGCATAAAGTGAAATGGGTCCCTTACTTAATACAGAACACGCAATAAGCAAGGATGCCGCTACGAGGTTCCAAATGTTAAATGATTTTAGTGCTTTGTACAGGTAATAAATGGCAGCAATCATAAAACCATGGGTGTAAATATCCCATGGAGCTTCCACCACAATTCCAATTACATAAAACGATGTAACCGCAATTAAACCATTAATTAAACTGTTTCGTTTGTTGCCCGTTAAGGTTTTCGAAAACAAGTAGGTAAACGAGCCGGTCATCCACACCATTAAAACGGCAGGCAAACGTAAAACATACACATTTTGAATCCCAAACATACCTCCAAACATCGCGGTAATCCAGGTTGGCAAAGGAGGCTTCTCGTAGCGGGGCACTCCGTTCATGGTGGTTAAAATCCAGTTACCATCGCTAAGCATTTCGCGCGCAGTAATAAAATTACGTGCTTCCATTATGGTTACTTTTAAGTGCCCCAATCCCGGCAACATAACCAGCAACACAACTACCAAAAGGGTTAAAACAGGATATTTTTCAATGGTCTTAATCATTTTGTTTTATTAGCAACATTATATTTCGGGTATAAATACTTATTCCCATTAAATGTCCAATTAAAAGAACCGGGTCTCGCCGAAATATGGCATAGGTAAATATTAGTAAGGAGCCGAGGTTGCTTAATACCCAAAAACCCATGGGCAAAATTGATTCCTTGTTTTTTTCAGAATAAATCCATTGGTAGACAAAACGCAGGGTAAATAAAACCTGCGAGATAATACCAAGAATAAGCAACCAGAAAGGAATGTCTTCATTTTTGAACAGTCTGTCAATATCTATTATATTGTTGTTGAAATAATACACCACAAGTAAGCCAGGCAGTAGATATATTATTCCGCGTACAACAATATGAATTTTGCGCCAATGATTTTGCAACTGAAGATTTCGGATGTAAATAAAATAGGTTAGGCATTGACCTAACATTATAGCAAAATCGTGCCGCAAGTAGCCATATGCAAACAAGAGTATGGATGCGAGCAAGCTCAACACCCAGAAAAGTGCCGGAGTAACTACTTTCTTCTGCCTCTCTGATAAAAACCACTGAATTATTAATCGCGATGAAAATAAACCCTGAGCAATAAAGCCAATTCCGTATATTAAATAATTGTGCTTACTCACTTGTTCTTTCTATTGAATAATTAATGTACTTTTTCTTCATCCACAGGTAAGCAAAGCAGTCGAGCAATGGACCCAGCAAACGGTTCCATAAGCCATATTTTGCCTCACCTGCAATACGCGGAAAATGCTGAACCGGAATTTGTTTCACCCTGCCATTTTGCAGCAAAACCATTGCTGGTAAAAAACGGTGTAACCCCTTAAACATGGGAATATTCTTAGCGTAACAGGTTCTTATTATTTTTAAGGGGCACCCCGTATCATCCATTCCATCGTGGGTAAATGCCCTGCGAATACCGTTGGCAATTTTCGATGACATATTTTTTACAAACGAATCTTTGCGGTTTGCCCGTACTCCGGTTACAAGCTCATTATCATTAATATGTTCCAGTAAAAGATTAAAATCGTTGGGCGAAGTTTGTAAATCAGCATCAATATATCCTGTAAGTTCGGTATTAACTACATCGAATCCGGCTTTTAATGCAGCGCTTAAACCATTATTTTTATCGAATAAAATGTAGGAAAATGCGGCGTTACGGTAGCAAATGGCATCTATTAGTTGTTGGCTGTTATCGCTCGAACCATCGTTTACAAGAAGTACTTTTGTTGGAATGCTGGCAATTTTTAAATATTCCAAAAGCTCTTTTTCAAGCCTTATTAAATTGTCTGCTTCGTTATAGACAGGTACTATAATGGTTAGTTTGTAATAATCTTCTTCTGATTCAAACAAACATTGTGGAAATATACTGGTTTTCATTTATTGATTTTCTTTGACAATTATTCTTGTTATAAACTTGTGTTTAAATCTTAAAATCGCACATGAACACCTACTGTCCCAGGACTTATTAATGGGGTAAAAGCAAGGTCTTTATTCTTTTTAAAGGGCTGCCAGCTTTTTAAGGGCTCGAAATAATACACAATGTTGGCACTTAGGATTCCAATACCAGCGCCTACCAAAACATCGGGTAACCAGTGTGCGTTGTTAGTAAGCCTAAAGGCTCCGGTTGCTGTTGCAACCAAATATCCACTCCAGGCCAAAAGAGGTTCGGTATCTTTAAATTCGTGATATAAAACGGTGGCTCCCGTAAAGGCATTTGCGGTATGCCCCGATGGAAAAGAAAAATTATCACTCCCTTCTGGGCGAGGGACTTTAGTTATTCCTTTTAATAGTTGTACAGTCGGTGCAGATATTAACTGGGCCAGGGCAAGGTATTTGGTTTGGTCCCAAACGGTATTTTTCGGCTTAAAACCAAACGCATCGTACAAATACATTTGCGCCATTGGGGTATATTCCAAAATATCATCAATACTTGTATTTGTATTAGGGATTTTTTCCTGAATAGTATACTTAATGTCGCCAATATTTAGCAAAGCTCCCACTGTAATAATAGAAACGGGAAGAATCTGCTGCTTTAAAAAAGTAGATTTTGGATTGTGAATCAATGTCGTTTAGTTAAGAATACTTCATAATCGTTTGTAATT
>TARA_R110002050_G_scaffold298635_1_pt1 | contig 16982 bp, 22 predicted proteins | sample TARA_R110002050 | Tara Oceans TARA_R110002050 (sample SAMEA4396988) | marine metagenome | biome: Polar Biome; feature: [DCM] deep chlorophyll maximum layer (ENVO:01000326); material: water (ENVO:00002006), including particulate matter (ENVO:01000060) such as... | depth 25 m
AACTTCTTTTCGCATTTTACTTCAGTTTCTTAGCTGCACCATAACTTACTTATCTGTTCATATTTTTCAACTCTACACATCATATGTTGCTGGATATGTTCATGTTTTATGATTTTACAGTTCAAAGTCATTAAGCGGGTTTTTTATGTTTTTTAAACTTTTCATGCTTACGTGGGTGTATATTTCGGTTGTACGCGACGATTTGTGCCCCAAAAGCTCCTGTATATAACGTAAATCGGTGCCCGACTCCAGTAAATGGGTTGCAATGCTGTGTCGCAAACAATGCAAAGTAAAATTATGATTATTCTTCACATTGGTCATGTATTTATCAAAAATATTTTGCAAACTGGTTGTCGAGTAAGGATGTCCCTTTAAATTCCCCTCTATTAACCACGTTTGAGGCTCGGTAATACGAATGTAATTCTGCATCATCCGGGCCAGTTTTGGGGGCAATGGCAATACCCGGTCCTTTTTCCCCTTTCCATTAAATATGGTAACCGATGCGCGCTGAAAATCAATGGCTGAAAGCCTTAAATTTAGCAACTCGCTTCTTCTTAGTCCTAACCCATAAATGGTTGCCAAGGCCAGTTTGTGTTTTGGGTTAGCTATGCGCGTAAGCATTTCCTGTACCAACTCCAACGGAATTACTTTTGGCAGTGGCCTGCTTCGGCGGGGGCGTTCAAGCGCATCAACGTCTAACGATTTGGTGGTTAAAAACTCGAAAAATTGTTTTAGGGCGCTTACCGTTTGGTTTTGAAATGTATTGCTTAAGCCGTTTTTAATTATAAAATCCGAATTAAACCGTGTAACATCTTCTTTTGTAATTTCTTCCGGTGTACGACTGGCATAATACCCAAAAAATATTTCTAATTGGTGAACGTAAGTTTTTATTGTGTTTGTTGCGTATCGGCGTTGTTCCATCCATTTCTTAAAATGCCCTAATTGTACTTTTACATTCGCCGATAACCGAACCTTAACGGCATTAAGATTATAGCTGCGTTTTGTCTGGGCTGGTTCTTGTTGTGGATGCTTATTCTTGTTTGGCTTTAAAGCCGAATAATCGAGCCATATTTTCCCTCTGAGATGTTGAAAGAGGTGGTTTAAATCAAAATTTTCCCTTGCAATATACCAGCATCCATGAGTTCTGCTCCAACGCACTGGTAGTGTACTTTTTACCAGCTCGCTAATTTCCCGGTTAAACGCAAACCGTACAAAAACAACCTGCTGTTGGCGGTGTTCTCCGTATTCGAGCTTTATTTGCGGGCGCGTATTCAAAAGGTGGTAGTTTTAGTGCATTAAATGTAACGATTATTTTGCAATGTTAATGGCTTTAGTTTGTTATTTATTGATTGTTGCGTCCTGTAAATTGTCTTTTCTTGAATTTTGCAACTTGCTGAATGAATGCTCTTTGCATGTGATACTGAAGGATAAAAGTCTCGAATAGTATAATAAAGATAATCTGATATTCAATTTTGATGGAATGGCACTATGTGGCTGGTTCATTGCATTAGTTTTTTTGTTAAAAATAATCATACAGCTAACAATATCAAACTTTTATGCCAAACTTCTACTAACAAGCTACTGAAGTCATTCATCCAACTTTTCCTCATAAAATATCTAGTGTCTTGACTTTACGCGGAACCAAAGAAGCAAACAGGATTAAACGATCAATTTACAGTTTCTGGTTGTCCGGTATTCCGATATGGCTGTCCCGTATTTCGATAATCGACATTTTCGATGTCCACTATTTCGATAAAAACGATTTTCAATGTCCGGCATTTCGATAACCCATTATTTGGGTGTCCGGTATTTCGATAGATTCCTATTTCGGTGTTCGGTATTTCGATGAAATAGCTTTTCGGTGTACACTATTTCGATAGATTAAGTTTCGGTGTCCGCTTTTTCGATGATGCACAGAAACGATATCGCTAATAATGAAAGTCTTACATTGTTGGGGTGTCCGCTTTTTCGATGATATATATATAACATATTTTCATATAAGGGAAAAGCCAAATTTTCGAGAAAAATTTCAGTTTATTTATAGACTATGACAACTAAAAGAAAAAGGTTAGATTTCAATTTTCGCCAAGTGATCTTATTTTTTTCCCAATCCACGCCTATCTTCATTCTTTTGCGGGTGGATTTCAGATTTTAATGCTTCTATTTCTTTCTTTAGCTGTTCAATTTCCTGCTGCTGAAATTTGATGAGCTTATCATTACTTTCCAGCAGTTTATCCATTAAACTTTTTTCGGTACCACTGAATTGTTCTTCGGGTCGTATAGACTCCTTGAGCATTTCACCTTTGCCAGTAAGAAGCCATTCGGCATTATACTGGGGATAATTTTCAACTATCTCTATGAGCCATTTTGCTTGAATATCCGTATTTTTCTTTACAGCCCTGCTCAAAACGCCCTTGCTTGCACCTATTTTTTGCTCTAAATAGGTCAGGCTTATCTTCTCGTTTTCAACCAGTTCCTGCAATCGCTTTAAAAGCCCCATACTAAAAAGATGATAATTCTCTTCTTCAACTCTTGCATAGAAGATAATTTTCTTCTATGTTTGTGTTGTTCATTTATGATTGTTCAAATATGCATAATTTAAGTGATAATACTTTCAAAAAGGCTTCCCAAGATGAATTAATATTCATCTGCCACAATATGCCACGCGGCATGGTTTCAATGATTCAGGCACGAACCGGTGCCACTCGCTCCGAAATTTTATATCAATTGAGAAATGGCGCAAAAGTTCAAAAAACCGAAATCATACGAGCCGCCAGAGAAATCCTTTTCGTTGTTACTGGCTTAAGTTACGAAAAAGAGAAACAACGCCAATGACCCCTGAATTGGACATAGAACTATTAACCCGTAATATCGCCAACCTGGTTAAGGATGAAGTTCGAAAGCAAACTTCTCCAAAAACCAAACGGGAAGAGCCTGAGGCGAGAACAAAACTAAGAAGGGTAATAAGGACTATGATGAACGCAAAATTTGAAACGCTATGTGAAAAATATGCGGATGAACTAAAGTTTATCCAGGACCGGGATCCGGAATGGGTGCCGGACAATAACTTCTTCGATCTTTGAAATGATATAGTTCTGTGCGCATCCCTGATTTATGGTACAACAAGGGGGAGAAAAACATGGCGCGAAGTTACCGGATTGCAGACACCGGGAGGCTGTAATAAGCCGAATTGACAAACACCAATAGTGGTTAAGGTCAATCAATTATCAAATGAGATTCTGCCGTGACCATTTATCCAGTGGTAGCGGATTCATTATATAAGGCATCTGGGTAAGCCCCCATTCCGGTCGTGCGGAGGATGCTCCCAATTTTAATAGTCATACTTATGAATGACATTTTCACTCAATATGGTAGGCTTGATCGGGCCATTGCAGATAACCTTTCTGATATACGGAGCAGTTTTGATGATGATGCTACCTTGGTACTTGATTTTATCATCTTTATTTCCCGGCAAATGAAAACGGATCTATTTGGCTATACCCGTTTCACATTAAAAGATTTCTGTAAAGTTACCGGAAGAAGAAGACAAGAGCTAGCAATGAGGCATTCACGTTTCTCAAATAAAAATGCTCCGGTAATTGAAGGATTCTCGTTTGAAACGGTTTTTGATTATGCCCTGTTACGCATGATGAGTCATAATCTTATTTTCAGTAGTGTGTATAAAGATACGAATGGAGATAGCATTGTGCATTTGGAATCGATTAGACTTCTGAGTGATGTAAAGATCACAATCGCCAAATCCAAGTCACATGCAAAAATTTACGACGTAAAAATAAGCCACGAGCTATTGAATGGCTTCATTCGTCGCTACTATTCGATCGACATTGAAGCCTACCGGCTTGCAGGATTGACAAAAGGAAAAGAAAGACGTCAGGCATTAGTTGTATATCTGTCTATTTTAAGACATACACTAAGGTCTAAAGGCTTGTGCGTAACAACTGTTTCAGTAGATGCAATGGCTAATCGTGCCGGGATTTATGGCAAAACAACTTTTCATAGAAAGGAGGCCTTGCAAAACAGTCTTAATCACCTGAGAGATAAAGCAAAATTTCCATTCGCTTATTCATTTGTAGAATCGGGTAATACGAAATACAATGTCAAATTACACTTTCAGGAAGATAATTCAGGGAAACTCCTCAGCAAAGAGCATGTGTTCTTTTTTGCACTTATAACTGAATTGAAAGCATTCTTTGAGTATACAAGGAATAGTCACGATATCGATTCTTTTCAAAATTGGTTAAACTCCGAAGCAAACAAAGAATTGAAAGTCGCCGAATTAAAAAAAACGTACCAAAAAGTATTTGCTCAAGACATCTCCGACGACCAGGCATTCAATATCCTAAAAAACGGATTCTAGTTTAATCTCCGGTAATTCAAAATAAACTTGCTATGAATACTGCACAAATTAAGGACTCTATCCTGATATCAGATTATCTAAGAAGTGAAGGATATAAGCCTGTTCGGCAATCCGGCAATGAGTTATTCTATCGCTCCCCAATCAGAGAAGATAACGACCCCTCCTTTACCGTGAATGATTCAAGAGGTGTTTGGTTCGATCATGGCTCTGGCAAGGGTGGAAGTATTATCGATCTGGTTATGGAAATGAAGAGATCCAATCTAAGGGAGGCTATTCAGCACCTGAACGTATATTCCCAAAAAACACCATTCCCAATTAATCAGGTAGAAAAAGATCCGATCAGGAATACATCTCAAAAGAAACACGAGATAGCTAGTGTAAAGCCCCTGGGAAATAACTTTGCCCTTACATCCTATTTGCAAGATCGTGGAGTTTTTACTGAAGCTGTAAGAAGCGGGATCATATCCGAGGTCTATTACGATTATATTAACGACTCAGGAGCCAGTAAACGCTACTTCGGTGTTGGATGGAGCAATGATGCCGGAGGCTACGATGTTCGCTCAAAATACGGCAAAATTTGTATCGGGCAAAAAGACCTCCTTACGATAGGTAATGGCGAGCGCATGAATGCCTTTGAAGGCGCAATGGATTTTCTTTCTGCGTTAAAGGAAAACGAAGTCTCCCTGAAAGACACTAATGTTATTTTAAACTCCACCTCATTAACAAAAAAGGCAATAAACAAAGTTGATTCCAACAAAAAATATTCAGATATTAACCTCTATTTCGATAACGACAAAAGCGGCAATAAAGCTACTTTGGAATTCCAAATTGCTTATCCTCTATCGAAAGACAAGCGATATTTGTTTTCCGGTTTTTCTGATTACAATGAGAAAATCGTATCAGAATTACCCACTCAAAAAAAAAGTCTGACTAGGTAACATGTTACCATGTTTCAATGTTATTTTGTTACTTTGTTACGTTGTTATATTTATTCGAAATGAGAATTTTATACCGAACAAAAGAGGAAGCCAATGAGGAGCAGAAAAATAATTTTCTGGCCTTATCACCAGCAGAACGTTTCTATTCTTTCCTGTCGCTGAGCGAAAAAATCATGCAGTTCCCTGGAAAGAAAATGAATAGGATCGATGAAAATTTTATTATCAATATAGGTGAACATGGAAAACATCTGGAAAGAAAACATTGATACTTTTCTAAAATTAGCCAACAAGCATAAAGTACGGATGTTGCTGGTAGGCGGAGGAGCTGTTAATTTTTATGGTTTCCAAAGGCATTCGGCCGATGTAGATTTTTGGATTGATACCAAAAAGGACAACCTTAACAGGCTACTGGAAGTTTTTAATGAAATGGGATATGAAATAACAGATTTCCCCGAAAGCGTAAAAGAGCAAAAACAAAACATCTCTGTAAAGTTTTCCCCTGCCGACCTGGATTTGGAACTTATAACAAAGTTTTCTGTAAATAAGAGTTTTGATCAGGCATATAAAGATAGCACTGTCGTAACAATCGAAGGCTCCAAATTAATGAAATGGAATGTGCTCTCTGTGGATGATCTGATTACAAGCAAGATCAAATCCGGCCGCACCAAAGATCTACTTGACATTGAAGAGCTAAAAAAAATAATGGAGAATCCTCAAAAATGAGGAAGAACACTTTAATCCAATCAAAGACCACATAGTTACTTTGTTATATTGTTACACCCCATTAATTCTATTTTGTTACCAGGTAATAATGTTACAGTGTTACTTTGATATAATGTTTTAATGTTACAATGTTATATTATTTTATTGCTACTCTTTTTGATATAGTTACTGTCTGCTTATTACTCTGTTACATTGATAGCATCACAACATCGCCCCAATATTCTTTTCTTTTTAGTTGTATCCCCGTTTTTCCCTGACTCAGCCGAAGCTTCATGCACCGGCTTGCGTTTTTTAAGGTGCAAGTAGTGTTTTTAGCCCCCTAAAAACCTTCTTGCCCAAATAAAATTTGGGACTAAAATGATTTCGCAACTCAATCATCTAAACAGCCAATAATGAAATATATTAAAAATCTGGGCGGTCGCCCAAAAATCCCGATTTCAGAAAAACGTTCTAATCGAATAAGGGTTTGGTGTACAGATAATCAAAAAGACAAAATCAAAAAGATTGCTGATAGTTACGGATTATCTATCTCGGATTACATTTTAAAAAAGAGTTTTGATGAAAATGTTTCTTTCAACCATGTTGAGTTTTTAAAAGAAATACACCATCTGGGAACAGAACTTTCCAGGCAAGGAAACAACATCAACCAGTTGGCTAAATACACGAACACACTAACCATCGAAAAAAAACTAACTCCTGAAATTGCAACCAGGCTTGAAGAAATCCTGTTGGAACATATAAAAAGACAAGAGGAAGTGAGGGTTGCATTTAGAACCCTAATTCGGGAAATGGCCAAATAGCAGAAACCAATAAAACACCAGACAATGAAAAGACCAAACCTGCAATACAATTATTATTTCCCATTTTATACTCAGGATATACAGGGTAAAAAATCAAATCTAAACTTTAAAGACACCTACATGCATCTATCAGATAAAAAGGCAATTTGTTTATCAATAAGATGTATGAAAAAGAATATCGAGAAGATTCACTTAAGATTTATTGACTCTCCATCTGCTCTTTATAAATACAAGAATGAATACAACAAAATAACCTATACTGATTTTGCGGAAACGGTAAATGTGTTTTACTCTGCGTTTAGCAAAGCTATTAAGAAACTAGCAGACGAACCGGCTTACCGAAGAGACCTTATATTTTCAACTCTTCTCAAATTTAATCCCCAACTGGAAGTTGAAATTGACTGGAAGGAAATAACAGTCAATTTCAGGGAAACTGATTATAAGATTGAACACGGAAAAATTGTCCGGTTGAAAGAAAGTCCTTTTGCTCATTCAACCGATGAAGTTTCGAAAAAGTGGGAAGCAATAGGAAAAGCTTTTGATGAAAATACGAACTATCGGATAGTTGGAAATGATGTATTTGAAGAGCGGTTAAATGATTGTTGGGAAAGTTTCCGGCAATTCTTCGAAGCTCCTAAATTCATCAGAAAACATGAGTATGTCCCTAAATAAATTCAGCTATGCTATCAGACTATCTAATCCTTCAAAAAGAGGTCATAAATTCGGCAGCAAAAGGCAATACTTATGCAAAAACTGCTGTAAAAGAACATTTACGCAAGTGGATGGAAGCACACGATAAAGATCATGCCCGAATCGAAGCTCAACATATCATTATTCATTCAATTTCATTTTTAAAAAGAGAAGAGATCGTTAGGTACGAAAAAGAGCTCTTAGATTTTATTGAGGATTATATAATAACCGGCACTACCCAAAATGGAGAAACTTGAATTTATACAACGAACATATGAATCATACAAATATGTACCCTTTTGTATATAAATACCGACGGAACTTATCAAGAACAATCTCCATTTATATTATGGTTATTCTTTTTGCATTTATAATTACCATTTTTTCAAAAAATCTACTTCCTGTAAATGATGATACAAAAATGATCATCTCTATTGCCTTTATTGCAATTGGAATTATTGCAATAATAGGGGCAGTTAGAGTTTATTATATTTTTGCAAATGATGAAATAAAAGATATAAATTATGATTTTTCAGATACAGGTTCTATTAAATGTAATCCAGAAATACTAAAAATTATTGCTAGCAATGTTTCTGAAAATAGAGAAACTATTGTTTGGCGATGCTATGTGTACTTGAATATTGAGGTTAATAAAGATTCCTTTGAAAGACACCTTAATGATTTGATATTTACTTTTTGCGAAAAAGTAAATGAGTTACAAGGAGAAGAAATACAGGTATGGCAATTCGAATGTAACCCTGTATTATTTTTTACACTTTTCTCCGAGTTAAAAAATAATTATGATGACTATTTCTCCAATCCTGAACCTAAAACTCTCGTTTATGACCTTGCGGATATTTATCATTAATGAAAAACATCATTATTGAGAAATCATTTCATATAACACATTCCAATCTTCACATTCTTTCTCCCAAACATTTTAGTATAATAATTTATTATGCGAGTTAAAATATTGTCTAAAACCGGTTCATTTGGCGGTGTGCGCTACAATACAAACAAAATGGATCGGCAGACCGGTAAACTAATGAGCATCCGGAATTTTGGGATACTTCAGGAGGCTGCCCATAACCTGAAACCAGAAGAAGTCAAGAACTACTTGAAAAGTTGGTCGGCATCAAATACCAGGGTAAAAGACCCGCAATTGCATGTTATGATTTCATGCAAGGGAAGGGAAAATACAAAAGAAGAACTTACCAAAGTTGCCGAAAACTGGTTGGAAAAAATGGGATATGGCCAGAATCCATTTATAATTGTAGCTCATTCAGATACCAACAACAACCATGTGCATATCGTTTCATCAAGAATCGATAAGAATGGGAAAAAAATCAATGACAGTTTTGAAGGAGACAGGGGGAACCGGATCCTACAAAATATTTTGAAGCAGAATCCTCACCAACACATAAGTGAAGATGTAAAAAAGCTGGAAGCCTATTCATTTTCATCCCTTGCTCAGTTCAAATTACTTTACGAAAAATCCGGTTACAGTGTCCGTGAGCAAGACGGAAATATAAACCTCTTTAAAACCGGAGAACTGGTTAAAACCTATTCTCAAAATGAGATTACCAGCTTGCTTGCATCCAAAAAAACCAATCAGAAGCGCATATCTCAATTGCAAGCGATTTTTAAGAAATACAGTAGCAAAGTTGATAATACACTGCGGCAGGAACATCAGAATCTTGCAGGTGGGAGAAAAGGAAAAATTATTGGCTACAAGTCTGACCTAACAGAACAGCTAAAAGAAAAATTTGGGATAGACATTGTTTTTCATTTCAAGGATGGTTTACCGCCTTATGGTTATACCGTAATTGACAGGGCTAAGATGTCTGTTTTTAAAGGAAGTGAAATCATGAAACTGAAACAGTTTACCGGAAACAGGCCAGTGTTAAAGTATTCGGAAGCAGACGAGCGGGCTTTGATCGCCAACAAATACAATGTTGACAATCCGAAGCAATCCAAGTTATTAGCCAGGTATTACAAGATCCCTGAGTATAAAATAAATTGCAACCGCCAGCTTAGTTCCCTGGAGAAAATCCATTATCAGGAAATGCTTAACTATTTTCTTGATAGAAACTCATTTGACAATCTAAGCCGATTAAACATTAAAGCCTATCGGGAATCCGGAGAATGGTTTCTACTCGACATTGGCTCAATGAATATTATTACCGCCTCTGAAATTCTGAATCAGAACCATTACGATACATTGAATAATAGTTTTACAGATGATCAGGAAGTAGACAACGATATAGAAAGGTCTTTCAGCGGTTTTAATACAAATGTATTTGCCAATGATGTTGATGATTCGAAGGCCAAAAAGAAAAGAAAGAAAAAAGTGAAACGCTAAATAAATAATTGTAAATCAAAAAAAGAAAACATTATGAAGCTAAGTAGAAATTCTCCTAACGTAGGAATGTCCTTTTTACAGGACAACGAACCAATGGTTATCTATAATATGAGCGAGAGCAAATTGAAATATTATTACAATCCCGTTGGTAAACCGGAAATACAGTATAACATCCATGCCGATGAATTCCAAAGATTATCGGATCAGGGAAGTATTATCGAACCCGGAGACATTGTAAGCGTTAAAATGGGCTACGACTTTCACCGGGGAAAACTCGAATCTGTTTCAGACAATCACATTAACCTGAAAATTGGAGATACCAAACCGGAAACAGTTAATGTAAACGAGCTGCAACCAGGTGACAAAGTTGCATTCCCTATTTTTGACTCAAAGTTTAAAGGAAGTATTCAGGATATTGACGACGAAAGCTTTCATTTAGTAAACAATTCAGGTGTAAAGTTTAATCTTCATAAGTCCGAACTCCCGGAAGAAATTACCATCTTCCGTGAAAACAGGCTGAGTCTGCCCATTGATCATGAAGATAATAAAGGCGTATACAAATTCAAACCCGGACAGAAATTTGATATCAGGGAATTACCTAAGACAATTTTTGAACTGGATACCAAGGCCATCGATAGTAAAGACCGGCACCAGTTGTTACAAGGAAAACAGACCAATCAGGTATATGAGCTTACCAGTTCGAAAGGAGAAAAATATCCAGCGAAATTTTCGTTAAAACGAGAAGAAGGAAAATTGCGGATCGATGTTAATCCCAAATCAAGGGAGTTAAACTTTTCTGATACGTTTACAGATGCTGAGAAAAAAGAATTAACTGCCGGAAATGTTATAAAGAAGTCCTTTCCGTCTGAAAACGGTGAGTTTGATTCGTTCGTGAAAGTGGATCCTGACCTGAATAAGCTGGCGTTTCTCTCAACCGATAATTTCAATAACTTATTGGATAAATCAGGCCTTTCGAAGGTAACAGAGGAACAAAAACTGGATTTGTTGAATGGAAAGAATATCTCGTTCAACCGACTTAACTCTAAAACTACTTTCAGTCTCGATTTTTTCAATAAAAACATACTACTGGATAAGGAACAAAAAGAAAGCTATTCATTTAAAGCCAATACCGGCCTAAAACGTTAACATCATGATCATAGTATTTGGTAACCAAAAAGGGGGAGCCGGTAAAAGTACACTGGCTATGCTTTTCTCGAATTACATTTCCCTCGTAAATAAAACTAAAGCAATTATTCTCGATATGGACTATCAGCGCTCAATCCTTTCGCAATACGAAGAAGAACGGATTCTTGATAATCCGGAACTGTACGAAGTAATAGGTGTTGACCTCGATACGTTTCCCGATATCATCGATATGTTAAAGGAAAACAAAGATTTATCGATAATCGTAGATCTACCGGGAAAAATTGATGATGACGCGCTTATCCCTGTAATTCAGGCAGCGGATGTTTTCGTTATACCTTTTGAGTATGAAAAGAAATCCTACCAATCAACGCTATTATTTGATATGATTACAAAGGAACTGAATCCGGGAGCAAAGAAAGTATTCATCCCTAACAGATTGAAAACCTCAGTCAATTACTCCCTTGCAAAAGGTATTAATGAAGAATTTCAAAACAATGGTATTCTTACGAAACCTCTTTCTGACCGTATCGCTTTCCAGCGTATCACCACAAGGCACATACCGTCAGAATTGCTGCCATTAATAAAACCGGTATTTGAATCAATAACCACTGTGGCAAATGAATGATATAAAAAATATTGCTGACAGAATCAGGGAGAAGCAAAAAGCGCACAGGGAAAGCAGCACTCCAAATAAAGATGCTCCCATGGCTTCAGAACCGGGAAAAAAAACAGAGGCTAAAGTTAAAAGAAAGAATGGCAGCTTACTGGATGAGATAAAATCATCCAAACAGGTTGATAAAGATGAACCTATGGTACACATTCGTTTACCCAGGCGCACACACCTAAAACTTTCTACGCTGAACATCAGCATTCAAAAGTTTGCGCTTTATGCAATTGAAGATCTACTGGAACAAAATGAAATTAAAGAAGAATTAAAAAGAATACTAAATGAGCTGGATTAGTTTTATAGTGATCGTATTGATCGTTTACATCGTTTATTATGCTGCCAATATTGCCTATGATATTTTCCTGGCATCGAAAAAGCAAATGGAAACGAGCGACTCTCTGTTGTTCGAAGGAGTAAGCCCAACGATAACTCCCAAAACAATAGAGGACAGTTTTGAGGAAGAAGAGGAAACAGCAGATAAGAAGCATGAACAGCAGGAAGAAGAGCCTAAGTCAAAGCCGGTTTCAGAAAGCGCAACACGAAAGAAGGAAGTTCCTGATCCCGGTCAAGCTGAGGAAAACTCCCAAATTCCTGATCCGGGCGATAGCATTGCTCAGTCCTCTGGCGGGGTAACACTCAAAGGCTTGATTAGTTTGTGTCGGGAAAAAGCAATTATTGAATCCCAAAAATTCGACTTTGCAACCTGATTAACTACAATAAGAACAGTAAGCGGCATTGCCGCTTTTTTTGTGCCTAATAATTAACTTTTAAATTAATAATTATGAATTTTTCTAGAATTGAGAAACTTTTTCTAACCATAGTTTTAATGGTTACTACAGGTATTTCATCTGTTTTTGCTCAGGATGGAATATCGACCGGTATTAACACGGCTACAACGACTCTGAAAACCTACATTACCCCAATTACTTCTTTAGCTTATGTTATCGCGGCAATTGTGGGCATTATTGGTGCTATCCGTATTTATAACAAATGGCAGGGCGGTGATCGCGATATAAACAAAGAAGTTATGGGATACGGCGGAGCTGCCGTTTTTCTACTTCTGGCTCCTACTGTCGTGAAAGCAATTTTTGGTGTGTAACCGGAACCGAAAATGAATCAATTATTCTTTCCGATATACAAGGGGTTGCAAAAACCCCTTGTATTTAAAGGTTTTAGAGGCCGATACATTTACTGGGCTATCGGATTTGTCGTTGCCGGAATAGTCCTGACCGCACTGATAGGAACAATATTCAATATTCTGTTCGGCGTACTGGTATTTGCTATCGTGACAGGCGGGGGAATATTTTACACTTCTCAACGTCAAAAGAACGGTCTTTACGATAAGACCCGTAACAATGCGATTTATGTATTTAAAGTTAACCTAAGAGGAATACGAAATGTCAAGAAAGAAAATATTTAAACTTCCTTACATAGGTATTGAAGATTCTGATGATGATTGCCACTTTCTTCAAGGCATGAAAGCTGAATCAAGTGCTATTATCAAGATTCAAAATCCTGTATTGCAATATTCTGCTGATCCTGAAAAATACATGGCCTTTCATTACAGTATCCTTCAGATCATCAAAATCATAGGAGAAGACCACATATTTCAAAAGCTTGATATCTTTTCTAAAGAACCATATACTACCGGAACAAATTCGGGCGAGTTTCTCCAAAGACATTACGATGAACATTTTGAAGGACGGGAATACGCTGTAATTTATTCCTATATCGTGATTACAGTTAATGGACAACGGAAGCTGAACAGCAATGAACATCAAAAAAAGCAAGCTTTATTAAAAGAGAAAGTTGACAAAGTAATCCAGGTACTTGACTCATCCGGGTTTAATCCGACACTATTTCAAAAGAAGGATATCGATACTTTGGTATTGCAACTACTTTCAATGGACTTTAAGCAGTCGAATATCGCCCTGGACAACATTAAGCCCGATAATACTCATATTGGCATGGGTGATTATTCCGTAAAATGTCTCTCTCTGATTGATATTGACAGGATTGATCTTCCCGAGCAGGTTTCGCCCTATGTCGAGCGCAATGAGAACGAAGCAATCAAAGGCTTTCCGGTTGATACGATGTCCTTTCTTTATGGTACTCCAGATTATGACACAATTGTTTACAATCAGATAATTGAAATACCTAAGCAGGTTGCAGAAATCCAAAGACTTCAGATTAAACGTAACCGGCATAATGGCATCCCAGACCCTGAAAATGACCTGGCCGTTGAAGATATTCAACAGATGTTGGAAGACGTGGCCAAAAACAACCAGCTTGTTGTTAACAGTCACTTTTCAATATTGGTAAAAGCCGAGCATAAAAATTTGAAAAAAGCGGTAAACTCAATTGAAAACGCTTTGTTCCTGCAGGGGATTATCCCGTCAAAGAACAGTTATAACCAGCTGGAATTATTCAGGGCAGCATTGCCCGGAAATGGTGTTGAACTACAAAACTACGATAAGTACCTTACTACATCAGACGCAGCACTTACATTCCTTTTTAAAGAAGCCCTGCCTGTTTCTGAACCGGCTCCAAAAGGATTCTCTATCCGCTTTACGGACAGGCAGGGCATTCCACTTTCTATTGATCCGGCTGATCATTCACGGGATATTGGCCGGATTAATAACCGCAATAAATTTGTTCTTGGTCCTTCCGGTTCCGGCAAAAGTTTCTTTATGAATGCTTTAGTAGAACAATATATGCTCTATAATATGGATGTTGTAATTGTTGATACCGGTGATAGCTATTCCGGCATATCATCCTATTTCAGTGGTAAATACATTACCTGGAAAGATGACAAACCGATTACAATGAATCCTTTTATCATCAACAAACAAGAGTACAACCTTGAAAAGAAGGATTTTCTGGTTACGCTTATCGGCTTGGTTTGGAAAGGTGCCGACGGACAGCTCTCACAGGTTGAATCTGATGTTATAAGTAACGTTGTCAGCTCCTATTACGAGAGCTATTTTAATGGCAAGGATGAAGATTGGATTTATAATGCACCGATAAAGGAGCTGGAGGAACATTTGCAAAACAATGGTTCTGATATTTCGCCACTATTTGAAGAAGCAAAAACAAGCTTGCTTAACAACTTTTCAAAGTACAATTGGAACAATGAGGATTATTACTCAGTACTTGGGGTGAACTACGGTGCAACTGCAGCTGAAATTAAAACTTCGTATCGAAAATTAGCTAAAAAATATCACCCGGATAAGAATGGTGAGAGTTCAGATGACATCCAGTTCCACCGGATTTCAATTGCATACCAGGTGTTATCAGATCCGAACCAGAAAAAAGGTTACGACCTTGCCCGTAATATCGATAAGGTTTCTCTTTATGATGATGGTTTGAATTTGGATCAGTCAGATTCCGTGGAACTCTCAAACATTTATCACGGAATACTGAAAAGGGAAACAATAAGTATGGCAAAACATTTTAATGTCCAGTCCCTCAGTTTTAATACATTTTATGACTTCTCTCTTTTTATGATCCCAAGGATTATTGACAAAGAAGAAATATCGTTTGACTTTAAAACCTTTCGCTACGTGCTAAGAAAATTCTATCGCGGTGGAGAATTTCAAAGCATATTAAACGAACAGGCTGACAGTAGTTTGTTTGATGAACGATTTATCGTTTTCGAAATTGACAATATTAAGGAGCACAAAATTTTGTTCCCGATTGTCACGCTGATAATTATGGATGTTTTTATTCAGAAAATGAGAAACCGACACCAACAGCGGAAGACCCTTATAATTGAGGAGGCATGGAAAGCAATTGCAAGCCCGTTAATGGCAGGTTACATTTTGTATTTGTACAAAACGGTACGGAAACACAACGGTGAAGCAATCGTTGTCACTCAGGAACTTGATGATATTGTTGGAAATGCAATTGTAAAAGATAGTATCATCAATAACTCTGACACGATTTGCCTTTTGGATCAAACAAAGTTTAAAGATAACTACGATGCTGTATCTGCTTTACTTTCGATAAACCAGGTGGAGAAACGAAAGATATTTACGATCAACAATCTTGACAATAAAGAAAACCGTCCGATTTTCAAGGAATTTTACATGCGTAGAGGGGCCGTTGGTGAGGTGTACGGCGCTGAAGTATCTTTTTTTCAATACCTTACTTATACTACCGAAAAACCTGAAAAGCTGGCCGTTGAAACTTACGTTAGAAACTTCGGCAGTTATCCCAATGGCCTTGAACACTTTTCAAAAGACCTGAAAAGAAGTGGACTATCTACTTCGGCCTTTTTCACATTTATTAATTTGATTGGTTGCCCCGTTAACGAGAGTGCATTCAGTTTTTTAAAGGCTTACCAAAGCAAATTTGGACATCTCGCAGTAACCACTCTTGGAAAACATCTGGCTAAAAAAGAAATCGATATTTCACAGATTACCGGAGGCAGCAATCAATCTGCATAACACTCTTGATTTTTCAAACTTCAAATTTTCAACTCATGAAAAAACATCTGTTATTAGTTACACTGTTGGGGCTTGTCAGTATTTTAAATGCTCAGACAGTGTATATCGATCCTATTACGACAGCTGCAATGGCCACAACTGCAGCACAACTGAAAGCCGAGCAGAACAAAACAAATAAAAATCTTTCTTCTATTGCTGTGGCACAGTCAACGATTGCAGTTCAACTGGCCGCGGCCAAAGAATTACAGGATAAAATTCTAACCGGATTAACATCTGTTTCTGATCTTGTAAAGGATGCGGTTACCGTGAAATACATCATTGCCACCACCGAGGATATTGTCTCTGAAATTTCAGAGACGACAGTGTTGGCTGCCAAAAATCCTGAGTACACGGTATTTGCCCGAAAAAGTGCCAACGCTTTTTACCTCCGTGCAACCCGGTTGAGTGCTGAAGTTACAAGTGTCCTCACCGGCGGCACAACAAATATGATGGATGCCGGAGACAGGCAGCAATTACTTAACCATATCTATTTCGAACTTCGTGTATTGTACGCCGAGGCCTTCAGTATTAAATATGACATCAAATGGGCTGTTCAAAAAGGCTTTTGGAATAGTATCAGCCCTTTTTCGTCATGGGTGAATACAGACAAAAATTTAATGGACGAGATAATGGGAAACATGAAAGGAATTTAACGATGAAACGAACATGTAAAAAATTCACATTCAAGAGAATTATTAAAACAAGCGAATTGCATACGAAACCTTTAAAAACGAACAATTATAATCCAATGTCGTTTAGTTAAGAATACTTCATAATCGTTTGTAATTCAT
>TARA_R110002050_G_scaffold63361_8_pt1 | contig 16968 bp, 24 predicted proteins | sample TARA_R110002050 | Tara Oceans TARA_R110002050 (sample SAMEA4396988) | marine metagenome | biome: Polar Biome; feature: [DCM] deep chlorophyll maximum layer (ENVO:01000326); material: water (ENVO:00002006), including particulate matter (ENVO:01000060) such as... | depth 25 m
GCTGGTGGCAGATCCAACGACATTGCTTGGGATCTTGAGAGAGGTCATGTTGAAGTTTCAGAAGGAGAGGAGTGATGAACATAAACTTGAATGATGTTGAGATTAGCATTTTGAATATGGCTCTAAAAAACATCCATGGTCCTGATGTTGATCGCCTCAAAAAGGTCATTGAAGAAAAGCTAGACGAAGCAATGGAGCACAAAGAAACAGAGTTCGTTTAGGAGCATCTATCGCCGGGGCCAAGTGCCCCGGCACTAAGAAAGGAAATAACATGAAGGCCAAGATAATATTCATAGCTCTGTCTCTCTCAGCTTGCTCCTCTTACTCCGAGCCAGATGTTGCTCTGAAAACAGAGAATGAAATTCACAACATGAATCGCCACGAAGTCATCAACGCAATCAGCGAATGTCAAGCTGCGGGGTTGAGGCCTCTGATGATTTATGGCAGGATAAGAGTTGGGGGTCGGCCATCGCCGGTCGTCCTTGATGTAACTTGCGCACCACCGAAAGTTAAGTCATGATAAAAATAGCATTAGGGATTTTTATAGGTGTGGCTTTTGTGCATTTTAATCTGTTGCCAACTATCGTCGAAGGATTTGTTTCTTCCGGGGCAAGGGACGGAGTTGTGGATTTTTTGAAGGAGATCAGAAGTTGATAATTTTCGGAGCTGGGCTTGCAGGGCTTTTGGCAGGGAACATGCTGAGGAGCCTCAATCCAAAGGTTTGGGAGGCGCAGAGCAGCCTCCCAAATAATCACGAGGCGCTGCTGCGCTTTCGCACAGACCGGGTTGGGACCTCTTGCGCCATACCTTTTAAAAAGGTTGATGTCAGCAAAGCTATAAAATACGACAATAAACTTTCAACAGCACCAGATCTTTTCCTGAGCAATCTCTATTCTCAGAAAGTAACTGGTGCTGTTTGGTCTAGGTCAATTAACAACCTCTCACCAGTCTCGCGTTACATCGCACCGCTGGACCTTATAAGCCAGATGGCCGGGGGCTGCAACATAGAGTGTGATAAGCCCTTGAGTGGGGAATTCCTAGAGGAGCACAGAGCCTTTGAAAAAGAAGAGCCAATAATATCTACAATACCAATGCCTGCACTAATGAAGATGGTTGGCTGGGGTGAGTTCCCAGAATTCAAGTCTCAGAAAATTTGGACCCAAAGAGCAACGATTGATTCCCCAGAGTCCGGGGTCTACCAAACTATTTATTATCCAGATAAAATTGTTGGGCACTACCGTGCATCTGTCATAGGGCAGACTGTTATTGTCGAGTCAATACGTGAGCCAAATTTAGACAGCGGGCAAGCAATAATGGAAATACTCCGGGATGACTTTGGCATCGAGGCAAAAAGGCTTACTAATATTTATTCCGGTGTTCAAAACTATGGTAAGATAATGCCAATAGATGAAAGCAAACGCCAGAAATTCATATTTGAGATGACAACAAGATATAACCTTTATTCAGTTGGACGTTTTGCAACTTGGCGCCAGCTGCTTCTCGACGATGTTGTTGAGGACATACAAAAAGTTGAGCACTTTATCAGAGGTGACTCTGATTATAATCGTAAAATGAAATCTCAGAAAGGAGCAGACCAATGAAAGTCAAGCTCGTAAACTACACACAAGACGCAAAAGATCTTTTGATCTTTACAAAAAACACCCGGTTGTTAAATGTTGAGGATGCCTATCAGGAAATAAAAGACTGGCCTGAGGACAAGAAGCAAGCTGAGTTGGACTACATGCTTCAGACGATCAAGTCGAGCTGGGAGTTTGTTGACTACACCTTTGAGATCAGAGATGTAACTCGTGCATTCACACACCAGTTTGTCCGGACGAGAACAGGCTCTTATGCGCAGCAGTCTCAGCGCACAGTAGACATGGAGGGTTTCGGTTATTACACCCCGCCGAAAATTGAAGACAATGATTATGCAAAATTGCTTTATGATGAAACCATGGAGCTGATAAACATGAAGTATCAGCAGCTGCGTGAGATCGGCATCGCTGCTGAAGATGCGCGTGGAATTTTACCGACGAACATTCACACAAATATCGTAGCCAAGTTCAGTCTGAGGACTTTGCACGAGACTGCCAAGTCGCGCTTGTCTCCTAGGGCACAAGGAGAGTACCAAGAAGTATTTAAACGAATGGTTGATTGCATTGTTGAAGTTCACCCTTGGGCAGAGCCATTTTTGACACCGACCGAGTGGGCTGCTCCTTCCATGTACAAACCCCTAAACAAGTGAGGAAAGAAATGCCTAACAAAGAATGGAATGACATAGAGATCGCTGAAATTAAAATCATGAAGAAAACAATGACAATTCGTGAAATTGCAGAAAAGAAAGGTCTGCGAGTTCCTCAGGTCACTTACGCTTTGTACGCTTATTTAGAAAAAGGCAAAATCAAATCGATGGCTGAAGTTCGCAAGAGATTTGATGAGAGAGAAAGTGCCTCTGAAAAAGAGAAGGTTGTTGAGCAGCCAAAGAAAAAGTCGTTTTGGTGCTGGCTTGTTGGCTAATTTTTCTGTTGCCAAATCTTCGGATTAAGAGTAAAATAAAACCTTAAGAAAGGAACATAAAATGAATATATTTTACGTAGATAGTGACCCTGTGGTCGCAGCAGAGATGATGTGCGACAAGCACGTCGTTAAGATGATCCTCGAGAGTGCACAGATACTAAGCACCGCACATCGGGTTTTAGATGGCGACGAGCGTGCCGACATTGATGGCCTTTATAAAACCGCCCATAAGAATCACCCCAGCACTGTGTGGGCTAGGGAAAATTCATCAAACTATGAGTGGCTTTGGCAGCACATGGATGCTCTTATGAAAGAGTACACCAAACGCTACAAAAAGCATCATGCCACAGAGCGGTTGCTCCACCACCTTTGGCAGCTTCCGAGAAACATTGGGCACAGTGACTTTTCACCTCCACCCCAGTGCATGCCCGACGAGTACAAGTGCAACCCCAATAGTGCATCGCGTGCTGACTGCGTCTCTGCATACCGGGGATACTATCTCGGCGTTAAGATGTACATGGCAACTTGGAAGTTCACGGAGGCTCCGGCATGGACGTGCGCATAATTATTTCTGATCTTGATGGAACCCTCTCCGACCCTGCCCACAGGATCAAACTTTATAAGGAGAGGAGGTACGATGAGTTTAATGCAGCTGGCAAGGACGACAAGCCGCTGCAAGGCATATGCAATATTTTGCGGTCTCTTAGTGATCGCGAGACCTACATTGTCATCTGCACTGCCCGGAGCGAATCTTGCAGGAAAGAGACTTTGCAGTGGCTCAAACTTAATGAGGTTCCTTGCGCTAAGCTGATGATGCGACGCAACGGCGACGAAAGGTCTGATGCTGTTGTGAAGAAAGAGATGCTTGACCAGCTTCTTGAGACTTATAAATTTAGCCAGTTTTGGTTTGCTCTTGAGGACCGAGATATGTGTGTAGACATGTGGCGTGGGGAAGGGCTGACTTGCCTCCAAGTTGCGCCGGGAGATTTTTGATGATTGATATAAGGATTATTGGCAATGATGTTCTGCTTAGTGGTGAAAAGGTTGCCCGAGTTTTTGACATAAGGCCAACACTAATGTCTCAGCTTGAGGAGGCAATTGATGTTGCATCGGGAATAAATTTAGACCTCGACCAGATAAAGGAAGACAGCTATGAAGCAGGGAAAGAAAAAGGTTACGAAGAAGGTTGGCAAAAAGGATACGACGAAGGCTATTTCCGGGAATCTTGAGCAAGCCCTTGAAACATTCAACCAAAGAGGAGCTGCCTATGGCCCCTCTTATCTTCAGTATGGTGAAGTAATCTCTTCGCTTTTTCCAGAAGGTGTGAGTCTGCAGTCAGCCGAGGAGATTAATCGCTTCGGACTTTTGAGCATGATCATAAGCAAGCTGACCCGGTACTGTAACCAGTGGGATGAGCCGCACAAAGACTCAATCCACGACCTTGGTGTTTATGCATTTATGCTGGAGGGTGTTGATGATTCTATTCGATCTTGAGACAACAGGCTTGCCCAAGGCAGAGGGTTCAGACCTTGACATGCAACCAAGCATCATTGAGTTCGGGGCAATCAAGTTGGACGATGATCTCGAAGAGACTGCACGGATGGAGTTTCTTTGCAACCCCGGACACCCACTCCCTCCAATCATAACCAAGATCACAGGCCTAACCGACAACGACCTAAAAGATGAGAAGCCATTTGTTGCTTACTACAATGAGGTGTGCGAGTTCTTCCTTGGTGAGAAAACTTTGGTTGCACACAACCTCCCATTTGACCGGAAGATTTTGAAGTTCGAGCTTGAGCGCCTAGACAAGCTGACGAAATTTCCTTGGCCCTATGAGCACCTCTGCACAGTTGAGATTGGAGAGAGTGTCTGGGGGAAAAAGAGAAAGCTCGGCGACATCTACGAAGAGATCACAGGCGATAAGATTGATGGTGCCCACAGATCAACTGCGGACATCGAGGCCATGATTGCGATCTTTAAATGGTACAGAAAAGAGGGGCACGTGTGATGACAATAGTTCTGGTAACTGTTGCTGGCTTCATAGTTGCGCAAATTTTCTTGCATATGACAAGATGATAAATCTAAGAAACAGAACCGAGTATTGTTTCCGGAAAGCCTTTGGCCCAGTCCCATCAGTCATCGAGGCTTGCTCTGGTGATTCACTTGGCATCGCTGACTCTGGGACGTGGGGTCACGTCGCCTTCAGCAAAGCATGCAAGGCAGCTGGCAAAAAGCCAATACTTGGTGTTGAGGTCTCTGTTGTCGAGGATGCGACAGATCGCTCAAAGCAGCCAGCCAACCTTATGTGCTTTCTGGCTCGTAACAATTCCGGACTTGAAGAGGTCTACAGCCTCGTAACCAAAAGCACAAGCAAGGAAAATTTTTATTATTTCCCGAGGTTGAGCTACTCAGATCTTTTCGATATTAGCGAAAATGTTATAATTCTTTCCGGCACCCACCCGATGTGGGGAATGCTTCCTTTAGCCAGAAAAGACACTCTTTACATTGAGCTTAACCCGATGAGCAGCCGGAAGGCTGTGGAGTTCGCGGAGGCAAAGGGATTTAAGCTCGTTGCAACGAGCGACAACTATTACCCAAAGGTCACGGACAAAAAGGCTTACGAGGTTCTAGCTGGCATGAACAGGACAGACAGAACCGCGCCAATGCACATACTTGATGATTGGAGCTGGAAGGATGCAGTTCCTTGGGGTCCGCAGTCTGCAATAGATAATACCCATGAGATAGCAGGCATGTGCAATGCTTCTCTGCCTGTGGCACAGATGGTCGCTTTTCACAGCGAGAAGACTCTTGAAACTTTGTGTCGCGATGGAGCCAAGAAGCTCGGCATTGATCTTGAAGATGAGACCTACGAGTCTCGCTTGAGGCGAGAGATTGACATGATTGCCAGCAAGGGCTTTGAAGACTATTTCTTTGTCATTGCTGACATGATTGATTATGCAAAGCAGCACATGCTTGTTGGTCCTGCTCGCGGTTCATCAGCTGGTTCATTGGTTTGCTATCTGACAGGCATAACAGACATAGACCCAATAAAGCATGATTTGCTTTTTGAGCGGTTTATTGATATCACCCGCGCAGATTTGCCGGACATTGATATTGATTTCCAGGATGATCGCCGGGAGATGGTGTTTGAGTATCTGCGCAAAAAATATGGTGCAGAAAAGGTTGCTCACCTTGGAACTGTCTCGCGTTATAAGGCCAAGAGCACAATCGCAGAAGTTGCCAAGGGTCTGGGCATACCTGCTTGGGAGGTTAATGACCTCAAGGGTGCAATCATAGAGCGTAGCGGAGGTGACTCTCGTGCTGCATTTTGCATACTTGATACATTTCAAGAGCTGGATGTTGGGAAGCAGGTTCTTGAAAAGTACCCCCAGATGAAAGTTGCCGCAAGCATGGAAAACCATGCAAGGCACAGCGGGATTCATGCTGCTGGCATACTCGTAACAGAGGAGCCAGTCAGCAAGTACTGCTCTGTCAGTGGTCAAAATGGTGCAGGTCAGATTGATAAGAAGGATGCCGAGGATCTGAATCTGCTGAAGATTGATGCCCTAGGGCTGCGGACGCTTTCTGTCCTCCAAGACGTTCTTAATCAGGCTGGTTGGAGCAGAGAGCAGCTCGTAAATTTCCCACTTGACGACGAGGCTGCGTTCGCAGTTCTAAATGAAGAGAGATATGCAGGGATATTCCAGTTCGAGGGCTACGCTCTGCAATCAGTTACTCGCCAGATGAAGGTCCACAATTTTGAGGATATCGCAGCCATAACAGCCCTCGCTCGTCCCGGACCACTCAACTCTGGCGGAACAACAGAATACATAAAGCGTCACACTGGGGCAGCACCAGTCGAATATCTTCACCCTCTGACAGAAACAATAACAAAAGTTACAAATGGCGTCGTCGTCTATCAAGAGCAAGTCATGATGATTGGTCGTGATGTCGGAGGCCTTTCTTGGGAGGATGTTTCGTCTTTGCGCAAGGCTATGAGCAAGTCTCTTGGCCAAGAGTTCTTTGATACCTATTTTGAGAAATTTAAGGAGGGGGCAGAAAAGAATGGCATCAACGAAGATAAAGCTCGTTACATCTGGGATCACATCAACACTATGGGCAGTTGGGCGTTTAATAGATCGCACGCTGTTGCTTATGGCCTTGTGTCTTATTGGTGTTGTGTTCTTAAGTCTCGTTTCCCTTTGGAGTATGCTGCGGCTTGCTTGCGGAATGTTAAGGATGATGAGCAAGCAGTTAGGCTTCTCCGGGAAGTCGTCCGTGAAGGCCTCTCATACAAATCCATCGACAAATTCAAATCAACTGAAAATTGGTCAGTCCAAGGAGGAGAGTTGATTGGTGGTTTGATTGGTGTAAAGGGAATAGGGCCAAAGATGGCTCAGGACATCATTAACCGACGAAGCCTAGGCCAGCCCCTAACCCCGAGGCAAGACAAGCTCCTATCAGCCGGGGAGACACCATACGACGACATCTTCGAGTGCGAACGTAGGTTCGGCCACATCAAAGCTGATCCCGCAGCCCACAAGATTGTTAGCCCAATAACTGACATCACAGACCTAGATGCTGACAAGCCGGGGACATTTGTTTTCTTCGGGAAGCTCAAAGAGAAAAATCTGCGAGACATGAACGAGGTTGTCAACCTAGCCAAGCGCAATGGTCGCCGTGTTGAGAACAACAACCTCTGGCTAAACATAACAGCTGAAGACGACACTGGCCCGGTCATCTGCACCATAGACCGATTCAAGTATTCTAAGATGGGCAAGCCTATCGTTGAAGAGGGTAGGATTGGTGACTGGTACCTAATAAAAGGCACCATAAAAGGTGGCTTCAGGAAAATTTATGTAGATAAATTGCGTAAGCTAACCTAAGTCATTGATATACAACAAAAAGAAAATAACTTTAGGTTAAGAATAAACTTGCTTTTTGGCCCAGAGAGAGCGATAATACTTGTGTTGGGGAGGTTGCCTCCCCTTTTAGAAAGGAAACCAAAACATGACCCGCCAAATCCCCGTACATCTCGCCGTCGATTTTGCCGAAGCCTATGCGACAGTTCTGGACATCTCTCGCGGCACCCGCATTTCGTCCCTGCGCTCGCATGTTGGCGAGATCGAAAAGTACGAAGCAATCGCTAGGGGCATCGGAGTAAATATGTTTTCCGAGCCATTCCTCAAAGCAGCTCGCAAGAAGGCAATCAATTCAGACAACCGCCGACGCGCTGCACATCGCGAACTTTCCAGCGCCTAATCGTAATCAATCAGCCGGGGCTTCGGCCCCGGCACTTAGAAAGGAATATACCATGGAAAAGTTTACCCCCAAAGGTCGCGAGATAACGGACTGGATTGGCAACAAGCGCATCACATGGTGCGGCCCATATTCAGTTGCAACCGTTTCTGGGAAAAGCTATGAACAGGCCTATCAAACCCTCCGGGGCATTCGTGGCAAGCGCCACTGCAAAGGTGTCAGCAACTCTGACATCGAGATGGCTTGCAAAAAGCTCGGCGTCAAAGGCAAGTGGACCAAGCTCGAGAAGCGCACGCAGCTTCGCAAGTTTCTGCCGACGCTTGAGGCTGGCAAGGTCTACATTGTTCAGGTTACCAAGCACGTGTTGGTCCTCGATGCTCGCGACATGACCACCATCGACAATCAGGTGCCTGAGTGGATTGCCGGGGAAACATCCAAGCACATTCGCAAGCTCGTGCATGCAGTGTTTGAAGTTGAGAATCCTAAGTTCGACCCCAAGTCGCAGGACGACTGGCTGATCCTTCCCCTTGCCGCAGGAGCAAAGTAATGGCCTATGCACCAAACTATGATACCCCGGTTGCCGGATTTTTCCGGCACCGGGAGACAGATGCAGCCTTTGAGTATGCTGAGGTGAAAGATAGCAATGGCCAGTGGTTCTCAGACTACACCCACAAGATCTTTATGACAGATGGGTCTGTACGCTATGCGACTGTTATGAAAACAGTTGCTCACGTTGCAGTGGACGAAGATGAATATGGCAATGCAGTTGTCGAGCGGTGGCCAATCAAACAACACAGGGTTTATTGATATGATGAATTCAAACTGGATATTTCAGAATCTTATGATCAAGAAGCGGATCATGAGGGAAGCAGGAATTGACGTCTCCGAGCTTGAAATCTGGAAAGATGGCAAAGACCCAGAGAAACGCATCTCTGAAGCCTTCAAAAAAGCTGGGTTAAAGATGCCGAGTATGAATGGCCGGGGGGTTGCATGATCTCTGCAATAACATGCATGGCCATAGCTCTTTATTTTGAAGCTCGTGGGGAGCCAGTTGTTGGCCAGATTGCTGTTGGCCATGTCATAATGAACCGGGCTGCTGACAAAAGATACCCCGGAGAAATCTGCGACGTTGTAACTCAGGGGCAAACATACCGATGGAAGCCTGAGCTGCCAATCAAACACCGCTGTCAATTTAGCTTTTGGTGCGATGGTCGCTCTGATGAGCCAAAGGACAAAGAGGCTTATGGAAAAGCAGTTTTCCTGTCAGAGCAGATATTAAACTCTGACCTGCCAGACCCGACAGAAGGCTCAACCCACTACCACGCCACATCAGTTCTTCCTGACTGGGCAGCGTCGAAAACTGCTATCGCCAGAATAAACAACCACATTTTCTATAGGTGGGAACGATGATTCGCAAAGACACAACAATCTCGGTTGACATCAAGACTGCCGTAAGATTGCGTGCATTAGCCAGAGAAGACGATCGTACAATATCATCAATGGTTAGGAGAATTCTTAAATCCTACGAAGACACAATTCAGACAGAGGGCAAAAAGTGCACATAAGCAAAGCACAGCGAGGCTACTGTCTTGCGAAAGTTAAGCTGGACAGCAACTCAATACGAGCACTATCATCTCTCCCGGGATTCAAAAGATGGGTCGGCAGAGATTTACTTTTTGCACCAACCGGGGCGAACATATCAAAGCTCAACCAGTTCTTCCCTGATGCTGTTTGGGACGAAGATGCCAAGCCAATCCTAGACGAATACATATCTACGCTTTTGGAAGCTGAGAAAGTCCGGCAAGAAAAAGAAGCACCTGCTGAAGACCTAGGTGACTTCATTTTCAAGACAGAGCCATACCAGCACCAGCGCAAAGCCTTTTACCTGAGCAGAGACAAGAAGGCATTCGCACTTCTTATGGAGCAGGGAACAGGCAAAACGAAAGTTGCACTTGACAACGCTGCATACCTCTATGCCCAAGGCAAGATCACAGCCCTAGTAATCATCGCACCGAATGGCGTGCATCGCAACTGGCTTAGCCGGGAGATACCTGCTCACCTACCTGATTGGTGCAAACACAAGTCTGAGTATTATTATTCTGGGATGAATGAGCGCCACAAAAAAGAGTTTGCGAATGTTATGGCTGCTCAAGACTGCTTGCGCATTTTTGCCTTCAATGTCGAGGCTTTTGTGAGCAAGGTTGCTTGCAACTTCATGGAGAATATATTGCTGTCGAATGACTGCATGCTTGTGGTTGATGAAAGCTCAAGAATCAAAACCCCCGGAGCCAAGCGCACCAAGACGATACACAACTTTGGCAAGCAAGCAAAATACAAAAGGATCATGACAGGCACCCCGGTAACCAAAGGGCCAGAGGACATATACAGCCAGTTCAGATTCTTAGACAGCAACATACTCGGATATGACAGCTTCTATTCTTTCAAATCAAGATACTGCATAATGGGTGGGTTTGAGAATAGGCAGATCGTAAACTACCAGAACACCAATGAGCTTACTCAAAATATTGAGGGCCATTCATTCCGGGTTCTGAAGAAAGACTGCCTAGATTTGCCAGAGAAGATTTACCAACGCCAAACTGTTGAGCTTTCAAAAAAGCAACGCAAAATTTATGACCAGTTGAGCGAAGACTTCGTTGTTGAGCTGGAAGGTGAGCACCTCTCCGCTCCAGAAACTATAACAAGGATTCTCAGGCTCCAGCAGATTGTTTGCGGCTGGTTTCCAACAGAGGGTGGTGAAACTGTTGCAATTGAAGACAAGAATCCACGTTTGTCTGCCCTTCTCGATGCCCTAAGCGATATTGAGTGCAAAGTTATAATCTGGGCACGCTTTAAACGTGATATAAAGGCCATAGGAGCGGCACTAGGTGACAAGGCTGTTAGTTACTACGGTGAGGTGTCTAATGATGATCGAGCGACCGCTGTAGACCGTTTTCAAAATGACCCAAAGATAAGATATTTTATCGGCCAGCCTCAGTCAGGTGGCATTGGCCTAACACTGACAGCGGCGGAGTGTGCGATATATTATTCGAACAGCTTCGATCTTGAGACAAGGCTCCAGTCCGAAGACAGGTGCCATCGCATCGGGACAAAGAACAACGTGACCTACATAGATTTTGAGAGTCCGAAAACAATCGACACAAAGATAATCAATGCTCTGCGATCAAAGAAAAGCCTAGCCGACACCATAACTAAAGACCCAGTTTCACTATTCATATCGGAGTAATAAATGAGCGAGAAGAATTTTTGGACTTTGATACGCAGCTCTCTCGGGCTGAGAATGTACCGGGTTGAAAACAAAGTTTCAAGAGGCATGCCAGACGTTCATTATATCAGAGATGGAGTGTCAGGTTGGATTGAACTCAAGTATATGCGTGATTGGCCAAAGGGGCGTGTCGCAAGTGGATTGATGCTAAACCAATGCCTCTGGCTAAAGGAATATAACGAGCACAAGGGTCGCTGTTGGATCCTTATCCGGATCGGGAGAGACTTTATCGGTTTGATCGATGGCAAAGATGCTAAGCAGGTTTACGACCGGCCAGCAGCCAAAGACTTCTACAGCCTATTGAGCTGGAAGAAGCACGGCAACATGAAGACCGAGGACTGGATTGAGCTTGCAGATGCTATTGCTGGGCAGAATCCTTAATTTTATCTGCAGTCTCCCCAGAAATACCTCTGATAATATCATCGATAGAACTTGAAGCCCCAGACTCCCTTGTAATTTCACCACCTTCATAAGCTCCAGCACCACCAGCTGCTCTTTGGACAAGGTTTGCAGCTTGATTTATACGGCTTACCAATAGCTGCTGAACTTGCGGGTCAATGAGGGCTTTTTGGATGATATCAGGGTCTTCGGAAATTATTATTTTAGACACCTGCTCAAGCTGGGCTGGGCTTAGATTGGATTTTCCACCAATTGCTCTCCTGACAAACCTCAGAACAGGAGCAGTTATGTTTCCTGTAATCGCAACGTCTGCAGCATCTGCAACAATATCACCTGCGCTGCCTTGCCTTGAAATGGCTTCTTGACGGCCAGCTGTTGGCGATCCACCTGTAACTCTGGTCTGGGTCTTGAGGGCTTGGTCGGCTAGTTTAATTTTGTTAAAAGCCTCTTCAGCGGCATCTCCGGGGTAGAGCTTTTCTAAAATTATCCGATCCTTTCTATCAAGATCAGCCAGATTCTTGAACATTGTGCTCTTGGCACCAACTGTGCTCTTGGCCTTCAATGAGGCAGCAGCTCCAGCCCTTAGAGCAGCGACAGCTTCTGTGTCCCCGCTGCTCAGAATATCATCAATAAATATCTCTGCGTCTTCCGCTGTCTTCCCGAATATTTTTCTGCCCTCTTCGAAAAGATCTTTCATCTGGCTGACCTTCGCCCAAGCAGCTCGGGTTGCAGCAAGCTCTGGAGACGCTCCATCAATAATTTTTCTGAGATCACCTTCAAGGTTTGAAACTGCTGTGCCAAGGCTTCCATCTCCAGTTTGAAAAGATGAAGTTGCTTTATCCTTTAATGCCCGGCGAACAATTTCGGCTGTCTCAAGATCGATATTATCTAAAAGTTTTACCTGACCTTCAACAACCTCAAAAAGAGGCGGCTTTCTATTTGCTGCCATTAAAGCATTAACTTTGTTGCGCAGGAATTTTTGTCCTTGAAGAAGCTCCTCAACAGCAAGATTCAGTGAGTTTGAAGGTTCAACCCCTTCAGCGAAAATCTTGTTGTATGCAGCACCTTCTGCTCTCTCAATGTCCGCAGCTTTTTTGCCAAACCACTTTGTTATGTTGCCTGTTATTGCATCAGGTGCGAGGTCTGCTTGAATAGTTGCGCGAGCTTGGGCGGGTAATTCATCAGCCCTCCTGCTCACAACCTCTGCTATTGCTTGGCCACCTTTGCCCGAGGATGCATAAAGACCAGCAACATCCTTTGCCGCCTGTTCAGAAAGATCTGGGAAAATTTCCCCTTTGCCAATGCGCTCAACAATTTCTTCAAATGGGACACCAGAGTCTTCTGCAATTCGGCGAATTTCAGTCTCAACGGGGCGGGAAATTTTACCTGTTAAAAAACGAGCAAAAGAGCCTCCGGGCTTTGCAATGGCCTCTATAGCTTTACCGCCATATTTTACTCCTTTGCTTACTGCAGGGCCAGCAACTGCGCCAATGGCTGTTTCAGCAGTAAGAGCCACAGGATCTTCAGTGACGCGCTCAACAATGCCCCCTTCCCTTGCACCAACACCAGAGGCAAAAGCCTGTGTTCCACCCAAAGCTGCAAGGCGAGCCGCAGTTAGGGGAATAGAAGCTCCCCCTGTAAATGGAGCGGCGGCAAGTGCAGGAAGAACAGCCCCACCAATCTCATATTTTAAAGATCCTTCTTTGCCACGAGCCGTTTCAAGTTTGGCACGCTCATCAGCAACAGCTTCATCATAGTCTTCACCAAGGAGAGATCTGAAAAGCGCAGCACCTTCATCTGAGAAGTTAAACAGAGCACCCTGAGCAGAAAGCCTAGCCTTTTCAGAAAGAGTCAAACCTGACGTTTCATCAATTTCAGCTTTTGGGACAACAACAATGCCGTATTGTTTACGGAGCGCAGCAATTTCATCTTCAGTCATTTTTTCGCTCCCGCAATCAACTCTTCAATGCGCTCAGCAATTCTTTTTTGCTGTTTATCAGAATATATTGTCCCAAAGTTTGGCTTTGCCAAAAGACCTTTAAGGCTATCCTGGTCAAGAGACTCAATAACCGCATCAGCAAAGAGAGACCTTCCCTGCCTAACTTTTGCAAGCTCAAATTGAGAGTAGCTTCGTGGATTGATTATATCGAAAGTTTGATCCCCGACTGTTGTTTTCATAAATTTTTCTGCCTCAGGATAAATGGCAGCGAATGCATCACCAGACTCTCTGTACATCCCCGTAATTGCTGCAGAACGAAGAGCCTCTTTATCAGATATCACTTCCGGAACATCACCAACCTGCGGGAAGTACTGCTTCAAACCATTAACATACTCCCCATCGCTAATTGCAGCACCAGACTCTTTCCGGAGGACTGCGGCGATAAAGTTCCTTGAAGATGAATAGAATCTCTGCCCTTCAGGTGACAGCAAGGTTGTGCCTAGAAATTCAGGAAGGTTGTCAGCTGTAACATCTCTAGCATTTGGCACATAGCCATCATCAAGCACCTCCCGGACAATCCCTTCCTGAAAGAGCATTCTCTGAGCAAAGGTTGCGTTTGTGCCCAAAGACCCAAATTCTCTGGATTTCTCAGAAAGCAGCCTGGATGCATCAAACCCATCTGGAATTGGCAAATTAGGTTGCTTGGTAAGGTCTATTCCAGCAACTCTAATTGTCTGCTCCTTGCCATCAATCATCTGTGTGGTTGTGTAGCCTTTTGCCAACTGCTGATAAGCAATGCTGTAAAGAGCCTCCTCAGCTGGTGTGGCAGGTACTTTTGCACCCGGCAACAACTTAGGACCAATTTCAATTAACTGGTTTGCATATCTCTCTTTGTCTGTTCCAGCACCGGGGGGTTTGTATGGAACAAAATCACCTTGGTTTGGCAAAGCATTAAATGCTCTCTGCGTCATAGGAATATTTTCACCAGTTTTCGTATTGGTGTAAAAGTCTGACTTTACGTTTGCTTTTTTGTCCAGTGTTGTCGCCAGCTGAACAGCCAACGGTGCGAGCTTGGACTTCCTGTCTCTCTCGTCTTTGCGCTGTTGCATGAGGTAGGCGGCTGGTGATGCAGCAGCTCCTGACGCAGACCCAAGCAAAGTTGCCCCCGGCTTAGAAGCAAGCTCGCCCATCTTGGTAAAATAAAGCAGAGCTGCCATCGCTGGGTCAAATTTTTCTTTCTTTGGCATGAGAGACTGAGCAAGCTCAACAGCAGCCTGAACATTTCCAGACCCTCCAAGTGCAGCAAGTGCACCCTGAGAGAGATTAAGCGGGTTCGTGCCAGAAACCCCAAAATTGGTTTTTGCCTCCGGATCAACCTCTACTGGATTGCCAGCTGGGTCGATTGTGAGCTGCTCTACCATGTGTTGTTCCCCCTAGCCCCTCTTCATAAGTGCATAAGCAGATGCCAACGACCCAAGGCCACCAATCGTCTGGCCATAAATGCTAGGTGTTTGAACATACTGCTGGCCTTGCTCAAGCCCATAGCTCCGAGTCTCATATGGAACACCTTTGAGCGCACCCAAAGAAAAGTTCGCCATTGCGTATGGATACTCGCGCTGCTCAACATAATCTGCATAAGCAAGGTCCAAAGCCATCTGGTCAAGCTGGCGCTCGGCCTGACCCGATGTGATCATGCCACTAGCAGCTTGCTCCTGCAAGCCCTGAACAAGCGGGGCAAAGCTCTGCAGAGACTCTGCTCTCCTTAGCCCAGCAGCTTGCTCAACATCAAACCTACCACGAGCAGCATCTTCTGCACCAAAGCGTGCAGTGCGATCTGCTTCTGCTTGCGTCAGCCTTGTTGCGCGGTCTTGATTGTATTGTCCCGCAGCAAAATTCAAGCCTTCCTGCGTTGCTCTCTGCCTGAGATCAGCAAGACGCGCTGCACCTTCAGTCGCTGTCAGAGTGTCAACGATCCCTTGCCTAGAACCACCATAAGCCCCGCGCTGCACCGCCTGAGCATCTTGAGCCATCCGCTCCTGCTCAATTTGACGCTCAAGCTCTCTGACTGCTGGGTCGGAGGCTTGCTGGTAAATATCTAGGAATGGCTGTGCCGACTGCATGTCGAATGTGCCAGTGTCCTGTGGAGAGCCAACAAGCTCCTGCGAAGACATTCCTGAGTAAGTTGGGTCCAAGGCTCGAACCTGTTGCGCTGATTCAGCAACATAAGGCTCGAATGATCGGGCCTCATCCGTAAGGATTCCAAGGCCTCGCTGTTCAGCTTCGGTGAGCTTTGACTGGCCTGTGCCAGAGATGTCGTCATATGTTCCTATGCGCGTCCCTGTGTATAAAGGGAATTCTGAACGGGAAAGCTCACGAGCTTGCTCATAGATCTCTCGACCACCAGCTGATACCCATGCTGGGATCTCTGTCTCAGAGAGGACTTCTGATGATGTTGGAAGCTCCTCTACTCCTGTTGTGCAAACCGAACCCATTTATACCTCCAAGAACACAGCACCAGCTTTTTTCAAGCCAAGGCGTTCAAAAAATTTATCTTTCCGAGCACAATCACCGGAGAATATATGTGCAAGCCTTATTTTGTCGTCAGGGAAAACTTCCTTTGAAATTCTCATAAACTCTTTTACGAGAGCCAGAGCTGCCCTGCTTGCTCTTTTATCTTTCGCGACATAGAACCAATAATCACCAACATGGGTCTGGTCAGACCACCAGTCTTTGACTTGTTTGCCACCAATTGTCCCAATGATTTTCCCACCATCAACAGCAACAAGGCAAATGCCTCGGTGGATTATCTCATTGACTTGAGAAAAAGTCTTTTCTGTGCTTACCGGTGTCAATTTAGTCTCAGCCTCTTCGTGCATTGTTACAAGCAGGGCGACAATAGCAGACAGCTCAAATGGGCTGGCCCACCTTACCTCCATCACATCCCACTCAAAGCGCCCATCTGCTCACCACCTTGCATAGGAGCCTGTTCTGCAGGGGCACTCTGCTGGGAGCCAACCTGCTCAACAATCTCACGCAGCTCTGGCAAAAGCCTTACAAGCACCTGAGCAACTTCCGGAGAAATTGCCTGATCAAGCATCCGGAGTTCTTCTGGGGACATGTTTGAAAGACGAGCCAAAAGCACCGCTTTGATTTCTTCAGAGGGGCGCATCATTCCTTCGCGCACTTCTGGTGTGAGGATTGACATTGGATTTTCAGTAGCACCATTCATAGGCATAGGCTCTCGGGCCATATTAAATCTCCTTTTTCTGGTAGAGCACAGACCAATCTGACTCTTCGTTTTTCAATTTACCAATCAACCAACAGATTGGCTCTCCGATGTGGCGATACACTTTACCGAGGTAGTCGGGCTTGTCTCTCTCACCATATATATAAGCGATTTCGTTAACACGATGAGTTGCGATGTGTTTCCACAACTTAACATTTTTGCCTTGGCGAAGCTGACGGACAACATGAATCGCCCAATAGTGATATCCGTCTACATGAGCAGGTGTCAGATAATCACGAGTAAACCTGTAATCCAAAACAATCTGCTTTCTTGTCATTAAGCCCT
>TARA_R110002050_G_scaffold93616_3_pt1 | contig 16944 bp, 14 predicted proteins | sample TARA_R110002050 | Tara Oceans TARA_R110002050 (sample SAMEA4396988) | marine metagenome | biome: Polar Biome; feature: [DCM] deep chlorophyll maximum layer (ENVO:01000326); material: water (ENVO:00002006), including particulate matter (ENVO:01000060) such as... | depth 25 m
ATTTTTGAAGAGAGGAATTGGAGCCTAGATTTTTTTTGGCATATATTAAATCTCTTTTTTGAATGCCTGAGCTCACTTCGTTCGGTTCCTTCTTTTTTGATCAACCGAGGAGCAACGCGACGAGCTCACGAACTCCTCTGAAAGAGGACGAGCGTTCGTATCCTAAAAAGGAGTCTAAAATATCTTGAGAATGCTTACATCATCGTGAGATACCCATTGAAAATCAATGCATTAAAAAAGATGTCATGGGTGTGATTTCTTATTTCTCATTCTCAAGGCTTGTTGTAATTTGCGCGGCAATTCTGATTTCATGGTAGAACTTATTTTTCTTCATCTTCCCAAAACAGGTGGCTCATCCTTTTTAGAAGTATTAAAGTTTTCCTATGGTGATAAACATGTTCGGCATTTTGAACGCGATGAGTGCTTAGAACTGCAAAGTCGGGGACTTAAAATATCGGATGTTATTGGCCCAGAAATCAAAGTTATTCATGGTCATATTCGCTTTAAAGAGATTAAGGATATCTATAAGAAACAGCGTCCGAAGCTGATTACCTTTTTTAGGGAACCCGTGGAAAGAGTGGTCTCTAACTATAATTGGTGGAAGCACACTCTAAAGGACAATCCAGCACATCCCGCATACTCGCGCAGAAACGATAGCCTTAGCTCCTATGTAGGTGCTAAGGATACGCAAAATAAGATGAGTTACTTTTTAAAGGGCTGTTCGTTAAAGGATTTTACTTATATCGGGTTTTTAGATAGTTTTGAGGAGGATTTGCAAGAGATTAAAAAACTTTTTGCTTGGCCAGAGCCTCCGAAATTTCACGAAAAAAAGGCTGAAAGCTTTAGCCCTAAGTCTAAGGAACCACTGGATGATGATCTTTTGAAAAAGATTAAGAGGGTGAACAAAAAAGACTTAGCCCTTTACCAGAAGGCGCTTTCTTATCGTTAATCCGTCTTGAAACCTGAGTGCGTCGATAAAATAAAGCCTCCGGTTTTAGACGTTTTGGAAACAATTGGTCTCGCCCTTATCAAACTGTTTCATTCTTTAGCGACTCGGCTCGAATCTCACTAATCAGAAGGGTCTGAGCTTGGATTTAAGGTCTAGTGCGGCTTCCAACGAAGTCAAGCTCAAGATATTATAAAGCGATGCATATCTTAATTAGTTAATTTGTAATATTGCAGTCTGGCTAGACTTTAGCGCAAAACTTGTCCTTAGATGCTAAGGGTCAAAATATTAATTTGGGAACATCGCAAAATACATCCTTTTTTACCAATGCAGACTGGGTCTCAAGCTTAGTGGTGAGAAATTCTAGCGAAGTTGGGTCAACGGAAATTTCACCCAAAGAAAAAGTTGCGATTGTACACGAGTGGCTAAGTACCAAGGCAGGTTCAGAAAAAGTGACGGAGTGTTTAATAAATTTACTGCAAAATGTAGAGGTTTATTCAACGGTAGATTTCATGTCTAAAGGCGATCGTAAAGCTGTAATGGGGGATCGTTTCCCCAAAACTACTTTTATCCAAAAGCTTCCGATGGCCCGACGCCATTTTCGCTATTATTTACCAATCTTCCCATTTGCTGTGCGCTCACATAATTTGCGCAACCATTCCTTAATTATTTCAAGTTCGCATGCTTTTGCTCACGGAATTAAAACTAGGCCTGGGCAATTGCATATCTCTTACAGCCATACACCCATGCGTTATATTTGGGATATGCAGGAACTTTATTTGGAATCAAATAATCTAAATAAAGGCCCTCTCGCTATAGGCAGTAAGTTGCTTACCAGTATTTTAAGGAAATGGGACGCGAGAGTGTCTAAAAATGTAGACTACTATATTTCCAACTCAAAGTTTACCGCCCAGCGTATCAAAAGCTTTTATGGTAGAGAGGCGCATGTGATTTATCCGCCCGTAGAAGTAGATCGCTTTGAGCTGCAAGCCGAAAAGGAAGACTTTTACGTAAGTGCCTCTCGTTTAGTTTGCTATAAAAAAGTAGAGTTGCTGGTAGAGGCTTTCAATAAGATGCCCGAAAAGAAGCTTATCCTTATCGGAGATGGTAACAGAAAAAGCCTTATTGAGAAAATTGCAGGACCTAATATAACCGTTTTATCGCATTTAGCTTTCCCCGAATTTAGCTCCTATATGTCGAAGGCCAAGGCTTTTGTTTTTGCGGGTAAAGAAGACTTTGGTATTACCCTAGTGGAGGCACAAGCATGTGGAACGCCTGTTATAGCTTTTGGTGAAGGTGGCGCAGCAGAAATTGTGAAAGACCAAGAAACTGGTGTTCTCTTTCAAGAGCAAAGTTGCCAGTCGCTTATGGAGGCCGTAATTGATTTTGAACAAAATTTTGAACCTAACTATTCCCCCGCGGTGGTGCGCCAAAATGCTGAGCGTTTTAGTTTAGATAGATTTAATAGAGAGGTGCTGGATTTCATTAAAACCTGTCTTAGTGAGAAAGAATCGAGCAAGCCGAAATCTTAGTCAATTTTCATTTTACCTTTTTTGTGCCTATCCGCTTTTTATACTACTTCCCCTAAAAGGAATGGTGGCTGTGGCTTTCTTAATTTGCCAAGTCATTCTTTTATTTCTCTCTAAACCACGCCCCGTTTCCAAAGGTTTTTGGCTTCCCTTACTTTTAGCACTTCCCTTCTTATTTTATATTCTAAGCTTAAGCTACAGTGAGGACCTTTATGGGGGCTATAAATATGTGGAACGTACCCTACTTTTGGTTGTACTCCCCTTTCTGATTTACTTTAATCGATCTACTATAAGCAGTAGCACGCTGCATAATTCCCTGCGCTTCTTGGCTTTGACCATGAGCCTACTCAGTGTCTATGTTATTGCGGCCATGTTTTTAAGTGGAACTTTCCAAGAGGCAGCACTCGCTCGTGATGCCTATTATATTATTCGTACCAAACTCGAAAGCCTAAGCGGTCTTCATCCCACGTATTTTTCGCTCTTAATTGCTTTGCCTTTGCTTGCGCAGATGCGTGATTTGAAACAGAAAGGTCTCAATATAACTGAGCGTTTCTTTTCCTTTTTCGCCTGTATAATTTTTTTGGCAGCGCTTGTGCTTGCCAGCTCAAAAATGATCCTTTTTGCAACCTTAATGGGAGCCTTAATTCTTTTGAGTGAGGGTTTAAGTTGGAAGGCGATTCTCCTGCGTTTTTCTTTAGTTTCGGTTTTAATTGTGCTATTGGTTTTTAGCGTAAGACCTCTTAAAGAGCGGGTTTTCACCTTGGTTTCGGCCTTAGAGGAAACGGAGGTAGAAGAACATAATCCCGATAGTATGCGTAAAGCAATTTACCAGTGCACTTGGGAAGTGATTGGTGAAAACCCTATTTTCGGGACAGGCATCGGCGATGCACAAATGGCGCTTAACCAAAAGTATGAGGCGCATAATTATTCTTTGGCCAGGCAAAGAGGTTTTAACACTCATAATCAGTATTTGCAACTGTGGCTCTCGGTGGGAATTTTCCCTTTTATGCTTTTCATTCTTTCCCTCATTGCACAATTTCTTATTGCATTCATCAAGCAGAACTCACTGCACATTGCTTTCATGGTCCTAGTTTCCTTAAGTTTTCTCAGTGAAAACATCTTAGCACGGCAGGATGGCATTTTTGCTTATGTATTTTTCAGTTCCATGTTTTGCTATGCTTCTTGGTCTTTGAAGGCAGGCCGAGTTTTTATAAATGGGCGTTATTTAAGTCAAGGGCTTACGGGTGTGCAACGCTTTGCTGATGAAATAGTTAACTACCTAATAAAATTTCGTCGTGAGAGTATCCTGCTCACTATTCCAGGCCTGAAGTCTAAGCTTAAGCCGATACACCCTATTCCCTTTTTGAAAGTAAATGGTCAATTGTGGGAGCAAATTATTCTTCCAGTATATCTCAAATTAAATGGTTCTCCATTGCTAGTCAACCTCGGTAATAGTGCCCCAGTTTTTTATGCAAACTCAATTGTTTGTTTACACGATGTAGCTTTTAAAAAACAACCTCAATGGTTTGCTCCAAATTTCGTGCGCTGGTATAACTTTATGATTCCACGTATTCTACAGTCGGCGCGCCATATTATTACCGTGAGTGAATATTCTAAAAACGAGATCATGCACTTCTATGCGGTAGGGGATTCTCAAGTTTCTGTGCTGTACAACGGGAAGCCACGTTTCACTTTGTCGACAGACAAGGCCGATACTAAAGTGGACGGCGACTATGCCTTATGTGTAGGCTCGCTGTCGGAGCGTAAAAACCAGCTGTATCTTATTGAGGCCTATTTGCAAATTGAGAATCCTACTTTCAAATTAGTTCTAGCGGGCTCAATAAATGCCGAACTTTTTAAGGAGCAAGCTGAGCTGATGATTCGAATTAAGTCTAGTGCCAATATCCACCTCATTGAAAGTCCTTCCGATAAAGAATTGTCTAACTTGTACTCGCAGGCTAAGTTTTGCGTTTATGTACCTTTATATGAGGGTTTTGGAATTCCAGTTTTAGAGGCAATCGCTTATAAAAAACCAATTGTGGTTTCCGATATTCCCGTTTTTAGAGAATTATTTTCTGACTATGTACTTTTTTCTAGTCTGAGTAATAATGACAATCTTCGCGCAAAATTAGAAGAGATGAATTCCACTGCTCTTCGTTGGGAGGAAGTCTTGGCAGATTTCAACTTTGAGAAACGAGGTTTTAGTTATCGCGCATCTGCTGAAAAGCTGAATGAGCTTATAAATAATACGATTAATGATAAGGATTATTAAATGAGAGTGGCCGCTGATAGTCCAAATAAGGGGAATGGTTTTATTGGTTTTTGGCAAAGCCGAATTTCTTCTGTGCGGCGCAATAAGCAACTAATTAGACAGCTTTTATTTTTAAGCTTGACCGAGCAATACAAAAAAACTTGGCTTGGTAGTTTATGGCTTATCGTTAACCCACTGCTAAGTATTCTCATTTGGTTAATCATGAATTTCTCGGGTATTTACCAGCCAGGCGAAACCTCAATACCCTATGTGGGTTATATTTTATTAAGCATGTCTATCTGGCTCTTCTTTGTCAGTTTTTTTAAGCAAATTGCTACTGCTGTTACGGAGTCTAGCCGCATGCTAATGGAAGCCCCCTTTGAAATGGAGGCTAAATTGGTAGAGAAAATCTTGCTGAATATTATCAATTTCATTATTCCACTTAGCATTAATCTCATTGTGCTTTTAGCCATGGGCGTAAGCTTTGGTTGGTCCTCGCTTTGGTTTCTACCCACCTTAATACCCCTCATGCTTTTAGGTATATCCATTGGGGTATTCTTTTCTTTGATTGAGGTGGTTTTTAATGATATTTACCTGATTGTAAATCAGGGAATGGGTGTTTTAATGTTTTTAACTCCTGTGGTATACACTACTAAAGTGGATAGTGAATTTTTACAGCGAATAATTCAGGTTAACCCCATCACTTATCTATTAAGTGTTCCACGAGATTTATTAATAGGTGACCCCGTAACCAGTTGGACCGGCTATTGGATTTCAGCAGGCCTAGCGCTTTTTGTGTTTATTTTGGTGATTCACTTCTTTTTTAATTCCGTTTATAAAATCGTAGAGAGAATTTTTGAATAGAGTATGAAGGAGGATTTAATACTAGAAGTAGACGGGGTTTATAAAAAGTTCTGCACCAACTTAAAGCTTAATATGTTTTACGGTTTGCAAGACATCTTTAAATTTGAGCAAGGTAATCGTTTACCGCCCTTACGGAAGAAGGAGTTTTGGGCTTTACAAGACATAAATCTAAGCATTAAACGCGGCGAGGTCGTGGGTATTTTGGGTATGAATGGAGCGGGAAAAACTACGCTAATCCGCACCATTATGGGAACATTTCCGCCCAGCTCAGGCACCATAAACCTTAATGGCCGTATTACTACCGTTTTTGAAAGAACGCGTGCTTTTCAACGATTTTATAGCGGTGTTGAAAATATTAGAGTGAAATGTGCGCTTTTTGGAATGTCTTCCGCCGAAATCGATGAGCGCATGGAGCATATTCTCGACTTCGCAGGTATCGGAAATTTTGCGGAAGCCCCTTTTGGCTCTTATTCGGCAGGTATGCGGGCGCGAATAAATTTTGCTATCGCCATTTTTGCCCGTCCTGATTTGCTTATTATCGACGAAGGTCTTGCCGTAAGCGATGTTCACTTTCGTAAGAAATGTATGGACACGCTTGCCGAGATCAAGCAGGAAGCGGGTATTATGCTGGTCTCTCATAATATGGAACAGTTCGAAGAATTAGCGACCCGTTTGGTCATTATGGAAAATGGCCAAATAGTCGGTGAAACAGATGATATTTCCTACGGAATTAAGTTGGTTATGGATAAAAAGAATCAAAAGCAATTTAAGGCTTAGGGAACTTGAAGCGCATGCACCAAAACATACAATGGTTCATGTAAAATAGAGGAAGTATGGCGACGACATTAAATAAACCAATAGTTTTGCAAGCCGAATATGGGCCTCTTGCTTCAATTAATCTAAAAGAAGAGGAGCATAGAAATGCCCGTACTGTAAGGGTTAAAACCTTTAATCTGAATACCTGATTATGATTTGGCTCAGTTCTTTTCCTCGTTCAGGAAATACTTTTTTACGAAATGTCTTATTTGAAGTTTATGGCCTAGAATCGAGTTCTTTTTATGAGGGTATCGGCGAACCGGCTAATTACACAGACTTTCCTTTCGTGAAAACGCATCTGCGGCCGCATGAATTAGAACCGCTAGATTCTAGTATTCCCGCAATCTATATTGTGCGTGATGGTCGCGATACCTTAGTGTCCATGGCGCATCAGCGCAAAGACATCTATGAGCCCGATACTAATTTCAGAGATAATTTCTTAGAAGCCATGATAGCGGCGGATGAAAGTTATTTCGGGGGTTGGAGCTTAAATGTGCAAGATTGGCTAGCTCGTGCAAGTTTGGTGATGCGTTTTGAAGAATTAATCGTAGACCCAATCACTCAGGTTAGTCGACTAAATAGTTTGATAGCGCTTCCGACTCCGCAGCTAGACAGGCTCCCAGGCTTTAAGGACCTTAAATTTGGTGAACCTAAATACGGTCGTGGCAAGCGCATTGCCGAAACCGAGGAGGAAGAACTTGATATTGTGCGTAAATCTTTCCGAAAGGGAAAGGCTTTTGGTTGGAAAGAGGAACTCGACCGCGAATTACAAAACTTATTTTGGAGCTATCATGGCATTACTATGGATAAGCTCGGCTATCGTCGCGATGGCGGCATTCGGGTATTAAATCCCGACTTCGATTATCAGCAGATGCGTTTATTGGGCGCGCATCTACCTGAAAGCAAGCAGCAGTTTCACGTTTTAATTGAGGCCAACAAATTGTTGATGCATCAAAATGACGGCATAAAGCGCTATTTGCTAGAACTGCTGAAAGCCCTGTATCCAGTGGTGCAAAACCCCGATTCACGCTGGAAGATTGATCTGTTTTTAAAGGGTCGTGTTTATTCGCTTAAAGATTATGGCCAGAATTTATTTGATGCTAAAAAGAACGAGAATCACTTTAGCCAATTTGCCCGAATTTCAAAGTCTATCCGCGGGGTTTTAAAGTTAGTAGTACCGAAAGCTTACCGCGATCGCTTTACCAAATTGATTAAGCAGGTGATGATGAAATTGGGATTGAAATTCGCCAAATACATCGCCAAAAGCATTTACTTCTTTGAACGATTAAAGTCGGGTAAGGAGCAAGCACAAGAAAACTTCGAAGCCCAAATGGGAGGGGTGGAACTAGGCGCATACGACTTAGTACACGTACCGCTTCCTCAGCATTTTGAACCTTTTACCGGTACCAATAATAAGTACTTACTTACGCTGCACGACCTTACCCACCGCTTGTTTAGTGAGTATCACACCAATAGTAATGTACAAAAGGCGGAAAAAGGATTGCAGTTTTTCTTGGAACAAGAAGCCAACATTCTCTGTGTTTCTGAAGCCACTAAGACCGATTTATTAGCCCAAGAAAACATAGCTGATGACAGACTACACGTAGTTTATGCTGCCGCAGATAGGCAGAAATTTAGGCCTAATCTTAATACCAATAAAGGACTATACATTCGGACCATTTATGGTATTCCCAACGGCCGTTTTCTTTTTACCCTTTCGACCTTAGAGCCGAGAAAAAATTTGATAAATACCATTAAAGCCTTTGATGCTTTACTAGATGAGTTCCCCGATTTAGATATCAATTTAGTAATTGGTGGTAAAAATGGTTGGAAGTCGAAAGACCTGATGCAATTGAGGCATCAAAAGAACATCATTTTCACGGGGTTTGTAGACGAAGGCGATTTGCCCATTTTGTACAATGAGGCGGAAGCGCTTTGTTATGTGTCACACTACGAGGGCTTTGGCTTGCCACCTCTCGAAGCCATGTCCTGTAAAACCCCCGTTATTTACGGCGATAATAGCTCCATGAAAGAATTGTTAGAGGGTTATGGTTTAGCGGCTGATTCTCAGGATATCAATTCCATAAAGGAACAGATGAAAAAGGTTTTGATGGATAAAGAATTTACCGCAGAATTAAGGGAGAAATCCTTAGAAAGGTCCTTTGACTTCTCATGGCGACAAGCAGCGATGGAAACTTTGGCAGTTTATGAAAAATCAATTTTAAACAATAACAAAGCTTAGAAAGATGGTTTTTACAAGTATTGTTTTCTTGTTATTGTTTTTGCCACTCTTTATGATTGCTTATCATGTTGCGCCTGCTAAAGGCAGAAACCTAGTGGCCCTAGTGGGTAGTTTGCTCTTTTATATGTGGGGAGCACCTTTGTTTTTCTGGCTATTGCTAGCGCTATTAATTGCCAATTTTTTTATAGTAAAAAGGATGGATGCCTTAAGTGAACAAAAACCAAGGAAGAGCTTGCTATCGGCATCTTTGGTCATAAACTTAGGTGTTTTAGCTTACTTTAAATACGCCAATTTCTTCGTCGAAAACCTTAACGCCCTACTGGAGGGATTCAACCTTACCTCGGTAAATTGGCTATCGGTGGCTTTACCGATTGGGATTTCCTTCTTCACTTTTCAGTCTATCACCTATACATTAGATGTATACTGGAAAAGGCACGCACCGCTGGAGAAGGTAACGGATTACCTGCTCTACATTTTACTTTTTCCTCAGCTTATCGCCGGGCCTATTATACGCTTTAATACTATTGCCGATGAGATTAAAGATCGAAAGAAAAACTACACCTTAGATTATAAGCTTAGTGGCCTTTACCTTTTTATTATCGGTTTAGCCAAAAAGGTGCTTATCGCCAACCAAATTGGTGAGCAGGTGGATCAAATTTTCGCCTTGCAAGGAGATGTATCTTCTTATCTCTCTTGGTTGGGAATTGTTGCCTATTCTATGCAGATTTATTTTGACTTTGCGGGTTATTCGGATATGGCTATTGGCTTAGGTAAGATCTTGGGTTTCAACTTCCCTGAGAATTTTAAAAGTCCCTATACTTCTAAAAGTATAACAGAGTTTTGGCGGAGATGGCATATAACCCTTGGTGCCTTTATGCGCGATTATCTATACATTCCTTTAGGTGGCAACAGAGCTTCAACCAGTCAAAAGGTTTATTTCAACCTGATTATTGTGTTCCTGCTTTCAGGTTTGTGGCACGGTGCATCTTGGAACTTTGTTATTTGGGGTGCTTGGCATGGACTCTTCTTAATTGTAGAAAGAGCTTTTTTATTGAAATGGCTCAGCAAAACGCCCGTCATAATAAAGCTCATATATAGTTATACCGCAGTACTGGTAGGTTGGGTGTTTTTTAGAGCAGAGACCTTAAGCTCAGCTTCCGTGTATTTGCGCAATATGTTTGGCTTTCAAAGTGGCGATTCCTTTGCTGTTTACGAGCTGGGGACGGAGTTTTATCTGTACTTAGGCATAGGATTGTTTTTCGCTTTTGTAAGCCTTTTTAATTTCGGTAAACGCCTGGAAGAGTTCTTTTTCAGCCTGCAGTTTAGCATGAAGCAGTATTTAGTTTTAGCGCCACTATACTTCGTTTTGTTAGTTTTATCAATTAGCTATATTGCCTCTTCAGATTTTAATCCCTTCATTTATTTTAGATTTTAATCATGAAAGATCTTAAAATAAAAAAATGGCTTTTTGGTCTCTTTTCGGTGGTGTTTCTCTACCCCATGGTTGAGCTTGTAACTCCTATTAAAATTTCGGTGCTTTTACATAAGTCTAACCTTACTACTTCGATCGTGGATTTTACCGGAGAGTCTTGGTTCAGCGGCTCTTACCAAGAATCTTTTAGTGATTACGTTAACGATAATATTGGCTTTTACCCTCTGTTTGTCAAAATACACAATCAAATAGAGTATGATCTTTTTGGAAATATCTATACAGGAAATGTATTGGCTGGTAAAGAGGATTTTCTTTTTGAGAAAGCTTATGTGGAGGCTTATTTCGGTAGGGAATTTAAGGGCCTCAAAACAATCCGAAAGAATGTTTCTCAACTTAAGGAGCTGCAAGATACCTTGGCAAATAGAGGTAAATATTTTATGGTTTGCCTAGCTGCGGGGAAATGTACCTATTATCCTGAGTATATTCCAGAAGAAGCGGAGAAAGACTCTACTAACTACGAATATTATGTGAAGGAGTTTAAAAAAGAAGGAATAAACCATATTGACGTAAATCCTTGGTTCTTACAGATGAAGGATAGCTTGGGTTATTTACTTTATCCTCAGTACGGCATTCACTGGAGTCATTACGGTGCCATTTTGGTAACAGATAGTATTGCCAAGAAATTTTCGAAAGAAAATTCTTGGGATTTACCTGAAATGCATATCGTTGAAAGGACTTACAGTGATGTGGCCAAGTATTACGATAATGATATTGCAAATTCCATGAACCTCTTTAAAGAAGTGCAACCCCAGCCTATGATTTACCCCAAGTTTGAATGGCGTGGTGAAAAGTCGAAAAAGCCTTTAAAGCTCTTAATCGTAGGCGACAGTTTCACTTGGGATTTGTTTGAGTACAGTCGCATTGGTAGTGAGTGTTTCGATGAGGTGGAGTTTTGGTTTTACAATCAAACAGTACACCGTGATGCCGCAAGCGAAGGGGGAAATAGTAATGGGCTACCAACCTTAACCCGTCACCTTGATATCGCTAAAAAGATTGACGATTTTGATGCTTTTCTCCTTCTAAGCAACGAGCCTAACTTGGCCAACTTTGGTTGGAATTTTACTAACGATCTACTCGGTGTTTTGGCCGATTCGACCTTTGTGCCGCGCGAGCGCAATAATGAGTATCTGAAACAACAAGCCATGGTTAAAAAGCCTTGGCGCGAAGACCTAGAAAAACAAGCTGAAGCAAGAGGTGTTTCCTTAGATTCGATGATAAAAATATACCTGCATGACCCTAACTACAAACCTTAATTTGGCATGAAGTTTAACTCGGTCGAATTTTTCATATTCTTAGTTATAGCCTTTGCTTTACTTTGGAGGTTTAGTAAGTCGCTAAAAACTAACAACATAATATTGTTAGTGGCTAGTTATATATTTTATGGCTGGTGGGATTATCGCTTCTTATTTTTGATGTTCTTCAGTTCTTTAGTCGATTATTTAGTTGGCTTATATCTACCGAGAGTGAAAAACAAAAAAGCCTTAGTAGGCTTAAGCTTGGTGGTGAACTTAGGCCTTTTGATGTTCTTTAAGTACTTTAATTTCTTTATCGCTTCTGCGCAAGATTTATTAAATACTGTTGGTTTCGAAAGCGAGTTTAGTGCCTTAAATATTATACTGCCGGTGGGAATTAGCTTTTACACCTTTCAAACTTTAAGTTACTCACTCGACATTTATAAGGGCAAGCTGAAGCCCCAAACTGATTTTATTGCCTTTTTAAATTACGTGAGCTTTTTCCCGCAATTAGTGGCGGGTCCAATTGAGCGGGCTAAGGTATTCTTGCCACAGTTTCAAAAGGTGCGTGTTTTTAGCTACGAGCAAACGGTTTTAGGCATGCGCCTTCTCTTGTTTGGAATGTTTAAAAAAATGGTAGTAGCCGATAATATTGGTTTACGCGTAGATGCTATTTATGCCGATCCTAGTAACTACAGCGGCTTTGAGCTTTTAATCGGGCTCTCTCTGTTTTTTGTGCAACTTTATACCGATTTCTCGGCCTATACCGACATTGCACGGGGGGTGTCGAAAATGTTAGGTTTCGAATTAATGCGCAATTTCCGTACGCCGCTGTTCTCTAAAAGTATCCCCGAATTTTGGACGCGTTGGCATATCTCTTTAACCACATGGTTTCGCGATTACCTCTTTCTGTGGCTGGCCGGTTTAAATAAAAATAGCACTACTTGGCGCATTCTTGCCACTATAATTCTATTTCTCATTATTGGATTTTGGCATGGCGCCGATTATACCTTTATCATCTTTGGAATATTAAACGGCGTGTATTTTATACCGCGAATCCTAAGCCGCAAGAATAAATCGATTCGCAAAACTCTAGGCTATATCAATAGCAACCCTACTATGGGGTTTATAGCGATGGGCCTTAATTTTTGGTTATTGTCCTTTACGGGAGTGCTCTTTAGAGCTAATAATATGGAGCATGCTTCTCTTTATTATAGTTCTCTATTGAATAGTCCATTTGGAGGAGCGGGTAGCTACTTCTTAAATATCCTACCCTTGGCTTTTGGCTTTATGCTATTTGAGTGGATTAATAAAGAGAAATCGCATCCTTTTGACTTAGAAACTTACCCCACCTGGTTGCGTCGCACTTTGTATGTACTTTTAATTTTGTCAATATTTTTGTTTGGTTATTTCGGTAAGGAACCCTTTTATTATTTCCAGTTCTAATGAAAAAATTCCTCGCTAAAACATGGCCTTATTTACTCATAGGCCTATTGTATGTAGGCCTTGGTGAGTACCTTTTAACTCGCCTTAAAGAAACAGTTCCTATCGAGGAAATTGCCCAGGAGCAGACGACTTCAAAAAAGGAACTATACTATGGCCGCCAAGTTTTAGGTGATTGCATTCCCCTGTATAAGTATACTAATTTACAGCTCAGAAAGCCCAAGGTATTGGTTGTGGGTCAATCGGTAACCTTGCAGTTTAGAGATTTTGTATTCCAACCTTTCGCGCATGAATTTTATAATGCTGGTTTAATGATTCGCAATCTGGCCGATCTCCACTATTTGGCCGATTTAATTGAGAAAGGCGAAATAGATAAACCGCAATTTATGCTAATCGCAGTGGACCTTTCTTTTGTGTTGAATAAAACTTTTCTCGATAATTATTCCTTAGAATATGATATGCCCGATGATCGTGCGCTAAGCATGAAATCGCACTTACAGGGTATGCAAAAGCTAATGCTTAACGGAAGTTTACGCGCTGTGCCTGATGGAAACTATGGCTTTGGAAAGGCTGGCCTGAAGGGCAGTGGCTACCGCAATGATGGGTCCTATCGGCATAAGCCTGAAATTGAGCAATTTGTTAAGGATGGAAAATACTACGATGGCAATTTACGGCAACGATTGAAAGAACGCAAAGCACCTTTTATAGTACCTTTTGATTATGATCCAAGCAAAGCTGAAAGAGTAGTTGAAACTCTAAACCGCTTTAAAAATGAGGGCATCGAATTGCTCCTTTATATTCCGCCTTATTCAGATGTGTTTTTTAATGAAGCTTTAAAAGATACCATGTTTGTGGACTTCTGGCAAGATTATATGGACTTCCAGCAGCGCTTGAAAAGTGAGAATTTTGAGCTTATTGAATTTACTACTCCAGCGAGAATGGGCTTAGACGATCGATTTTTTGTGGACGCAGAACATCCCGGTGAAGTACTTTGTGCCTTGCAAATCAAGCGATACCTTGAGGAAAATCAGACCAAGAGTAAAGTGCTTCGAGCTCTTAATTTTAAGACCTTAGATTCCCTTTTGGTAGATGAGTATCTATTACCGATTTCCTTTTTAAAGGACTCCATCAACACACCTTTTAAAGGAAGCGAAAACATTCAAAAATCTAATTAAAGCGCGCGCAGAAAATGGCCACAACAAACTCAGATAAGGCATGGACCGCTTATGGTAAAAAGGATCCCTATTACGGTGTGCTTACCCACGCCGAGTATAAGGATGAGAATTTGACCGAAGAGGCCCTGCAACGTTTTTTTCAATCGGGGGAAGAGTACATTGCTAAGCTTTTTAGTCTGATCCATAAGCATTTTGATGAAGACTTTAAGCCTAATAAGGCCCTCGACTTCGGTTGTGGAACCGGTCGCTTAAGTATTCCGATCGCTCAAAGGGCAGATAAGTTAGTAGGGCTGGATGTTTCGCAAGATATGTTGAGCGAAGCCACTAAGAATGCCGAAAAATTTAAGCTGGAGAACGTCGAATTTAAACTTTCCGACGATGCCCTTTCTCAGGTAAAAGGGCAGACTTTTGACTTGGTTAATTCGTATATCGTTTTACAACATATTAACGTAGAACGCGGCATGCAAATTATCGCTAAAATGCTAGAAATCTTAAAACCGGGCGGTATAGGCGCTTTGCAAATAACCTACAGTAGCAATAAGCTTAAAGCCAATAAAATTGCTACCTACTTAAGGTATCGCATTCCTTTGGTGCATGGCATCTTAAACCTACTCAAAGGGGCTCCTTATTCGAAACCGCTTATGCAAATGAATTTATACGACATGAACGCGGTGCTTCATGTACTGCAGCAAAATGAAGTAGAAAATACCAATCTTAAATTCGAAGATCACGGGGACTTTTGGAGTGCCAATCTCGTCTTTCAGAAAAAAGCTAGAAGCTAGAATCACTCTTCTTTCTTAAAAAGAAATTCCCCTCCTCCTTGCTTAAGGATAAGACTGTTTTCTGCAATTTTGAACTCCATAATCAAACCGGCGAGATCAAATTTGTAGATGTCTTGGGCAGTCGCTTCCAAAGGGAAAGCAGGCTGCCCCGTGGCTTGTCCGAATAGCTTACCGTCTTTAGTCGTAATGGTTATTTTTAAAGGCATCTGCTGTGAAGCGTAAACCCCGACGTACTGCGCTATTTCGCCTTCTTCTGCTTCGTAACTTGTAAAGCTGGGAATGGTAAAGGGCTGATTTAAGGCAGCGCTGAGAACGGCAATGGAAATTTCGTTTGCATTGTAATTATTTCCGTTAGAGCAAAGCGCATAGGCCAGCTCACCTTCTTTAAAATAACTGAAGATGGAGGAAAAACCATCAATGCCCCCAGTATGGCCATAACCAAAATTGTTATTGAAAGGAAACTGGAATAAGCCCATGCCAAAATTGTCGCGTAAGGTTTTCATGCGTTCTAAGCTGGCGGCACTCACAAGTTTGCCTTTAAAAAGAGCCTCGCTAAATAGCAGTAAATCGCTGGGTGTAGAAACAATGCCACCCGCTCCTAGGGGAATAGAAATATCGGTTTCGCTTTCTTTTTCCCAGTCTCCCACAAAAGAGTAGGAATAGGCTTCATTTTGCTCTGCTTTTATTGCTCCTCCCAAATAGGTATGCTGCAGCTGCAGCGGAGCAATAATGTGTTCGTTTAAAATTTCACCATAGCTCTTTTTATAGACCTTTTCGAGGATATAGCTTAAGAGTAAAAAGTTAGAATTGCTGTACTCCGCTTTAGAATCGGGTTTGAAATCACTGCCGCCACCTTTTATAATTTCTAGCATTTCAGCTTCCGTTTTGGCTTCCTGATTCCAAGTTAGATAATCCGCGTCATTGGTGAAATTATGTATGCCTGTGCGATGACTAAGTAAAAGATCGAGCGTAATTTTTTTGGCATTTTCAACACTGGGATAGTACTGCGAAAGGGGAGTTTTTAAACTGAGTAAATTGGTTTCTATGGCCTTGAAAACTAATACAGTGGTAAAGGTTTTTGAAATAGAGCCAATGCGATATTTAGTATTCACGTCGGCCTTTATCTGATTTTCTAAATCGCGATAACCAATGCTTTTAGTGTAAATAATTTTACCCTCGCGGGCCAGAGCAACGCTACCCATAAATTTATCATTGCTCTCTAAGGCCTCGAAATAGCGGTCTAGCTTGGCTTTATCTAGTTCCTGACTAAAAGCTAAGCTCGAAAAGACTAATGCTAAAAATAGAGTGGAAAGGATTTTATACATGGCTTAAAGTCTGATTTTATTTCGTTCTAGGATTTAGCAATTTCAGAAAAATATTTAGGCTAAGGACTTTAGCCCGAAAAAATTAACTAGATATTATTTGCTCTTTTTCAAAATCGGTAAAAAATCGCTTGCGCAAGAAGTACATAGAATTTCCTTTGGTCTTCGTGAAAAAGTCCGCCAGCTAATTTTCAAGATAATGAGCATAAAATCAAATCATTACTTACGTAGCGGTGCTTCTTAAATTAATTGTCAGCCCTTAGCGGTCTTCTATTATCTTGCTCATTGCCTCCCGCATTTGATTACTTAGTGCATCAAATTAGATAAAATGAAAAGACTAGATAATAAAGTAGCCATAATTACCGGTGGCGCTTCGGGGATAGGAAAAGCTGCTTCGCTAAAGTTTGTGGCCGAAGGGGCCAAAGTGGTAATTTGGGACATGAATGAAGAACAAGGGAAAGCCACCGAAGTGGAACTAGGCGGGATGGCCAAGTTTTACAAGGTGAATACCGCTAATTCCGCCGAGGTAAATGCCGCTGCAGCAGAAGCTATCGCCACCTTTGGTAAAATTGATATTCTTATTAATAACGCTGGTATTACCCGCGATGCTACTCTGTTAAAAATGACCGATGAGCAGTGGGACCAGGTAATTAGTGTAAACCTTAAAGGGGTTTTTAATTGCACGCGTGCTTTAGCAGCGCACTTTAAAGAAAACGCTTATGGCCGCATTGTAAATACTTCTTCGGTAGTGGCGCTATATGGTAATTTCGGCCAGACGAACTACGTGGCCACCAAAGCGGGTGTTATTGGTATGACAAAAACCTGGGCCAAGGAATTTGGTAAATATGGC
>TARA_R110002050_G_scaffold12524_7_pt1 | contig 16920 bp, 19 predicted proteins | sample TARA_R110002050 | Tara Oceans TARA_R110002050 (sample SAMEA4396988) | marine metagenome | biome: Polar Biome; feature: [DCM] deep chlorophyll maximum layer (ENVO:01000326); material: water (ENVO:00002006), including particulate matter (ENVO:01000060) such as... | depth 25 m
AGAGTAATTTAATTTAGTAGCTAAATTTCTAGTAGTCTTACTACAAGTAGGATAGATGTAAACACCATTACCTCTAGCCTTACCCCAATTTCCACCACTACCACTAGCATTAGAATGCATTGATAAATAAATACATTTTCTATCTTTATTTAGTTTATTAGCTTTTCTTACTCTTTCACCTAGAGATATATCTTCATTTGTATCTACTAGATCTATACACTCTATATCATTAGCTTTTAACTCTAGAATTAATCTATTAACATTATCTCTATTATTAACTCCTTCATAAAGTATAGATCCATCATCAAACTTAGGGGATCTTTTACCACTAGTTTGATAAACTCCATCTATTAAACCACCGTGTCCAGGATCTAATAAATATAAATATTTACTCATCTTCTTTGTATTTAATTATATAGTCATCTTCACCTAATCTCATTAAACTATCTTGATGGTGCATTAGTTTAAGATCTAAGGCATTAGATAAACAACTTTTACTTATCAATTTGAATATAAAACAAAAAACTCTACCTAAAAAAGATAGAGTATATTTTTGATGGTTTTTGGCAAAAACATATATTAAAGTATCATCTACATCACCAAATAAATAGCCTTGATCATTTACAAAAAAAGTATTTAAAGCTGAGCAACAAGCCACGTTAATTAGTTTACTTACTACTATAGATATATTACTCATATAACCACCTAGAGTATCTAAGCCTCTTTGCCATTTTAAAGTAACTAATTCAAAAATAGGAGTAAACACTACACTAATACAAAATAATGGTATAGCTATTAAAATAGATAATAATAATGTTAATAATCCTTTAAAAAATTTAACTAGATTTATTTTCATTTCTTTCATTTTTTATTGCTTTACAAATAGCTAAAAATAATAACCCTAAAACACCACAAATAACAACCCATTTTAAAAGATCACTTCTTTTAGCATAATATCTAATAGGTACTTTTTTAGTTACTATTTTCTCTCTATAAATTGTATCACATTTACCTTGTAAAAAAATACTATCTTTTATAGTATCATAAAATATTCTAATAGATAATCTTTCTTTTTCTATAATTAAAGTATCTTTTCTAATCTCAGTAAAAAAATGCTTACTAAACACAGTATCGTGCCTAACCTCAGGCACTTTTAAAATCAAAGTATCTATTAAAGTTACACTATCTTGAGTATGTACAAATGGATATTTTTCAACTAATCTTTGATGTCTATAAATAGGTGAACAACTCACAAAGAATAAACAAAAAAGAAAAAAAAATATTATTCTCATTTTTTACGATTAAAAAAGGATCTTAAATAAGCTATAAAAATATCATAAGCATCTTTAACAAATTTATCTAAAATATCAGTTAACTCATTAGCCACCCAACCAACTGCAAAACTTACTAGAACTGTAGCCCTTTGTGATAAATTTGGTAAAAACTCATCTATAATACCTATAGTACAATAGGCTAAGATCCCACCTACTAACATACCTAGAAAAGTTTGTTTTAAACTCATTTTTGATTTTAATCCTTTTAACAATGCACCCATCACACCCACTAAAGCAGCAAATACATCAGTATAATTATTCAAATTATCCATATAAATTTACAAATTATTATTTAAAATAACTTCTTTTATCTTTAAATTTATCTTCTACTTTACAAGTTACAACAGCATCTCTAGCATACTCAAAATATTGTATCTCAGGTGATTCTTTCACTATTACATTTCTATCTCTAATACAATAATCGTGATTGTGAGCATTATAATCACTTATATATAGATCATTTTCACTCAATAGATAAAGATCTACTAGTTTAGATGTAAACTCCTTACAAATAGGATCACTTAAGATTTCATAGTCATTAAGATTCTCTCTTATAACTTTTTTCATCTCTCTATTTTGATAGATTAAATTATCTATCTCCATATTAGGCTGCCGATTACCAATGAAACCAAAAAATCTAAATGTACTCTCTACATTAGTATCACTAAAATCTATTTGCTCTATCTCTTGATAAGAGTTAAAAAATGCTCTTACTCTACAAGTATTTTCACTAGTAGTAGTAGTGTATTCTTTTAAGTTATAAGTACCCCAAGTAAGAGAGCCACTTAAACCACTTATAGAATAAACTAACTCTAAAGTATAACAACCAATACCATCACTAGCTAAAACACTTCTCCAATCAATAGTAATATATTTACCATACGTTTCTCTAACTATACTTTGTGTAGTAGGTGTATAAGTAGTAGCTACTCCATCTTTTTTTAAAGTAAAAGTAATAGTATCACTAACATCACTTAACTTAATCCACGCTGAAGTCTTATCATTTTTCCAACTAGCTACATCTATAGAACTAGCTAAAACTAACTCAGGAGTACAACACCTAATAAAACCTCTATCTTCTTCTACACAATGTATAGTAGGTAGTAAAATACTTTCAAATTTTCTATATATCCTCTCTTCAGGCATCTATTATAGTAATGAAACTAGTTTAGTACTTATTCCACTTTCATAATCTATTTCAGTTAATTCTGGTTTTTCTAAAGTAGTAGTACCAGTTAAAGTTTGTTGGTTTACAACTCTTTCTACTTGTTCTTCACCTTCACCTTCTAAATAAAATTTAGTTTTCACATAAGTAAAAGTAACTGCAGCACTTGTTACACTACCTGCAGCATCTGTAGTTTCTACTGCTGAAAAACTTGTAGATTGATTTCTAGTTTTTAAGGTAATTGCACTACCTTCATTTTGAACTCTAGCCATTTTTTAATTTTTTTAAATTGATTTACACAAAATTAAGAATAAAATAAGATTTTTTAATCTATTTACCCCTCTTATTATTTACTTTTTCTAATTCTTTTATATAAAAGTTTCTCTCTTCTTGTCTTATTAATGATATTTCTTTAATAAAATTCTCTCTTTCTATATGGCATTGACTTATAAACTGCTCTCTCTCTTCGTGCCATTTATCTCTCTCTTTACTAGATCTTTCACTTATCTCTTCTATCTTTCTTAAAAGCCATCTTTCTCTAGTAATAGCATAAAGTACCCATATACCTAAAACACCATATTGAGTTAATATTTCAAATGTTTCACTCATTTTTTATAGGTATTTCACTCCACTCAGGCAAACTCATCTCTATTACAGCTTGATTCCAAGTTAAGTATTTAATAGGTTTTATTCTACCTACCAAAATAAACTCAGGAGTATCTTTATATGATAAAATAACCATACTTTTATCTATAGAATATCTACAAGTATAAACGCTATCTTGTTTAACTTGTGCAAATTCAACACTACTTAAATCACTTTTATTTATTATTATATATGTATCTTCTCTAAATTCTCTTAACATTTTTTTAGTTTTTATGGTACATCACTTTGAAAAGATGCACTATTAATAAGATTAGCATTATTAGTAGCACTACCTTGATCAGTTATAACACTACCACTACCACTATCATTATCTCCACATCTCCAATAAATACTAGGACTAAGACTAGATAAATCAGTAGGTGTACCACTATTATAGATGTTACCAATAGCAGTAGAATCTAAAGCAGTACCAGCAAAAATAGCAAACTCATCTAGATTACCTATAAATGGAAATAAGTAACCATTGAGATCTTCACCTAAACCTAGATTACCACTAGCACTAGGAAAAGTAGATATAGTACCTAAATTTTGCCCCCAAGTTTGATCTACTCCATCTACATATATTTTACCTTTATATGATTGAGTAAGATCTACTGATACTGCAATATGATGCCATACTCCATCAGTAATAGTACCAGCGTTACCTCTAATATAAGTTGGAGTATCATCAATACTAAAATCCAAATTATAAGCACCACCACTAGGTCTTAACCACATTAAAAATTGACTCTCTGTGGCTGTAGTGTTTCTTTGATTCATAAATATAAATCTATGAGTACTTTGTGAAGTTATTTTTATCCAAACGCTAAAAGTAGCTTTGCTTAATCCATCTAAAGCACTATAAGTAGATACACTTTGAGCATATTGATTAACACCATCTAAACTTAAAGAGTAAACATTTTCCCAAGCCGCAACTGTATCACCTTTTATTTTAGATGTTATTTTTACACCATTAGTTAGGTCTATTTTATTAGTATCAAACTTACAACTAAGAACAGCCCAATCAGGAGTACTTAAATCTATAGAAATTTTTGTGCCACTAACAGGACTTAAAGGATTACTTAAATTATTATCATAATCTATTACACTAGAAGAGATTGATCTAGGTGCAGACTCAAATGGTTCTACAGTTATAGCACCCCAAACATCAGCCCAATTACCACTTAGATTTTTATGCACACTATAAATAGTCATCTGTTCTCCTTGTGGTATAATACTCACATAGCTAGATGTAGAATCTCTATATAAAGATATTCCACTATCTACATTAGCATCATAATCATAATCAGTAATGGTAAAAGGTCTATCAAAATAATCTAAAGTTTGATTTGGTGAATCTACTAACTCTAATCTAATTTTTACTCCCCAATTAGATGCAGCTGAGTATTGCTGCCAGTTCTTATTTTGATTAGGATAGAAGGAACTAGTAAAAGTAGAGATTAATAAGTTTAGCCAATATTCCCACCTACATAAAAAAGGATAATATAACTCTACTCCATAACTTAAAGTAGTATCATTAGGAGTATATCTCTTAAAAGTAGCTATCCTTTTATTACTAGTAGTAGGTAAAGTAGTTACTATTGTTTGAGATTCATCTATAGAATAAATACCATTAACACTATCATAAGGTATAGAGGCAAAACTAAATAAACTTTCTTGTAGATTAAACTCTTCACTAGTAACACTATTATAAGCCATCACTCTTACTTTAAAAGTAGAGTATAATTGATTTTTAGTAAGTAAAAACCTACCTGTATAACTTACATCATCTTCTGTATCAAATCTAGCAGGAACATCAGCATCACCAATTACTACACTATTATTATGATCTTTAAATTCATCAGTACTAAGTGAGATAAGACTACCACTAACTTCAGCCTTATATAATTGTTCAGCTAATACTATTATATTTCTAGATCCACCTTTCACCCATATATAAAACTTTCTATCACCTATAGATCTAGCACTCATAAAAGTGTTAAAAGCTGCATTAGGTTGAAAGTCGAAATTTATAGTAGTTTGTGATCCTACACTAGTAACACTATTAACTATTATGTTATAACTCGCACCACTACTATTAGCTACACTTGTTAAAGTACCACTAGCACCTTGAGTATATAGCATCATAGATAATTTATCTTGAGAATCTAATTGACTTTTATAATATGTATCATCAATACTAGTATAACAACCACCTAGAGAAATATCACTAGTTACACCATCTATAACTACTTGTAAATTACTAGTAGTAGTAGAGTAATCTAATTGAGTAAAATTTGTAGAAACTAAAACAGTATCTATAACACCTACATTAAAAGCCTCATTTAAAAAACCTGTGTTACCTTTCTCATTATAAACTATGTTAGTAGTATATTGTGGACTAGTCGCACTAGTATCCCACTCATAGTTAATATAGTTTTTTAAACAATCTGAAGAAATAAACCAAGATTGATCATAAACACCACTATTAACAAAAGTAAAAACTAAAGTATATACTCTAGTATTACCACTATCACTACCTCTAGTAATATTTACACTATGTAGAAACTGACCACTTTGATTACCTACTAAATTACCACTAAGAGAGGCACTAACTGCTAGACTATGTAGATCTAAAAAAGTAATCCTAGTAGCCTCTCCATCTATTAAAGAGTAAGTAGATCCAGTACTAGAGTTTTGTACTTGATTAAAAGATACTATAAGATCTCCTCTATTCCTACCACTTACTTCTATTAACATAGTTTCACCATTAGCACTATCATAGAAATGAGTAACTGCAGCTAATTCTAGTATACTAGAATCTACATAAGTAACACTAGTAGAGTAAGTATGAACACTAACACCATTAGAATTATATATAGTAACATCTACACTATCACCAATTATAAAACCCTCTTCTAGCCAACTACCACTAGTAGAAAAAATTTGATTATTTGATACATCTAATAACAATGGTGAAGTAGTACTAGATTTTCTAATATTACTATGAACAACTTGAGTTAATGTAGTTAAATCACCTACATTACTTATATATTGAGTAGTAGTAGGACTACTAAAATTATCTTGATAGCTATTTGATATTATTGTAATTGGCATACTTATTACTTAATTTAGTTATTTGTTCTATATCTCCATCTCTAGCAGCTTGTATAGCTTTATTTATATCTCTAGCTATTGGAGTTACTTTAGCTTGATCATCTAAAGGTAGTTTACTCATTAATTCATTATTTTTTTTTAAAATTATCTCTATATTTTTTTCTATAGATCCTAATAAATCTTTAAAATTATTATCCATTTTTAACTATTAATTGTTAATGTACTTACCTTACCTTGTGCATAATTATCAAACTCTCTATAAGATATTAAAGCATAACTTTTGCTATCAATATATTCTATTTTTAGGATCTCAACTATTTGATTACCAACTTGAGCATAATTATTAGTTAGTAAATTTACAAAATCTTGATCACTTAATCTTACTCTAGCATTCTCTTTTATTTTGTAATTATTTAAAAATATTTGATTTATATAATGATAATTATCCCATAAATAAGAGGCACGTATATAATTTTTATAATCTTGAGGCTGTTTACCATCATTTAGAGTATATAACATCTTTGTTACACTAAAGAATTGTTGAGATATTTGCATTACTCCAATTCTATTAGTAATTAAACTAGCTAAACTCGAATTACCACCAAAAACATTAGCAACTAGATCAATATTAGAAAGAATATCTGCTCCAGCTTGTTCTAAAAAATTTAGTTTATCTTTTCTTTTACCTAAAGCAAAATTAATATTTACATCATTTAAACCTTTTATAGTTACTAGATCTTGATTTACTACATTTACAGCCTCAGTAGAAAATTCAGCATCAGTACTATCAAAATCATCAGTAGTATGAGTATCACTAAAATCAACTTGATAATGTATATAGTATCTTTTCCAAATATCTTCTGTATTATACTTATAAACCTCATCTCTATCACTTTGAATATTAAGAGCAGGATTTATAATATTTTGTGATAAATTTTGCCAAAAATCTCTTCTCTCTAGATAAACTACACCATCATATACTCTACTTTTGGCGTTAAACATAATCTCTATAGATCTTATAAGAGATCCTAAAGTAGCTACAGTATCTTGAGCCGTAGGATAACCTTTATTAAAATCATTAGTTAGATCATCACTTAAATTTTCATACCATTTTTTAGTCTTAGTCATTAATGGCACAGGCACTATAGTAAAGTTTTCTATATCATTTAATAATTGAGATTGTACATTATAGCCTAAAAAACTACAACCCTTTTCTATTAATTCTTTTACATTACACCCTTTTAAATATCTTACTTTAGGAAATAATAAAGCAAGAAGATCTTGACCTAGTTTTATAACTGCCACCACTACTGCAGCAAAATAAATAATTCTAGCTGTGATTTTTAAACCCATATTAATAATATCTCCAGTTTGTAAAGTAGGACCTGTAGCACCAACATCAGGAACAGTAGCACTAATTATTTCAGTAGCACTTTGTACTATTTGATCAGCAGCGTATATTAACTCCTTAGTCAATATAAAAGTAGATAAGGCTAGATTAAAAAATAATTCACCTTGATTATCTTGTATAATTACATATGGGATAGATTTAAAATTAAAGTTTGCACCACTCTTATTAAGCCACTCAAAGCTAGAGCCATCAGCACGATCAAAAAAACTATCTTTTGCATTCCTTCGCTTTATTTTTACTTCAATTTCGTGATGTCTATATAAAGTTTCTTCAGTCAAATCTACATAGTATTGTAAATTTACTCCACTATTCATTATAACTTCATATGGTATACCCTCAAAAACTCCTAGAGTATTTACGTGATTTTCTATAATGTTATAAGCCTCTCTAGGTAGTACTAATTTATCTACATTTAACTCTAATTCATTAGGTATATCACCAAAATTAGATACTACTCCTATATCATTTATGTTTCTAGGTGCAATCTCAACTCCATTTAATAAATGTTTCATCTTATTTTATATCTATTATAAGTAATATTATTACCTTTTTTAGTTTGTTTTGCTATAGTTAAAGCACCATCTACTATTTTTTCTAGTTCTATGTTTGTTTCTGCTCTATTTTCTATAGCATTTTGTACTTTTATAAGATGTTTTACTATTAATTGTGATTCAAATCCTACACCTAATTGAGTAGCACCATCACCAATTAATTTACCTGTGTTATATTCGTTTACTACATTAGCTAACTCTTTATTAGATAGATCACCTATTAACTTATTCTCTTCTTTAGGCACTACTCTCTCATTAGGGTGCAATATAGATAAAAAACCACCTTTACCATCTAAGCCTCTACCATTGTTTCCAGTATCTTCTATACCATCTTCAAAAGTAGGAATACTATTAATAAAGGCTTGTAACATAGCAGTATCTTTAATAGTATCAGCTAATGGATTCTTAGCACCCTCACTAACTTTTTGATTATATGTACTATAAACACTCTCAGCTAGTTTTATTCTTTGTTGTCTTTTTAATTCTTGTTCTTTCTTAATATTTGCCTCAGCTATTAATCTATTTTGTTCAGCCAAACTTTCTTTAGCCTCTATATTACCATTTTGAGCCATAGTTCTTAAGTGATCAGCTTGTTTTTGTGCCACATCTATCTCTTTCTCTATTGCTTGTACTCTTTCTTGAGATTGTTTTATTAGATAATCAGTCATTAATTTAGCAATAGCCTTCCTATCTTTAGTGTTTTGTTTTTCTTTATCTAAAGCCTCTTTATCTTTTTTCTCATCATAATCTACTACATTATCTTTTAATTCTTTCTCAGTTTCTATATCTTTTTCAGTAGATTCTTTTTTAATACTAGATCTTTCTACACTTGCTTTTTTTTGTACTAGAGTTATATTATCCTCTAATACTTCTTTAGCATTTAATTCTAAAACATCAATTTCTTTACTTTTAATTTTATATTGTGCATCAATTTTATCTATTTCTTTTTGTTCTATTCCTTTTTGATTTACTAACTCATCTCTCTCTTTTTGAAGATTTGTTCTAAGATTAGTAAAAGTTTGATTATGTTTAGAATTTAATGCTATTATCTCCGTCTTAGTATTATCATCTATTTGATCTAATTGTAATTTAGTTTTTTGTGCATTTAATCTCTTTAATTCATTTAAATCAAATTCACCACTTTTTTTAGCATTCTCAACTTGTTTATCAAACTCCTTTTCATATCTCTCTTCGCTTTGTATAACTGCCTCATCTGTTTCTATTTGTCTTATGCTTTGTAATATATTAGCTTGTTTTTCAATTAGTTTATTAAGTTCACTATATAAATTAATTTGTGTTTTTAATTCTGTGTTAATCTTTCTTATAGACTTAGTAGATGAACCCCTACTTTTATTAGTGCTTTTATGAGATTTACCTTCGTTATTAATTGCTATCGTTAATTCTACTTCTGAATCTTTAAGGCTTTTATTAATATTATCAAACTCAATTTTGGTTTGTTTCGATTGTTTATTAATTTGTAAAAAATTTAAATTAGCACTCTCTAACTTTTTTGTTTGTTGATCTATTTCATATCTTCTAATCTCATCACCTGTACCAACTTTACCTGATAACCTACCCCTTTCCTTTTTTAAATCAGCTAACTCTTTTTTATTAGCTTGAAATCTTTTGTGTGATTTGGTTTGTTGTTTATTTTGATCAGCAGCTAAATCTTTTAATTCTTTTCTTTTTTCTTTAATTAATTTTTTCTCTAATTTTAATGCCTCAACTTGTGTTATCTTACCTTGAGATAATTGTAAATCTATTTGTTGTTTTCCAAGTTTTAACTCTTCTTTTAACTCTTCGTTTTTTAATTCACCTATTTTTTGTGCATTTTCTTGTGCAATTTTTAATCTTCTTTGAGCAGCAGCAGCTTTATCAGCACCAGTAGCAACATCATAAAAGTGAAAAGCTAATTCAGCAACTAAGCCAATTATTAAAAGCCAGGGCACAGTTTTCATAGCACGACCTAATTGTGTAGTAGCAGCCGTAGCACCTTTAGTAGCAGTAGTAGTAGTAAACAAGGCTTTTATACTTCCTTTTAAACCTAAATTATAAGCCTTTTGAGCCGTAGCAACTGCAAACAATGTAACTTTATATAAAACAAATGCTCTAATAGTCTTAAATAAGAGATTCATTATAGTATTTAGATTAGTAGCTAAAAATGATATAAAATCTTTAGCACCTGCACCTGCTCCACTAGTTTCATTTAGATTTATTAACCAACCTTCCCAAGCTGAGTTTAATAGTGTTAATTGACCATTAATAGAATCTAATCTTTTATCAGCCATATCATTTAACTCTTTATTAACATCAGTAATACTATCTCTTAGATTAACAAGATCATCACTACCATTTATAAAAGTTTGAAAAGCAGCCACACTTCTCTTATCAGTTAATTCTAAAGCCTCAGTTAAATCTATACCTCTAGCCTCTAACTCTTTTAATCCTTTAGCTAATTCATCAGCATTTTTAACAGGTCCACCTAACTCTTTAGCTAAATCACCATTGGCATCTGCTAAGTTTAAAAGTATGTTTTTTGTGGCTGTACCCATCATAGAGGCATCAAAACCAGCATTAGCTAATTCACCAAGTAACGCAGTAGTATCTTCTATAGAAAATCCCATAGCATTAGCAACTGGGGCAACTTTACTTAATGAAGTTTGTAATTTAGTAAAATCTAAAGCACTTTTAGTAGTAGCTACACCAAGAACACTAACTACTCTATCCATCTCACTAGCCTCTAAGCCAAAACCTCTTAAAGCACTACCAGCTAAAGTAGCAGCCTCAGGAATATCAGCACCTGTGGCTGCAGCAAAGTTAGATACACCTTGAGTACTAGCACTTATTTGCTCTTGAGTAAAGCCTAATTTAGCTAGTTCAATCTGCATTTGAGTAATTTGAGTAGCAGTAAATTGAGTAGTAGCACCTAACTCTTTAGCTTGATCATTTAAACCTTTTAACTCTTCTTTAGTTTTGCCACTTATAGCAGCCAAGTCTGCCGTAGCTTGATCAAAATCACCTATAGTACTAAATGCACCTCTAAGTAATTGAAAACCACCCATAGCAACACCCATTTGCATCAAACCACTCTTTAAAGTATTTAATGCACCACTATAATTACCTACATTCCTAAAGTTATCACCTACAGTACTATCAATCTTTTTTAATGCTTGATCACCTTTTCTAGCAGCATTAGTAACTTGTTTATAGTTTTGAGATAATTTTAAAAACTCTTTAGAATTTCTTTTACCATTTTGCTCTAGTTTTAATAATTGTGAGGCAAGTTCTTTAGATTGATTTTTAAGATCTCTAGTGTTTTTTACAAGTTTTTTATACTCACTATTTTCTTGTTTATTTGCTTTTATTAATCTAGCTTTTATCTTTAACTCTCTCTCTTTCTCTTTTTTGAGCATTATAGACGTTCTTAATTGCTCTCTTTCGTTCTTAATTCTCTCTCTTTCTATCCTCAATAACTCAGCCTCACTTTTTGCTAAACTTTGTTCAGCTTGTTGTTTAGCCTTAGATATTTTAACACCTTCACTTTTAACTTTATTAGCTTGTTGTATAGCTTTAGTAACTTTATTTATTTGCTCACTATTACCAAAACTAGCACCTTTTAAATCTGATTTTATAGTAGATGCTGTTTTTTTTAGTGATTTATTCATACTATTTAAAGTTTCAATAGTCTTTTTTGCACTATCTCTAATAGATTTAAATAAATCCTCTTCAGCTATTTCACTCCGTTTTATTCTGTTTGCCATATTCGTTAATTATATCAAAATATTCTCTAACACTAATTTTTTTACTATCTAAGTGATAACCTAACCACTTACTTAAATAAACTAGGCTTTGTTGAGTACTCATACCTTGTTTATTATTCTCAATCATATCTTTTACTCTTTGCTCTTCTAAAGCTATCTCACTTAGTTTAAAATTATCTCCACTAATCACAAAATCTAACTCTAGTAATGCTTTTTGTTTCATTACTTTTAAAAGTCTTAAATGAAGTTTTCCTAGACCAAACTCATCTAGATAATTATCATATAATTTTTTAAACATTACTTCATCTCTATCTTCTTTTTTATCTTTTTTATTTACTTTTTTTCTTATATAAATTACATCACCTTTATTACATTGAATCCAATTAAATAGAGGCATATCATCTATTGAATCCCAATATTTTTCTGATGTAATTAATGTAGTTTTCTTTAACCTTGTAAATAAGTTTTTGTAAATTCTCATCTGTTAATCCTAATATATATTTATTATACCACTTTTGATCTAACATTTTGCCATCATTTGCAGTTATCAATATCTCATTAGCCAATACACTTACAAACATTGATCTATAAAAATCACCAGTATCAAAAAGGTTATACTTCTCTCCTGCTTTTTTTCTACCACCACTTAAAATCTCAGTTAATGGTGAGTAAGTACCTATAACAGCATTCAATGAGTTTACTCCTTTATTAAATAATTGATCTCTTTGAATCCAATCAACTACTACATTTCTTTTTAAATTTTGATCAATAGACTTTAACCACGCTTCAGCATCACTTAAAATTAATGATTTATTTAGCATTTCACCTACTTTAGTATCTAGTATATCAATCATTTCACAAAGTTAGTTAATAAACGTATATAAAAAAAGGATCCCCATTAAGAAGATCCCTTTTATGATTTATGTATGTAAGAGTTTTTACTTTTTATAGATCTTCTTTTTTTTGGTATTAACCAAATAATAAGCCTCTTTCACTATCTCTATATCAATAGATTTTAAAACCTCTTTACATTCGCTTAATGAATTAGCTTTTAAAAATACTCTATTAAAGCTAATCCCTCTTACAACTATATCACTATTCATTATGGAATAGTTACAGTAGTATTACCAATATAGCCATCTCTAGCCACCGAAATCTTAATTACATCAGAACTAGATTGAGCAGCAAAAGTTAAAGCATATTGACCAGGAACACTAGCACTTTCAGTAACTGTAGCAGGTGCCCCGATTGATCCAGCAGCTGTATTATTATACAATGTCCAATCAGATGTACTAGTAGCACCACTATAAGCTAGTTTAGATACAGCCGTACCATACTCAAACTTACAAGTAAATCCAGCTTCAGTAGTAGATGAAGCACTAGCAGCACTAAATACTACGTCTACTAGACCTCTCAATGTAGTGAAATCAATAGCCTCATCAGCTTGAATCATATACATAGTAGACTCATCAAAAAGTCTATCGAAATCAAAACCTAGCATTATTTTTTGAACTGTAGAGTCAGTAGCAAACATAAATTTAGGATCCCAACTAGAGTTATCTGCAGGTATTGGATAAAGATCCGTGCCTACTTGAGAGCCAATTAAAGCACCATTAACATCTACTATAAAGATTCCAAAATCTACACATCTACTTTTAGCTAATTTACCTAAGAAAGTAGGAGTAGAATCTTCAGCCCATAATTCACCTGCAAAACTTCTCTTTCCTTGTCTTAAATAAGCCATTCTACCACTATTAGCCTCTTCGAATTGAGAGTCTGCTTTAGGTAGTTCAACATTTTCAAAAGAAGGTAAAGGAAACCATCTTTTAGAGGCATCAGCCTCATTAACTAAACTTGACCACGTAGGCAAAGAAGTTAAATCTATTTTATTTTTTGTACCATCATCAGCAACTAGAGGAACTAGTATAAGACTTGATACTACTGATTGAATAGGTACACAATTAGGTCTACCCGTATTACTCAATCCAGCGTTACAATCACAACCAACCATTTTTTATATTTTTATAAGGTTTATATTTTAATTAACATTTACAATTTTGTTTATACTTAGTAAGGGATAATTGTAATTGAACTCCCGAAAGATTAGCATCTATTATATTTTGAGTTACACCATTTTCACTCTCTACACCAAATCTATCAAAATAAAATTTTTGATACTCATCTATAGTTTTATATTTTCTATTACTTTTTACTGAATCTAAGAAACCTTCACAAAGTCTATCCATAGGATATACCACTTGTTTAGTGTGATCATCATTATAGAAATCTTTAGTGTTAGTTTCATCTAAAAAAAATACTTTGAGATCACTAGAAAAAAGCCTAGTATCTTCTCTACCATATTCATTTTTAGAAAGGATTTTTAACAACCAAATAAATGGAGTTTTTGAAGTTATATCAGGTGTTGAAATTGTCCACTCATTATTAGTACTTATTTTGGTGCCTGATAATTTAAAAGGTGTAGGTAAATTAATTACCCCATCTAAGTTAGTATTAGGTACGCCACTTAATTGAGTAGCTATAATATATTCATCATATACTATAGTATCAATACTAAAAGTGTTACCACTAGAATCACTAACTATTTTACCTTTTCTAGCCCATTTAGTATCACAAAATAATGTTTTACCACTTGCACTATCAAAAGTACCTTTTATAGTATTATCAATACCATCTACTATACTATTAAATACTTGAGTTATCTCATTTTCAATCATAGCCAATAGTTATAACTTTTTTGAAAACCATTATAATCATCATAATTATAACTAAGATCATTTACATCTATATATTTTTGTATAACTCTACTAGTTTTAATAGCATCATTATATCTAGAATACATAGTAGTAAATAGAGTACTTGCTCTTTGTGAGTTTTCCCCTATAGGTTTTACATTACCTATAGGAGTCATCTCATTTATACTATCTTTTAAAAATTCATAATAGATATAGCCTTTTAACATTTCTTTGATCCCATCACTAATATAAACACAATTAGAATAATCAAAGGTTAAAGCATTCCAAATAACTAGGAATCTAGCCTCAGTAGGTGTACCACTTCCAGCTACTAGATCTGCATCAAAAAGATTATACAAATCAACTCCTAGTAAATCAATTAAATATTTTTTCTCGTATATATCTATATAGTCTGTAATTTTTGTAGTACTATACATACCTTGAGAAAGAGCATATTTACCTGTAAAGTCTGCTTGTGTTAAAATTGCCATTTTTTATTTAATTTCTATTACTCCTTTTTTTAATAATATTTCTGCTAGTTCACCATTTAGTTTTACCTCCTGACCTTTTTTTAAGTGAGTACCTTTACCAGTTCCTACACCTTTATATGTTTTTTGAGGATCTAACTTCTTAGATTGTAGCTTTTCGCTTTTCTCTTCTTTCTTAGCTTTTGCCATTAGATTAAAGTATTAAGTTAATAAATATATTATGGAGTTTCTAAAGCAGCTTTAGACGTTGAAAATACACCATCTATTACAGCACCATAATCATTAGTTTTTACAAAATGAGTAGCACGACACTCACATAAGATAGTTACCAAGTTTTTAGTAAAATCATCATTTACATAACCTACTTGAATATTCATATCTTCCCTTACTCTTAAATTAGACTTAGAAGAGTCTAAGATATAGAAAGTATCAGCAGCAACACCAGGATTCTCAATAACAGGAACACCTTTAACTCTAGTAATACCATCAGCATTAGGTACAAACATTGGATAAGTGTACTCACCTGTAGTAGTTTTAGTAAGTTCCATACTAGCTACATCTTCAGGATTCATCAAAATATGAGAAGGATTAAAGTTTAAATTTGACATTTGTGCCATACCTACTCTTAATACATCACTATTGTTAGCCTCATTAATAGCATTAGCAAAGTTACCAGCAGCCCAAGCAGTAGCATTTGCAGCTAAACCACTTAAGTTAGTACCTGTACCATTACCTGTTAATATTTGCTCATCAAGTTTTAACTCTACTAATTCCATTAGTTCGTTATTGATCTCACCTTCCATAAATGGGATATCAGCGATCATTTCTTTAGATACTTTAATGTAAGCAGAAATCTTTTTAACCTCAGCTGATTTCTCAACAAGATCAAAATCTGTTTGAGTCTTAGCAGCACCTTCAGCCGTCATTCCTGCAGCACCTGGGTCTGGGTTAGCTTGTTCAATCCATACTACATACTTAGAAGTAGTACCAGCAACATTAACAATCTCTCTAAGAAATGGTCTACGTCTTACAACTCTAGACAATCCACTCTCTAGAGAAGATAATCCAACAGTACCACCACTATAGTTAGCAGTAATAGTCATTGTTCCAGCAGCTTTAACATTAAGGTCTACTAGACCACCACCTTTACCAACTACATCTTGAATCTTATCAAAGTTTTTTCTATAAGATTCGCAAATAGCACCACCTAAAGACTTAGAAGTACTAGAAGTAGTAGAAGATTCTTTTAATGATTCTATTTGACCTTCTAATTTAGCAATACTAGTTTTTAGTTCACTAGTGTGATCTTTCTCAGCTAATGCTTTTACAGCACTAAGATCATTTTTTAAAGAGGATATATCTTCTTTAGATACAAATCCTTGAGTTTTCTCCTCAATAGAGTTAGTGATTTTTTCAACCACTTGCTCAGGAGTTAAATTTGTGTTTTCCACGTTTTTTAAATTTTAATAATTAAACATTGATTTTATTCATTACTTCGCACCAATTAAACTCATTTTTAATTTTTGGCTTTTCTACTTCTAATTGTTTTGTGAACGGATTAGTAGTAGCTAAAGTAAATAATTGTGAGTTTAAAAGTTTTACTTTCATTTCTAATTGATATAATCTATCATCTGTTCCTTTGCCATTAGCTAGAGATTTAATACAAAGATCTAACTCATCACTAATTTTTTTAGC
>TARA_R110002050_G_scaffold90049_23_pt1 | contig 16916 bp, 11 predicted proteins | sample TARA_R110002050 | Tara Oceans TARA_R110002050 (sample SAMEA4396988) | marine metagenome | biome: Polar Biome; feature: [DCM] deep chlorophyll maximum layer (ENVO:01000326); material: water (ENVO:00002006), including particulate matter (ENVO:01000060) such as... | depth 25 m
CGATGGTGTATGACAGAGAGATGGGAAGCATGCGGGTATTGCTTATGAGCCCCCTTCCGCGCCCTTACCTGCTCTTGTGCAAGATGGTTTCAACCGCGTTGATATCACTGACACAGGTCTATGCATTTCTTGTGATTGCGCTACTGGTCAGTGTAGAGCCACCGCTACTGGGCTACTTAACGGTTCTGCCCGCCCTTTTATTGGTCGCTTTGCTGCTTAGCTCTTTAGGGCTTTTCCTGTCCACTCGCATTAGACAGTTAGAAAACTTTGCGGGGGTCATGAACTTCGTTATCTTTCCGATGTTCTTCCTCTCCTCTGCGCTTTACCCATTATGGAAAATGCAGGAATCCAGTGAATGGCTTTATTGGATCTGTGCGGTAAACCCTTTTACCCATGCAGTTGAACTGGTTCGATACGCCCTTTATCTAAAACTAAACAGCAATGCGATGTTTATCACCGCAGGCTGCACCCTGTTTTTTGCAGCACTTGCGGTCACAGGCTTTAACCCTCAAAAATCGGGTAAATAAGCAACAGAGAATACAGCCTGCATTAAATATCAGGCTGTATTTTTTTTAACCGTCTCAAGCTTAGTAAGCCCAAAACAGGCCCTGGCGCCAATAACAACATAATCCACTGAATCGATACACTATCTAACAACATAGCGGTTATCTGTGTTGCGATAATAGTGATGGTAAAACCGATCGCATTAATCATCGTTAACGCACTTCCCACCACCTCCTTCGGCGCGGTACGCGCAGATAGCGCCGAGAACTGAGGCGAATCCGCCACAACACTCAACCCCCACAAGGTCCAAAAGACGACAACCGCTTCAAAGGGTAGTTCAAAAACAAAGGGGGACAAAAAGCAACAAACCCCAGAGCAGAACAGCATAAACCTCGCGACCCGCCAACTCCCCGACTTAATCGAGATATGCCCTCCAAGCATGCAACCCAAACCACCGATACCAATGACATAAAAGGACCAAAATGGAATATTAAGATCGACCCCATGCTGTTGTTCCCATGCGATAAACCAATAAGGCGCTAAAGCCAAGACCGCATACAACTCCCACATATGGCCAAAATAGCCCCCTGCAGAGGCCTGTAACGGCTTATGTTTCATAGCGACCCAAAGGTGGCGAAATCTTAACGCTCCCCCCTTGTGAAGAGCAGGCCCGTCAGGGACCCAAAACAGAACCAATAAGCCGCCAACTACCGAGCAACCGCTGGTTAGGTAGATCACCGATTGCCAATCATTAAACTCAAAGGATGCAAACAGGTGACCCGAAGACGTTCCCAAGGCCAGTGCCCCAACTAAATACCCTAACGCCAAACCCAACCCTTCAGGGTACCAACCTGTCGCAATCTTCATGCCCACAGGATAAACGCCCGCCAACATCATGCCGCCGAAAAACCTAAGTAATAAAACTTGATTAAGACTTTCGGCCCAAAAGGCAATTTGCAGATTAAAAAAAGCGGTCCCAAGCGCGCAGATAAAAAACAACAGTCGAGGCGACATGCGGTCCGCGAGGGCTAAAAACGCAAACAGGAGTGCGCCAACAATAAAGCCCAATTGCACCGAGTTAGTAAGCTCAGCTACCGCCGTATTTGGCAGTGACCATTCAACCTGTAAAACCGGTAAAATAGCATTGCCGGCAAACCATGTAGATGTACCCAATAATTGAGCAACAACAATTGCGAGGAGTATATAGCGAGGTCTGTTTATCATTATAATTCTTATATTTCAGAAAGTTACCCGCATAACTTAATGTTTTAATAAAGCCTCAAGCTCGTTGCGGGATACTTCATCAATCCGACTATTATAGATCACTTGGGCTGGCACATTACCTAAGACCGACACACTGTCACCAAGTTCCAGTGCCTCATCTAAATCATGGGTAACGTAGAGCATACTACGAGTTGGGTGATCACAAACCAAGCGTTTTATCAGGACACGCATTTCACGTGCGGTAGGCAAGTCTAATGAGGTCAGAGGCTCATCCATCAACACCAACTCAGGCTTCAGCAATAAGCAGCGCACAAGCGCCACTCGCCGGGCCATGCCTAACGATATTTTAGCGGGGTAATAATCTACATAGTCTTGAAGTTTCACCTCTTCTAACAAGTTCAGCACAACCTCTTTATCAGGCTCTACCAGTAACAGGTTTTGCATAATCGTTCGCCAAGGCAATAAACGGGGCTGCTGGAAAAGATAACCGATTTCAGGGGGATTGGGGGACCAGTAGTTTTTATCCTTAGCCCCATTACCTAGAGCCTCTACATTTTCTTGCGCCAAACCGGCCATTAAATTGAGAAGTGTTGTTTTACCGCTACCTGAAGGCCCTAAAAGGCAATGTGTTTCACCCGGCTGCACTCGGATAGATAGCGCAGAAAGCACCTGTTTCTGAGACAATGCCAGCCCCTCTACATGAAACTCAAACATTGCTACCACCCTTTTGCCAACGTGAAGCCCTTCTATCTAAAGGCTGTAAGATAAACCATTCGATCAACTGCACTACTGAGATAAACGCCAAGCTATAGGCCAATATTGTCGCCACATCAAAGGACTGAAAGGCCAAATGCAACTGAAAGCCGACACCGTCAGAGCGGCCTAATAGCTCCACTACCAGTACAATTTTCCAGATAAGGGCAAGACCACTGCGAGTAGCAATCATGATGTACGGGAACAACTGAGGCCACCAGAGGTGCCATAGCTTCTGCTGGAAGCTAAATCCATACATAACAGACATCTCCTCAAGCTCATGATCAAACATACGCCCCCCCTCTCTGAGAGTGACCGCAACATTCGGCAGCTTATTAATAATGACCGCAGCAACGGCTGCAACTTCAACTAAACCAAACCAGATATAAAGCAAAATGATAATGACCAGCGCCGGAATGTTTAACAGTATGATGAGAAGCGGGTCTAAAATGCGATTAACTAGCCGAAACCGGCCCATCAACACACCGGTGATGCCGCCTAATAGCATTGCAAAGACAAAACTAATAACAACTCGCTGTAGGGTTACTAATAAGCTCTCTATTAAGCGCTGCTCGTGAAACTCTTTGCTCAGGGCCTCAAATACTTCGAGGGGCGCGGGTAACAAAGGACTAGCAACAAAAGAGGCGACTAACCACCACCCTCCCAGCAAGCAGAAAAATGCAACAAATTGATCACTCAATCTACCGGTTTTCATTACGGCTCCCTATAAAAAAGCGCGGGATTCAGTTGCGTACCTGAAGGGTAAGGTTTGAGATCATCAATAATCTTATAGAAGTTCACTGCATCATCGATCTGCTCTTGGGACAGATCGCTCGGAATGCCCGCACGATACCCGGCAATAAGACCATGATAGATATCGTCATTCTCTGCCTTCATTAAGGGTCTCAACCGATCCCATGCATCATTATCAACGGCTAACTGTGCTTTTGTTTGTTTCGTTGCGTTATAAAACCCTCTTACTAATGCTGGGTCTAAGCTCTGATCATAGAGGTAGCCGAGCATAGGTATCTCACTACCTAAGCCTAACCCTTTCATCACATCATCTAGGCTATATACCTTACTGTATCCCTCAGCCTCCAAGCGAGCACCGTAGTGCCAAAAGGTTGCCAGCAGATCTAAACGACCACTGCGCATGGCTTGATTAAGCAGAGGCGGCGCTGCAAACTGTATTTGCACCTCTTTTTCGAGATCAATCCCCTCTTTCTTCGCGGCAGCACGCAAAAGCACCCACCCTTTATTAAGAGGGCCTCCCGCTATACCAACGCGCTTCCCCTTAAGATCAGAAAAATTCGAGAACGTGCTACCTTTTGCCGCGATAATGCTGCCTATTTGGCGCGAAAATGGAAGAAAACCTAGGTTTGCACCCTTCATATTTCGCTCCGACCCCCATAACCAATCTGAAACAATGAAATCAGCATTTCCCGAGGTAATTGCGATCCGAGCAGCCGATAAGCTAGCAACAGGGTTAATTACTAAGTTAAACCCATTTTCTTGGTCAAGGTGCATATGTTTCATATGCTGCAATTCCCAGTTAACCGTACCCGAAGCAATGACGGTTACCCGCACGTTAGGTAACGGTGTTTGAGCCATAAGCTGAGTAGTAAATACAAGTAGAAACGTTGAAAGGATGGCGCGTAAAAAAGTGTGCATGGAATGCCTGTCGTTTTAGGTAAAATAGATGCAATTAAGCCCTTAACCAACATATGCTGCTAACCTGTGTGTAAGAATAGTACTTTCGTACCTGTTTTTTTGCTCGATGGTAGGATTTTGACCAAGACTTTCGCAGGTTGTAATAGAGGGATAAAAAGAATGATAGGTAATTCGCTATTTTATTACTCCGTTTATGCTTGCTAACACTGCTTCTTATCGGTTCGCCGCTTACGTTCGCCGCGACGAATGTCGATACCTCTACAGAAGAAAGTGAAGATGATTTCGGTTTGTTTAACGTAGAGGGTTACCGACTTTTTCGCTACCGCAGCCCAACGCCCAAAAGCAGCGAACATGCAACGACCTTAACAACATCGTCACTGCTTGAACTGCTTGAGAAAGATAAAACCGTCGTCCTGTTAGATGTCCAACCCCTGTTATGGAACCGAGTCTTTATCCAAAATGAGCCTCGATTACATATCCCCGGAAGCATTTGGCTTCCAAACGTAGGACGCGGAGAGCTTGAGCCTGAATGGGAAACCTATTTCCGCTCAAATTTAGCGGCAATCACATCGGGCAATAAGCAAAGACCACTGGTTATTTATTGTAGAGCGGACTGCTGGATGTCATGGAATGCCCTCAAGCGGGCATCATCATGGGGTTATAGCGCGTTATACTGGTACAGAAACGGGTCTGATGGCTGGATCGAGGATAATATGGACACATCAGTTGCCACCCCTGTGCCTTTTAACCCCTAAAACCGTAGTAAAGCGTACAATTAAATAATAAATTGAAACAATACAACAAAGTTGTAACATAACCCGGAAATTAACCTTACAGTGTTGGGATACAAGGACAACAAACTCAGGATGAGGTATAACACTTATTTCGGTGTTGATAATAACTATAACGAGATTGGAGAAACATTGTGTACAAGATCCTAATCGCAGACGACCACCCACTGTTTCGCGAAGCTATTATTAATGTAATAGCGAATAGCTTTGATGACTGCAAAACACTCGAAACAGAAGATCTTGATAGCGCACTGGAGATGGCACAAGCAGAAGAAGATCTCGATTTGATTTTACTCGACCTCAACATGCCTGGCATGAATGGTTTGAACGGTTTAATAACATTAAGAAATGACCTTCCTACAGTGCCTGTGGTTATTGTTTCTGCAGAGGAAGATAAACAGATCGTACTTCAAGCGATCACTTACGGTGCGGTAGGCTTTATCACTAAGTCATCGCCTCGTGAGCAGATGACAGATGCCCTACGCCAAATCCTTGCCGGTAATGTATACCTGCCGTCTGACATCATCAGAGCCAGCCAGCCTGATAACAAACGAATGCATCGTAAAGATGACAACAAGATTCCTCCTGAGTTGCTATCCTCCTTAACCCGCCGTCAACTGCTGGTTCTTGAGCGTATGTCAAAAGGTGAATCGAATAAGCAGATCGCTTATAACTTGAACATTGCCGAAACGACGGTTAAAGCCCACGTTTCAGCTATTTTACGTAAGCTGGGCGTACACAACCGAATTCAAGCCGTTTTATCAGCGGGCAATATCGATTTTAATGAGTACTTAAAACGCTAAGCGCTCTTGAGCGGTTGTTATTAACAAGCATAAAAAAACCGCACTACGCGGTTTTTTTTATGGGCTTTCCGCTGTCAGTTACAAACCTAGCATATGAATCAGCGTCGTTTTTAATTTAAGCGGTTTTACCGGCTTGTTGACCAGCATGTAATCAAGGTCACGTATCTCTTGATTCAACTCTTTACTGTAATTGGCGGTAATCATTAAAACAGGTAAATTGTTGGGCACTTCGCTGGTGACCACTTTGGCAGCATCTAACCCATTCTCACCATTATCCAAGTGGTAATCTGCAATTAGAATATCGACCGGATCCTTATTAAAATCGACTTGAGACCTTAAATCCTCTAAGGACAAGGCGGTGACGATATTACATCCCCAGCCCGTTAATAGTGTCTCCATCGCTTCACAAATAGACGCATCATTATCAATAAGCCAGACATCCGCATCCACTAGACGCTCGTTGATCATCGGTATTTGAGGACCTGTAGCCACATTAGGCGCAACGTGCTGCGCTTTAGGTACTTCGACCGCAAAAACGGAGCCTTTACCCTCAACGGAGGAGACCCTTATTTTATGACCTAACACCCTCGATATTTTATCAACGATCGCTAATCCTAAGCCCAAGCCTTTTTCTTGTCCCGGTTGATCTTGCTGCAACCGCTTAAACTCTTGGAACACCTCAACGAGCTTTTCTTTTGGAATACCTGAACCGGTATCCCAAACCTCGATCCACAAGGTATCAGCCGTATGTCGACAACCTAACAACAACCGCCCCTTTTTGGTATAACGGATCGCATTGGTTAAGAAGTTACGCAAGATACGGGCAAGTAATTGTGAGTCAGAGCGGATCACCGCATCACTATTAACACACTTAAAGCCTAACCCTTCTGCACCCGCAAGCTGAGAAAATTCAGCCGACAAGGTATCAAACAACCCCTGTATATTAAAGTTGATGATATCGGCCTTTACGACGCCCGCATCTAGCTTAGAAATATCCACGAGGGTTCTTAGTAACGATTCCACATCGTCCAGTGAATTAGAAACCGATTGTACTAGGCTGTAATTTCTTGGCTCTTTCACCTGCTCAGAGAGTGCGCCCGAAAATAAGCGCGCGGCATTTAACGGCTGAAGCAAATCGTGACTCACCGCGGCCAAAAACTTAGTTTTGGAGAGGTTTGCCTGATCCGCTTCTTTTTTCGCTTCTCTCAATCGAGCTTCAACACCCGCACGCTCGGTAATCTCTGAACGTAACTGATTATTCAGTGCGGTTAAAGCAGAGGTTCTTTCCTCAACGCGCTGTTCCAATAACTGGTGAGACAACTCAAGCGCTTCTGCTGAACGACGACGCTCAGTAATGTCACGAATCATGACGAAGAAACCATCAGGGTTGCCATCTTTATCAATATTGGCAACGTAAGACTTGAGCATATATCGCTGCTCGCCTTTAGCATTTGTTTGCCACACCTCAAAAGTGACGCTTTCCCCCGCAAGAGCCCGCTCAACATAGGGCTCTAATTCATGATACTGCTCAACTGAATAGACCTCGCTAATATGCTCACCATTAAGTGAACCATGCGGTTTACCAAACCATTCGTTATACACTTTATTGGTAAAGAGGTAGTTGAGGTTTTTATCTAGATAGGCGATTAATGCAGGTACGTTATCGGTGATTAAACGTATCCATTGCTCACTTTGACGCAGGGATTCAGCATAACGGTGACGCTCTGTAATATCTGTATAAGTATTTACAAACCCGCCTTTAGGCATAGGGTGTGTACGCACCTCGATAACTTGACCTAAACGTCCCGTTTGCTCCGATGCTAAGACTTCACCTTGCTGCGCCGCCGTTAATGCATGCTGCAAAATGGCATGGTTATCTAACATAAGTGCAGCAAACGGTGGGTAGCATTCCACCTGCTCCGCTTCAACCCCCATTAAATCAAGAAAGCGGTCATTCCAAAGCTCAACTCGCCCTTCTGGCGTGACTAAGACCACCCCTTGGGAGAGGTTATCTACTGTTCGCTGCAACAGCTTAGTTTTTTGTGCTAATGCTTGCTCTTTGTCAGCGGTTTCCCGCTCTTTTATCGCTGTAATATCTGTGTAGAGAATAACCAAGCCACCATCTTGGGTTGGTCTTTCTGACATTTGCACCCAACGGCCATCACTTAAACGGTAAACTTTACTCCCGCTATTTGTGGCAGGGTACTCTTCATCGATTAGGCCGCTGACCCGCGCCAGTCGGCTAATATCCTGAATGGTGGTGCCGGTTTTGACATCTAAGCCTGTCGACGCCCAAACATTACTAAACTTGCTATTAAAGAGAACAATCTTCCGTTCTTTATCAAACAACACAAATGCATCGGAAATACTTTCAATGGCATCCACGACCCGCTGGTTCGCTAAGGCCGCTTGGTCATTGGCTTCTTTTAAATCTCGGTGACTGGCTTTAAGTTCAGACAGCACACTATGTAAAGCATCCGTCCTTTCCCGAACTTGCTCGGCGAGTACAACCGAATGCTCAAAGGCGGAATAGGGGTTTGCTCCCTGACTACCGCCCGCCTCGACCCGTTCGATTAACACATTGTTGATCTTACGGAGCTTTCGGTTCTCTTCTTCTAACTGCTCGATTTTAGACTCAAGAACACCCTCACTCATTACGATTTCTCCCTATCGCAACAGCGGTAAACGTTTGATTAATGTGTAGCCCTTCCATCTGCTCGCCGTAGGTATTAAAGCCAATTACATTATGCTTTTGCAGCAAACCCGACACCTCATCAGAGTAGCCTTTAAGTTCGCACTCCATTCGACGCAAAAAACAGTCACAACCGATAATCAATTGTGGCTCGCCTATTTTATTTTGAATGGCGTTAAGCGTTTGAATAAGATCATCCACTAATCCATTTGATTTCATAATGGTCAACACAATGCCGCTTTCTACCGCACAATAAAACTTGAGGCTGAGATCATCATTAACTTGCTGGATGGAACGCACATAATACTCATCACCCAACTTTACAGCGATCGGATTTAAGGCAAAAACTTGATGGTTAAGCTCATCAACCGGAACGCCTATAGCGTCCGCATAAACAGAGGCAGCAGGCTCAGCATTTAACTCATACACACAACGGGCATCAGCATCCGCGGCGGTAACCACCAATTTCATGTCTTTATGCTGCATATGATGGGTGCTAAACACTTCGAAGTCATAAGCAGTATTCACCATCATAATGACTGCAGCATCGGTGTGAAACTCACCGTTATAAAAGACATGGGTCTTATAGTGATGTATATCATCAGCGGCTGAGCCGCCAAAATTGGGAATACTGCCTAACGCGGAGTTTAGGGTAACCAGTACATTTTCCTCTTGGATAGAAAGTCCATCAAGGAGTGTGAGTGCAAAGGTATTGCCTTTAATCGGGGCCACATCTAACTCTCGGCACCCAGCGATTAGCTGATCAACTAAGGTTTGCGCATCGGTCAGGCTAAAATTATCGAGGCACTCAATAGATTGTGTATGAATAGCAAAATCCGTTGAACTAAACCCTATTGCGGTAATGCATCCTTGACCGTATCCAAAGGGGGTTATCTCCCCTGCCGTGGTGCAACCCGACAGATCAATATGTTGAAAGACCTTGTTTAGCGATTGGGCTAATAAAGGAAGGTCATATTCAGCAGAACAAAAGAAAATGACCGTTTTTAGATCAATTCCAGAAAGCTGTTGTCCGAGGTCAGCGGCTGCCTCTTCAGGGTCTGTACTAAATGACGCGGCAGTCATAAAAGCAGGGGCATTAGTCACAACACGGATCCTCAGAAAACAGGGAGTTCATCTCCATTCTAGGACCTGCGAAGCAATACCAATATACTACTTGAGTCCCCTTTTATGGCGATAGGAAAGAGCCATAACTCATTGATAAAATATAAAATATAGAACGCGCTTCAGCAAAACAGGACTTAGGAACTACTCTTAACTACTGACACAAGTGTGTCAATAGCGCGCGAAGTTTGCTGGGTTTTACCGGTTTGTTTATGACCGGCAACGCCATTGCCTTAAATAGCTGACCACATTCACTACTTCGATCGGCGGTTAAAATAACCGCAGGAATCGATAATCCAAAATAATCTCTAATCAACGCGATCGCTTCGGTACCTAACGCATGATTATCTAAATGGAAATCCGCCAAAATAACATCGGGCACAAACGCCTCATCTTGACAAAGAATTAACGCCTCATCCGCACTCAGTGCGGTAATAATACGGCACCCCCACTGGCTTAAAAGTGCGTCCATACTCACCAAGATATTCTCTTCGTTATCGATAACCAGAATAGAGAGTTCATTAAGCATATTAACTTGGGGGGTATTGATGGCGACAAGCTCAGGGCTATCGGGGAGTTGCTCAACCAATGGTACTTCAACCGTAAACATTGAGCCGCGCCCCTCTATCGAGCTGACGGTTAACTTATGGTCCAAAATAGTGGCAATACGATCCACTATCGCCAAGCCAAGGCCCACGCCTTGTCTATCCCGTGCATTAGGCGAATCTAGCTGATTAAACTCTTTAAAAATGGCGTCCAGCTTATCATCAGGTATTCCGATCCCTGTATCCAACACCTGAATACTAACGACACCCTCCTTACGGCGGCACCCTACAAGTACTTTTCCGGTAGCGGTGTAGCGGATCGCATTACTAATTAAATTACGGATTATTCTAAGCAACAAGCGTGAGTCAGACATGACAACAACCGAACTCGGCTGTGATTTAAGATCGATCCCTTTATCATCCGCGACAGGCTGAAACTCACTCACCATAGAATGGAGCAAGTGATCTAACCTAAAGCGGCTCACGTCAAGCGTCACTGCGTTTTGGTCGAGCTTTGAAATATCAAGAAGATCCGTTAGAAGGTCTTCCGCATTTTCAAGCGCCATATGGACTCGTTCGACCAGATGAGCGTCCTGCTGGGGTAATGATCGCTCACGCAGTGCCGAGATAAGTAATCTAGCGGCATTCATCGGCTGAAGTAAATCATGGCTGGCAGCCGCCAAATATTTATCTTTCCCTTTATTCGCCTCTTCTGCCGCATCTTTGGCAACTTGAAGCTCTTTTTGTGCCCGCTCTCGGTCACTAATCTCTTGCCAAAGCTGATTGTTCAGCGACACAAGCTCCTGAGTTCTAGAGGTTACACGCTGCTCTAACACTTCATTAAGCTGCTTTAATTGAACCTCTGTTTTCTTACGCTCAGTAATATCCTTAATAAACGCTTCAATCGTTGGGTGCTCATGCTCACCGAGATGATCTTTTAATAACGCGTTAATTGAGACATGAATGCACTGGCCGTCCGCCCGCAAAAAAATGGTTTCAAAGCCTGACACTTTGCCGGACTGAACAAGGCTATATCTAAAATCCTCGTACGCATCCACGCAACAAAACAGCAGCGACTCAAGATCCGTGATGGTATTGCAAAAGTGGTCTGCTGATGTGTAACCACAAATATTAACAATGGCAGGGTTCGCATTAAGCATGCCGCCATCCAGCTGTGCTTGGAATATGCCGTGCTGGGCATTCTCAAACAGCCATTTATAACGGTTTTTCTCTTGCTCTAATTCATCAAGCTTACTAACAAGTTCAGAATAATAACTTTTTCGGACAGAGTGGTTACCCAGACCCATTAAGTTAGTCAGGGTTTCATCATTGGCGGCGTTAGAGTGCTTCTTCATATACTGCAGCTACATCTCGCTTGTTAGACTTTCTTGGGTTGGTAAGTATACAAGGGTCAAGTAAGGCATGATCAGAAAGAATCGGGATATCACTTATATGCACCCCGCTTTCTGCCATTTTTTGTGTCAGTCCCACATCTTTTTTCAAGGTAATCACGGTATTCATTAAGCGGCTTTGAATTTGTGCCGTATTTAAGCCGCGCGTATCAATACCTAATGTTTCAGCCACAACCTTAAAGCGCTCGTGTGCTTCTTTATAGTTAAAGTCGATGACATGCTCCAACAGCATAGCGTTACATAAACCATGCGGCAGGTCTAAGTAACCCCCTAAGCTGTGGGACATCGCATGTACCGCCCCTAAAATGGCATTCGAGAATGCCAGCCCCGCTTTCATAGACCCCAGCATAATTTGCTCACGGGTCTTAATATCGTGGGGGTTAGCAACCAGCGTCACTATACTCTCATTAATCAGCCGCATAGCATCAAGCGCATGCATATCCGTTAATGGTCCGGAGCCTGTTGAAACAAAAGCCTCGATGGCATGTACCAATGCATCAATCCCCGTACACGCACTGAGAAACGGGTCCATGGTGATGGTCGTTTCAGGGTCGATCAGTGATACATCGGGAACAACTGCTTTACTAACAATCGATATTTTAATCTTTTCAATAGGATCAGAAATAATAGCAAACTGGGATACGTCTGCTGATGTGCCTGCCGTTGTTGGGATAAAAATTAACGGAGGGATGGGTAAGTGAATCGTATCGATCCCTTCGTAATCCAGAATATGTTTACCGTTAGCGCTGACAATTCCAATCCCTTTAGCGCAATCCATAGGGCTTCCGCCGCCAATGGCGACAATAACGTTACATTGAGCCTCCTGATAGACTTGCGCGCCATTCATTACTTCATTCGCGCGAGGATTAGGTGAGACATCGGTGAAGGTTGTGTACTCAATGTCGGCTTCAGATAACAAATTACAAATCTCATCCAACCACCCTGCGGCTACAACACCAGGGTCAGACACCACCAATACTTTTCGCGCACCAAACGTTCGCGCATAGTTTGCAACGGATTTACGCGCCCCCACACCAAAAATAATTTCTGGAGAAACGAACTTTCTAAGGTTGGAGATATCATTACTCATCATGACTACCATACCCCACCCGTCAAAACGGCTAGGTCTGCATTATTGTTATGATCACATTATCAAGCTGTGTTAAATTAGAACGGAGTGCTCGCAGTAGAAAGCGGCTTATTATTTTATTTATTTGGGATCTACTTTTAACAACATACGTACTACCTATTAATAGTCATTATTAAGTAACAAATCGTTGTTAGAACAGTTATCACTCATGACGCAACGCACAAAAAAGCACGACCTTTAGTACTAGACCAGTCTATAGACCCTTCGCCTTAATCCCGCACGCCTTCAGAATCATACCCGAAATCACTAAAGGTACAAGCACACTAAGGTTTACCCATATCTATGCTTCTGCCCGATATAAGTTATAGGCAGAGTTCATGATAATCGCTCCAACGTTTAACACAAAATAAATCCGTATTTCCGGGGGCGACATGAAAAATAATAAAGCTAAACTGTTAGCAGTAGCAGTAGCAATGGGAATTAGCGCACAGGCTAGCGCTGCAATTGAACTGTATAACCAGGATGGCACTACTTTCGCAGCAGATGGTCATTTCAATGCGTTCTACGTACAGACCAACAATGATGCAAACGGTGAAGATCAAGCCCGTGTTCGTATGGGTTTTCTACCAAACTGGATCGGCTTCAATGTAAGCAAACAGATCGATGACCTAAAAGTAGGCGGTCGTTCATCTTTCTGGGTAACTATCAACGATGGTAACACTCAGAATACAGACACCGCTATCGATGTTCGTCAATTCTACGGTACTATTGATGGCGACTTCGGTCAGGTTTTATTCGGTAAAGATTTTGGCCTATACGCTCGTAGCAACATCTTCTCTGATGAACTGCTTCTAGGTACAGGTTTACCTACACCTGTTGCTGATGAAGTGACTTTAGGTAACATTTCGACTGGTTACCCATATGCAGGTCCTCGCGCCCAGATTACTTACCGTACGCCTGTAAGTAATGGTTTTCAGTTAGCGGTTGGTGTACTTGATCCAGAAAGCGGTGAAACTACAGCAGCCAATACAGATAACGCTGCCCGCCTTGAAGCTGAAGGTACTTATGCAACTGAATTTGATGGCGGTAAATTCAACGCTTGGATCGGTTTTGCTGCTGGCGAAAATGAAACAAACAATGTAGATGCACGCGGTGTGGCTTACGGCGCACGCATTGCCATGGGCGGATTCCAGTTCACTGCGTCTGGCTTTGACCAAGAAGGCATCTCTACTGTTTTCGCATCTGATCTATTAGCGACTGAAGCTGATACAGATGGCTACCTAATTCAGGCTTCTTACCAAGCAGGCGATCACCGTTTTATCCTTTCTCACGGTGAAACAGATACAGGTACAACCGAAGACGAAATGGACTCCATTGCATATTTCTACAATGTAAACAGCAACCTGAAACTAATTGCTGAGTATGATGTGGCTGACTCTGTAACACTAGGTCAGGATACTAAGCAGTTCGCAATTGGTGCTGCTCTAAGCTGGTAAGTCCTGCTTAAAAGCTAGAACCATTGGCCGCCGCTCTGTCCCCCCTTCTCCAGAGCCGCGGCCTTCTTTGTTTTTTAAGGACAGCAAATCCTCGCTAATAAGCCGAACAAGCCTCCCCACTTATTATACAAACACCCACACGAAGCTCTTCGCATTAACTCCACCAACCACTTAACACTCAAAGCCATGCGTGACAAACCCTCGACAGACTCAACGCAGCCACGCCTGCTTAGATTGCTGACATGTATCATAAAAGCACTTCACTAGATCAATCTAACCCGTAAGAGAGAAGCAACCTAAGGCAAGATACAATTAGATAGGGGTTATTTCAGACAAAAAAAAGCCTGCTAAGAAGCAGGCGAAGTACGACGGTTAGAGCTTAAGATAGAAAACTCACAAACCAGAGAGTGGATGCAAAGAGCGAGGTAAGCTCTTTATTAAAACCATTATCTAGCTTATTAAGCCAAACCGCAGTTCTGCAACAGGACGATTTTATCTAATACTTTAGTTTCCATCCGTAAGACATGATTTCTAGATCTATACAACAATAGTTAGCTTTTTGTAAAAAAACTGAACAATAAGATAGAAAATAAAATGGATCTTAAACGCTAAAGAGGTGATAAGGGAAAGAAAGACAAGGAAACAATGGCTCTCAAACAAAAAAACAGACAACTAACTGGAGGGCCTATCAGAATAACGCAGACTTATTCCGCAGTAAGGTGCGCTTGATAAAAACGTAACTCATCACGCAATACACGGATCACATTTTCTTTCTGACGAAAGCCATGGGCTTCGTTCTCAAAATAGTGCGCCTCAACAGCAACACCTCGATCCTGCAACTCAGCAACCATTGCCCGTGTCTGATCAGGCAGCACCACCCTATCCTTCTCGCCCTGAAAGAAGACAACAGGACAATGGATATCAGCGGCATGATAAATAGGCGACAGCGCTTGATAGCGGCCCTTATCCTTAATAGGGTCACCCAGCAACCATCCTAAATAGTGGGACTCAAACTTATGTGTACAGTCATTCAGAACTGCAGGGTCTGTAACACCATACAAGCTTGCTCCCGCAGCAAACAGATCCAGCTGACACAACGCGTTTAACGCACTATATCCACCCGAGCTATTCCCTCTAATAAAGACCGCATGAGGGTCGACTACACCCGCGTCAATTAACGACGATACGGCTAACTGAATATCCTTGATTTCGGCTTCACCCCAAGCATGCTCTAACGCCAAACGATAACGCCGGCCATAATTACTACTTCCCCGGTAATTCAAATCAAGTACAGAAAAACCGCGCTGGGTCCAATACTGCACCTTTAAATTAAAAACGGGATACGTCGCAGCCGTTGGGCCGCCATGGAGGAAAATAACAAGGGGTTTGCACGCCGCATTGTCGCGGTAGGTATCATTTTTTGCTGAATACAAATAACCATAGCAACGATCATCCCCTTCACCGAAAACCAGAGGCTGCGGCTCGGAGCAATGCCCCCTCTCTAAAGGCATAGAACCACCGGTAAGCAGTCTGATATTAAGGTTAGTATCAATCTCAATAACGGCATCCATACGATCACGGAAGCTGGCAATAGCGTATAACTTACCTTTTGAGGCATGCAGAGAGCGACAATAACTCATAGAACCCGGCTCAACACGACAACCTTGATGGTAAACCTTACTACCTTCATGGGCGATCAATTGATAGGACAGGCCTGAATCACCGCAAACGTAGTGCCTCAAACCCGACTGCCACGGTGCTGATATCATATCTTGCGGGGCGCAAAGAGATGGCTCTAATGTGCCGACAATAGGGTTGTAACGGTAGATATTCCACCATCCCTCTCGATCGCTGACCACATATAGCTCGCCATTTTGACTGTAAAGAGGCTGAGATAACGCCTCCTCAATATCCCGACCAAAGACAAATTGAATACTTAGATCACTCAAACGAAGGGATACCAACTCAGTAGAAACCCAAGGCTGATAGGGATGATCCCATGCAATAAAGGCCAGCTCCCTCGACTGAGGGTTCAGGGTAGGATAACTGTAGAAGTCATACCCTTCATGTAGAGGGGTTATTTCACCGGTTTCCAGCGAAATCGCAACGAGTCGGTTAACGACCCCATCAACCTCATGCCTCTCTTCCACCGCAATAATTTGACGCTCAAGCCCATCCCAAACGGGCTCAATAAAGCGAGCGTTCGTGCAGGCGGTGATTTTTCGACAGGAGGTAGCAAGACCGCCTCTCAGCGCTTGAAAATAAAGCTGCTGGTCACTTTCATTAACAAAGACCAGACCGTCATCAATAAAGCACCAACTTTGGCCGCCATACTCGTGCACTTTACTGCGCACACTGTAACCCGGCGGCGTAATATCAGTAACTACCCCGTTATCGCTATAACATAAAACACAACGGGCGCCATCATTAGGTCTAAGTTCAACCCAATAAGGCACACCCTCTAAGGAGCACTGCAGCTGGCTATATTCGATATTAGCGCTGACGACACTGAGTTCATCTAATGCGGTTGCCCAGAAACCTGGGCGCGCATTAGCACCAGAAGATGACAGACCCGTTGAGTTCAATATCAACCCTTCGCAAAGACTTTAGAGTTACGTTCATTTCTGAAGGTAAACTCATCAGGGTTATTGACCACCGCTTCCGCACGTTCCCGCGCCTCTTCTATCAGGTGATGATGCTCCGACTTCGCACAGACCGGGTCTGCATTGTACATATCCCCTGTCAGCATAAAGGCCTGACAGTGACAACCACCAAAATCTTTCTCCTTCTCATCACAGCTACGACAAGGCTCT
>TARA_R110002050_G_scaffold289831_2_pt1 | contig 16900 bp, 21 predicted proteins | sample TARA_R110002050 | Tara Oceans TARA_R110002050 (sample SAMEA4396988) | marine metagenome | biome: Polar Biome; feature: [DCM] deep chlorophyll maximum layer (ENVO:01000326); material: water (ENVO:00002006), including particulate matter (ENVO:01000060) such as... | depth 25 m
TAAAGAACCTTCACCAGCAAGAGAAGTGAGTATTATTTATCACAAAAGTGAATTAAAGATGCAAATAATTGATGCTATGCACGATGTTATCTCAGGAATAATACGTGGTGCAATTGCTTTTCAGAATGTAGAAATTATTAGTCCAAAAGCCAAGTAAATAAAAAAAGCGACTCGTAAGTCGCTTTTTTTTTATGCTTTTAAATATATCATGCATTGATTTAATTCTGGGTTCTGATTGATTAGGGACTGAATATAAATTCTAAGTTCTTCAAGTTCGTGAGGCAATAAACGTCGTACCGCTTTTTCCACTTCCTTACAAAATAATGTCGCATCAAAACTAACTTTGTTGAGTACAGTTTTAGTGTACTCGTACATTGCTCTCGCCATAGGTATTTTTAAGTTTTTAGGTTAAACAAAAGTAGATTTTCTATATAGGCTGTTGTTTTAATTCTTCTTAAAGGTAGTAAAAAAATTGAACACTTATTTATATGATAAAAAGTTTAACAGCTTATTATGTTAAAAATTCTACCTCCTAATAAATTATCGAAAAACCGAAACAAACAACCACTACAGTATTAACTTATTTACTTACAGATGATTAAAATATTTTAAAATCGATTATCACCATCCAACAAATCGCCAATACCTCCCAGTATACTGCCTTCTCCTTTAGATTTCCCTCCAGTTCTTGGTGCAGAAGCTAAAACGCGGCCAGCTAATCTACTAAATGGCAATGATTGTATATATACTTTTCCTGGACCTCGAAGTCTAGCAAAAAACAAGCCTTCTCCTCCAAAAATGGAATTTTTAATACCTCCTATAAATTCTATATCGTAATCTACACTTTGTGTAAAACCAATAATACAACCTGTATCTACACGTAAAGTTTCTCCTGCTGCTAATGTTTTCACTGCTGTAGTTCCGCCAGCATGTACAAAAGCCATTCCGTCACCTTCTAACTTTTGCATTATAAAGCCTTCTCCTCCAAAAAGTCCTCTTCCTAATTTTTTTGAAAATTCGATACCAATGCTAACCCCTTTTGCTGCACATAAAAATGCATCTTTCTGGCAAATAAACTTTCCGCCAAATTCAGTTAAGTCAATAGGAATAATTTTTCCTGGATAAGGTGAAGCAAACGACACGTTTCGTTTTCCTGTTAAGTCATTATAAAAAGCCGTCATAAATAAACTCTCTCCTGTAAGGATTCGTTTTCCAGCTCCAAGAATTTTACCTAAAAAACCAGTATCTTTTTGTGAGCCATCTCCAAAAATGGTATCCATTTTAATACCATCGTCCATCATCATAAAACTACCAGATTCTGCAACAACTCCTTCTTGAGGGTCTAATTCTATTTCTACATATTGCATTTCTTCTCCATAGATACGATAATCTATTTCATGCGCTTCTCTGTTACTGTGATTAGGTAATTGTTCCATAATATTATTATTTATGTTTTAAGATTGATTCTTTTATAGGTTGCAATTTTTAAAACTTTGTTACACTAAATATTAAATTCAATTAAAAGAAAGGCTTCACAATAACAATAAACATACTAGGCTTTAACTTTTAATGTCCACTCAAAATTAAAAGACGACACTTCCACACCTTCTGCGTTAACTCCATTAGCATTTAACCAAACTGTCTGTCCTTCTCCTGTTTCAATAGTTTGTTTTATGGCCTCATCTATTTTATCACCTTCTTTACAAGTAAATGTTATTCTACCAGTTGCCTTTTTTGTAAACGAAGCATTATTGGATGCCACTAACATCGATATTTTTTTTCCACTTTCTTTAATCTTTTTCATCACTAAAGCACCTGTTGTTAGTTCGGCTGCCATACCTTGTACTGCCCAAAACATAGATTTAAAAGGATTTTGATTTACCCAACGATGTTTTACAGAGACCACACAAGTGGTGTCGTCTAGATGTTTAGTCCTTACACCTGTAAAATAGGCTGCAGGTAGCTTAAACATTAAGAAAGAGTTGAGTTTTGATGGTGAAATATTCATATTATAATTTAAAATTTCCACTAAAATAATTCAAAAAAATCAACTTCACTAATGTTAATAAAATGTTAATTTTTAGTACTATGCGTAACATAATACCTTTTTAAAGACATATATTTGTATAAGCAACTATTATATACTTTATATTATGTTAGATAATCATCATAAAAATTTAGCGACATTTATTCATTTGTCAACGTTTTCGAGATTTGTAATTCCTTTTGGTAATTTTATTGGTCCTATCGTATTATGGGCAGCCAATAAAGAGAAGTCAGACTTTATTGATCAGCACGGAAAACAAGCTATTAATTTTCAGATAAGTGTTTTACTATATGCTATAATAATCGGAACCATAAGCGTACCATTTTTCATATTCAAAGTATTTAGAAATATGGATGTTATAGACTTTAATGGTTTTAATAGCTTCCATATTAATCTTAACCAGCCTTCTCCTCTACTTTATATTGGTGGTGGTTTGGGTGCCTTAGCAGTCATTGCTTTTATAATTGAATTAGCCCTTATTGTTAAAGCAAGTTTATCTGCTAGAGATGGCCACGCTTATAAATACCCTTTTACAATTAATTTTTTAAAATAATATAAAGCGAATTCATCACTCGCTATTTAAATACAAATCAATCAAAAAATGAACAGTTTAATAGAATTAAAGACTCATACAATATGAAAATAGAAAACACAAAAGCACAAATGCGTAAAGGTGTTCTGGAGTATTGCATATTATCCGTTTTAAAGGATGAAGATGCATACGTAGCAGAAATTCTGGGCACATTAAAAGACGCAAAAATGCTTGTTGTAGAAGGAACTATATATCCACTATTAACAAGATTAAAAAATGCAGGTTTGCTCAACTACCGTTGGGAAGAATCGACCTCAGGACCACCAAGAAAATATTATGGACTAACAGAAACAGGAAAATTATTTCTAAAGGAATTAAATACCACTTGGAGTGAATTACAAAATGCCGTTAACCTAGTAACCAATACAAAAACACCAAAAAAATGAATAAAACAGTCAATATAAATTTAGCAGGTATATTCTTTCATATAGATGAAGATGCTTACCTAAAATTATCGCGCTATCTTGAGGCTATAAGACGTTCATTTACAGACTCTCAAGGTCAATCAGAAATCATAGCAGACATCGAAGCTCGCATTGCCGAATTGTTTTCTGAACGTATACAAAACGAAAAACAAGTTGTTGGTGTTAAACTCGTTGACGAGGTTATCACTATAATGGGACAACCAGAAGATTATCTCGTGGATGATGAAATCTTTGAAGATGAACCTAAACAACATTATAAGCAAAAATCTAATACATCTAGACGTTTGTTTAGAGATACAGACAATTCATATATTGGAGGTGTTGCAGCTGGTTTAGGACATTATTTTAGAATTGATGCTTTATGGATTAGACTTATTTGGGTAATTCTTTTCTTTAGTGCTGGTACAGGTGTTTTGCTTTATATTTTACTTTGGGCTTTAATACCTGAAGCTAAAACTACAGCCGAAAAATTAACTATGTCTGGTGACCCTGTAAACATCAGCAACATTGAAAAAAAAATTAAAGACGGCATTGATACGGTTTCCGAAACTGTAAAAAATGTTGATTTAAAAAAACATGGAGACAAGTTAAAAGAGGGTTTTGATCATGTATCTGATAATATATCGGAAACCGTAAAAAGTGTTGATTTTCAGAAACAGGGCAGTAGACTAAAATCGAGTTCTCAATCCTTTTTTGAAACCATTGGAAGCATCATCATGTTCTTCTTAAAAGTGGTAGCTAAATTTATAGGTATTCTTTTAATTATTATTGGTATAAGCACCATTATTGCTTTAATTGTTGCCTTTTTTACTGTTGGTGTTACTAATGCTTTTCATTTTCCTGGCATGGATTTCATTAATGCTTCTAATGCCGCAAACATACCAATTTGGCTAATGTCGCTATTGTTGTTTTTTGCAATCGGAATTCCATTTTTCTTTGTTTTTTACTTGGGTTTAAAAATCTTAGTAAACAACTTAAAATCTATAGGTAATGTTGCAAAGTTTGCTTTATTAGGACTTTGGATTGTTTCAATCATTGGGCTTATTATAACAGGAGTAAGACAAGCTACAGAGCAAGCTTATGATGCTAATTTTACTAAAGTTGAAGAAACATTAAACATTGCTTCAGGAGACACCCTAAAAATTAAAATGGTGAGTGATGATAAATACAACAAGCATCTATACAGTGATCATCATGGTTATAAAATCAGTCCAACTGACAATGCCAATAGTATTATTTCTACAAGAGATATAAGATTTATGGTAAAATCAACCACAGATTCTTTAGCCAGTATAAAAATAAACGGATTCGCTAGAGGTAGCAGTTATGATTTGGCCAGAGAACGCGCTCAAGAAATTGATTATAACTATTCACTGGTTAATAACGAGCTAAAATTAGATTCGTATTTAATTACAGATGCTGTTAATAAATTTAGTGATCAACATATTGAGATTGTTATTTACTTACCAAAAGGCACTGTCTTTTTTGCAAATGATAACACACGTAATTTTCATAAAAATTATAGATCATCAAATGATATTTTAGACAATGGTATGGAAAATCAATACTTAAAGGTCTTAGATGATGATGTTGAATGTTTAGATTGTGATATTGAATTAAATACTAAAGCTAAAACTGTTGAGAATTCAATAGAAGAATCAGATACACAAGAATCTAAAACGCAAACATCAACTAAAGAAGCATCAGAATATGAAAGCTCTAAAACACAAGAATCAAAAACAAACAAATCAGAAGTTGATTATGAAATTAATGAAGAAGACGGTGTAAATATTGACAATTGAGACCCTTAATTATACAACTCATCACTTTATAATTTATAATAAGGATCAATCAACCTAAATTTATAAAACAAATAATTCATCAATCAAAAAACAGAACAATCATGACCACATTAGCAAGAATTATCGTTACAAGTATTATTAGTTTATTGTTACTATCATGCAACTTTTCAATGAATATTGGACAAGGTGTAGATGGCAATGGCAATGTTATTAATGTAGAACGCACAATCTCAAGTGACTTTAAAGACATTAAAGTTAGCCAAGGATTGGACCTTTACATTACACAAACTAATGATGTCTCTCTTACCGTTGAAGCAGATGAAAATCTTATGGACCTTATAATGACTGAAGTCGTAGATGGAACATTAAAAATCTACACAACTGAAAACATAAGACGAGCTTCATCACGAAAAATAATGTTAAATATTGAAACTATTGCTTCAATAAAAGCAACAAGTGGCAGTGACGTGTATTCTGAAAATACTATTGAAGTAGATAATTTAGAACTAAAAACTACTAGTGGTGCAGACATTAAGTTAGATGTAAAGACAGAATCGTTAGATTGCTGCTCTACAAGTGGTAGTGACATAAAACTCAGCGGAACCACAAATATATTTAAAGCCGTTGCAACTAGCGGAAGCGATATAAATGCTTCAGAATTACAAGCACAGAATTCAGATGTTAAAGCTACGAGTGGCGCAGATATTTCTGTAAACACTTCTAAATTATTAACTGCAAAGGCAACAAGTGGTGGAGATATTAGATATTCTGGAAATCCGGAAAAAATTGATAAATCAGACACATCAGCTGGCAGTGTAAGACAACAATAGACGCTATATTTCTATCAGTAAAATTTAATATTTTTTAAACCACAACAACCTAACAACCAATCAATTGAATACCATCTTAAATTCTAATTAGAGTTTGGGATGGTTTTTGCTTATCATAGTTTAATAGCTTTTAATTGAGCAATATTAAATAGAAATCATTAATATTGACAATCGGAATACATTTACGAAGTCTACACCCCTATAAAGTGACTAACTTGATGCGTTTTGTGTCTCTTAAAAGACAGTAAACTTTTAAATATGAAAAAATTATTACTCATTCTACTTTTTACAGTTGTTGCAACTCCAATAATTTCTGCACAATCTGAAGAAAAAATTAAAGGAAACAGAAACGTTACTATAAAACAAACTTACATAGATGATTTTCACTCTATTGTTGTTGATGGTGATTTTTCAATAGAAGTAGTTTACAATAGTAAACCCTCAGTTAATGTTGAAGCAGATGATAATCTCCACGACGTTATTGATTTTAACGTTGTAGATGGTGTGCTTACTTTTGTAGAAAAAACTAGAATTTCTTCTAAGAAAAAATTAAACATCACTGTAAACTATGGGGATTTATTAACACACATAGAAACTAGAGGTGATGGCGAAATAAGATCATTAACGTCTATGGAGCTTAATGATGTTACACTAGTAACAGCGGATAACTCTAGAGCTTATTTAAATATTATTGCTAAGACATTTGATTATAAAAGTTCTGGAAAATCTAAAACAAGATTAAACTTAACTTCAGATTCTACTAAAATAGAATTAAGTGATAACAGTAAATTAGACGCTTTAATTACGAGTAAAGTTTCAGATTTCGATTTATACCAACGCTCTGATGCTGCTATTGAAGGTAATTCTAATTCTTCAATAATCCGATTAGATAATTCAACGAATTTTAATGGTGATAAATATGATGTAAAAACTGTAGATGCAAAATTAGAAGACTCAAGTGATTTAACTATTTCTGCAACAGAAAGCATTACCATTGCAGCTTCAGGTAATAGTGAGATTTACTTATTTGGTAATCCTGAAATAACTATTACAAAATTTGAAGACACTGCCAAATTGCAGAAAAAGAAACAATAATTTATTTAAAATACAGCATAAAAAAAAGCCGAAGTGATTAAACTTCGGCTTTTTTTATTTGTCTATTCACTCTAATTATAAGTAGACGTTGCTACCTCAAAATCAGAATCCTTAGCTGCTAAATAACGTTCTGCATCTAAAGCTGCCATACAACCAGTACCCGCTGCAGTAATTGCTTGTCTATAAACATGGTCTGCCGCATCTCCACTTACAAATACACCTTCTACATTGGTTTTACTTGTTCCTGGCTTAGCGTTGATTATATAACCCGTTTCATCTAAATCTAAAATACCTTTAAAAATATCGGTGTTTGGCTTATGACCAATGGCAACAAAGAAACCTGTTGCTTCTATATCATGCTTTTCATTAGTTTTATTATTAAAAACCCTAACACCTGTTACTACTTGTCCATCACCTAAAACCTCATCAGTTTCAGTATTAAATAAGATTTCAATATTCTCTGTATTCTTAACTCGTTGAGACATAATTTTAGATGCTCTAAACTCATCACGTCTTACCAACATTGTAACTTTTTTACATAGCTTAGATAAATAATGAGCTTCTTCACAAGCTGAATCACCTGCTCCAACTATAACAACTTCTTGATTTCTATAAAAGAAACCATCACAAACTGCACAAGCAGAAACACCTCCACCTAATTTTAAATATTTTTGCTCAGAAGGTAAACCTAAGTATTTGGCTGAAGCACCTGTTGATATAATAATGGTATCTGCATGAATTTCTTTTTCTCCATTTATCCAAGCTTTATGAACATCCCCAGAAAAATCAACTTTACTCACCCAACCATGACGAACATCAGTACCAAAACGTTCAGCTTGCTTTTGTAATTCCATCATCATTTGTGGTCCTGTAATTCCTTCAGGATAACCTGGGAAATTCTCAACATCATTCGTCGTTGTCAATTGACCACCTGGTTGTTCTCCTTGGTATAAAACAGGAGCCATATTAGCTCTAGACGCATAAATTGCGGCAGTATAACCTGCAGGTCCAGAACCTATAATTAAACATTTTACTCTTTCAATTGTATCAGACATAATCTTAAATTTTATAGCTAAAACAAAAGTAGGTTTTTTGGATAAAACCTTACAGAGAAGTTATCAACACTATCTATAGTTATATAATTATTTTAAATACAGCAGTTTTCAATTTATAATTTTGTAATTTATAAGGGTTTAACTGTTAAATCTAAACAATTATGAAATCAAATTTTTTAATATTAGGCATGGTATTCTTGCTTGTAATGGCTTGTAAAGACGAACCAAAAAGCGAAATTGAATCTACAGATGTGAAAACAGAAATAGAGACAAACAGAAACAAGTTAAAAGGTACTTGGGAACTCGTAGGATTTTATAATTACAAAGACAATGTCGTTGTAGACTCCTTTTCAAATAACACAATTTCTAGACAGGTTAAAATGTACACTGACAGTAAAGTAATGTGGTGTAAACTATTAAAAACAGATTCTATTGAATTCTTTGGTTATGGTTCTTATAATTATGATGATGGTAAATTAACTGAAGTATTAGATTTTGGTTCTGCGTTTATGAATGAAGTTATAAAAGAAAATCAAAAATTTAATTTCGCACTAGAATTATCAGAGAACCGTTTTGAGCAAATTGAACTCGATGAAGATGGTAATAAAATCTATTCTGAAAATTATGAACGTGTTGAATAAACTTTAATCTCATTAAAAATGTAAAGTCTGCGAACACCTTTGGGAATAATGAACGCAGACTTTAACCCTAACTAATAAATCACTTTCCTATAAGTGATACCATAAAAACTAAGTATTAGTCTTTTAATAAATAAACAACGGTTAATCTTAGATAAGATGGTCCCGAAGTTGGTGTTCTCCAATAAGAATCACCATCTAAGTCATAGCTATTAATTGAATAGATTCTATCTATTTTTTCTCCTGAAGCCTCTGCTAAAATATTAGCATTTTTTTGAGCCTCAGCAATAGCTCTTGCTACCAATTCCTTAGTTTGTTTTTCTGAAATTATATCTTTAACCTGAACATAAGAAGGCATTACTTGTGCCATACTGATGCTGGTTAATTTTAGAATTTCAGCTTTATCTTTAGTTTCAAAATGAAGCAAAGTTCCTCCTTTTCTATATCCAGTGGCTGCATAAGCCAAGTCATCTTGAATAAATTTTGAAGTATCAACACCAAGTTTTTGAGCTGCTTCAAAATATTTAGTTTTCAATTCATCAATTGATGTGCATGGATTTTCTGCATAGTAACTGTTCTCTAAGGATAAGGTTATATCTGTTTTATAAAGTAATTCTTTTGACTCTATGGCTACAGAACCATTAGTTGAGATAGTACGTTCCGTCGTTGGGCTCTGTGCGATTCCAATTGTTGAAATACACAATAGCAAGGCTACAATAAACTGTTTCATCTTGATTTTTGTTTTAAAGGTTCTCCATTACACTACTGAAAACATGAAAGATGCTGCTATCATCCAACCTCCTACTATAAGACCTAATATGCCTAATTTTCCAAGTTTTGGTGCTAATTTCTCTCTTAGCTTTGCCGCTTTTTCTTTTGCTACTTCGTTTTTACTTAAAAGCAATTTGTTAATCATGCCAAATCCTAGCATAAAACCAAGTGTAGCTTCTACAAAACTACCTGCCAATAATGTAATCCACCAAATTGGCGCAACTGATAACCAACCCATATTAAGGAAGGCTGAAATAATTCCCCAAACCCCAAAAAAGCAAAAGACAATACCTATCCAACCTTGGTAAGGTGCTACTTTGTCTAACAACTCTTGTGCATTAGGTTTTTTAGATAAAATAAGTGATGGCACTGCGATAATGCTCAAAAGGATTAATGAAATTCCGTAAATCATAAGTTCTAATTTTTTAGTGATTAATATGATACAAATTTCAGTAAATAAGCAAGTACACAACAGACGGTAAGTAGTAAAAATGATTACCCTGTTTTCAGGGATAAGGTAATTACTCTAGCATTCCTTTCTCCACGGCATAACGTGTAAGACCAGCTAAATTGCGGACTCCAAGCCTTGAGATAAGGTTTTTACGATAACTCTCAATAGTATGTTTGCTTAAAAATAATTGGTCGGCAATTTCTTGTGTTGTAAATTCTTGTGCTATTAGTTTTAAAACTTCTGTTTCTCGCTTGCTTAAAGATATTTCAGATTCTGATTTCGCAGAAAACATAGCTTCCATTAAAATTTGCTTAATACGAGGTGAGAAATAGTTTTGTCCTTCTAAAATAGACTTAATAGCTTTTAATAATTCAGCCTTCTCTGCATTTTTAGAAATGTAACCATTAGCATTGGCTTCGGTAAGTATTTTTATCTTTTTAGCATCTTCGAGCATGCTAACAACAAGTGTTTTTATTTTTGGAAACTCGGCTTTAATAGCTGCATTGAGTTCTACGCCATCCATTTCTGGCATATTAATATCGGTAATGACTAAGTCTATTTTTTCGTCCGTATTAATTCTAAGATATTTTAATACTTGCGTTCCCGTTTTTGCTGTAAGAATAATGTTAATTGATTTTTCTTCAGCTAAAATACTCGTTAATCCATCTAAAAACATAGAATGGTCGTCTGCAATAATTATGGAGAATGGTGTGTTCATATTTTATATTTTTGGCAAGCTGATACTTATTACAGTTCCTCTATTTTCGGCTGTATTTATGGAAATTGTTCCGTTAAAGTCCGAAACTCTCTTTTCAATATTATTCAACCCAATACCTTTACTCTCGTCATTTAAGTTAAAACCTTTACCATCATCTTCATAAATAAGTTCAATGCTTTTTTCGTCGTTAGGTGATGTTAACTGAATACTTACTTCTTCAGCTCTTGCATGTTTTAGAGCATTGGTTACTAGTTCTTTTATGATATTAAACAGTGCTACTTGCATCGGAAGATCAACAGCGTTTATAGCATCTTTAGGATAAGCATCAAAACGCAAATCCTCTGTTGCGCCTTCCTTTATATTTTGAATATAATTGTTTACCAGATCGGTAAAAGCAGATGCTTCAAATTCTTTAGGAATTAAACTATGTGAAATCTCTCTAACCTGGTCGTAAGTAGCATCGAGCTGATTTAAAATTTGTCTAAATTCTGGTTGATGGTCACCTAGACTATTCATCTTTAATTTAATACCTGCTAAATTTCCACCAATACTATCATGTAATTCTCTAGCAATACGGTCTCGCTCTTTAGATTGCACAGCAATAGCATTTTTAGCTAAATCTAATTCTTGAGATTGCAATAAGGTCTTAACTTCTTGCTGGTTAATAGCTTCTTGTTGTTTATTAACTAAACTTTGCGTTTGTAGTTTTTGATAATACACAATTAATAAAAGAATAATTGGAATGAGTATTACCAAAAAACCAATTAAAAAAGCATGTTTAATTGTTTTCTGACGTTCAATTTCAGCTTCTTGTATTATTTGGTCTTCTTGTAGTTGATTAATTTCTTTCTCCTTTTTTAAAGTTTCGTATTTAAGCTCTATATCTTTAACCAATCGTTGATTCTGATTATCTGCAATTTCACGATTTACCCTTTGGTATTGGGTCATTAAGCTATAAGCATTTTGGTAATCTTCCTTAGCATTATAAAGTTTTACTAAAGCACTAATCACCTTTTGTTGCAGCTCTAAACGATTCCATTGAATGGTATTTACATAAGCTGTACTTAATGCTATTTCAGAAATGTCAAAATTTCCCAACATCGCATAACCATAACCTACATCTAACGTTGCTTCTATAAATAAATCGTAAAACCCACTGTTAAGCGCTTCAACTTTTATGGCTTCAGAACTATCAATTAAGGTTTCAAAATTGCCTTGCCTCAAATCTATTTCAGATAAATTGAGCTGTAATTCTAACCTCAGCTTTTGATAATCTTTTATAAAATCTTCAGACAAAGCACTATTAATCATAGTTTTTGCTAAACCATAATCCTTTTCTAAAATTAAAAAATGACTTTTAACTATGCTGTTTTTTAAATAAAAATGAGAGTTAGCTTTATCTTGAGGTAATCCTTCAAGCAGTTCTTTACATTTCTTAAATTCTCCTTTAAACAAATAGGTTTCTGCTAACTGTAATTTTAAGTAATTATGAATATAATCTTCTGAAGTTGAAGTTTCAACACCTTGAATACAAGATTTAACGGCTTCATCTAACAATCCCATTTTATGAGCAGCAACACCTTCATAATACAAAGCTCTAAACCTAATATTTTTAATATTTTGAAATGTTGAATCTTTATAAAACGCTTCGCTTTTAATTAATTTACCATAATGCATCAAAGAATCTGCATGACCAGAATTTAAATAAATCTGAGCTATAGTGTCTAAATACTTAAATCTTATTTGTTGTGTTTCGGCTGTGTTTAACATTACAAAGAAATCATTACTTACAACCTTTGGCATATGACCAAATGCTTTAAAATTATATTGTTGTTCTTGAGTAAACCCTAGAAAACATATCATACTTAATAAAAGAAAAATTGTTTTTCTAATTTGCATTGCCTTTTTAAAATTCTAGACACAAAAGTAACATATTGGTTTTCTATTTTCTAAAACTAGATTACAATACTGTTTTGTGCGATTTGGTATTACAATAATACAAATAACGAAAACCCTCAATATCACGGTTTTCCGTGAAAACAAAAAAAGCCTTGAGAATTTATATATTCTCAAGGCTAATAATTTTATTTATAGTTTAATATCTATTTCTTAATGAGACTCTTTAATAATGATAGTACAAATAGTACTAAAAAGATAAAAAAGATAATTTTTGCGATTCCTGCTGCAGCACCTGCTATTCCTCCGAACCCAAGTACAGCTGCTATGATTGCTATTATAATGAATGTGATTGTCCAACGTAACATATTTTTATGGTTTTAGTGTTAATTTCTAGAAATTAGCTCGTCTAATTCCTTGATATAAAGATATATATAATAACCGTTCTGCTTTAGCCCAATCGAAAGGATTACTAACTCATATCAAATAAGTTATTACAAAAAAAGGGTACCATATTTACATATGACACCTTTTTCAACCTAACCTAACTATTACCTACTATTAATGTAAATCTTCCAAAGAATTAATTTTAGCCAATCCATTATTAATTGTGGATTTTTGCGATTGCAATATTGATTTTGTACTCATAGGAAGACTCTGTTCTGTTAACACTTCTTCATATTCTTCAATAGCTGCTTTTTCTCCTCTAATGGCTTCATTTAACATAGATTCTTCTGCGTCTGAGGATAGTAAACTTTTAATATCCATCCATGCTCTGTGTGCTGTACCTGTTAAACTTCCGCCTTTTTCGACATCTTGATTAAAACTTCTAATTTCTTGTTTTAACTCGTGTCCAAAATTGTAACGCTCTTGCGCTTTATTTTTAAAATAAGATTTTAACGGTTCATGATTTATGTTTTCAGCAGCCTTTTTAAACCCCTTTTCAGCGTCGTATGTTTTTTCTAATAAATTGTTTAGTTTTTTCCCAACTTCTTCTGTGTATGTACTCATATTTTTAATTTTAAATTTATGGTACTTTATTTTTGAGATGTGTACCAATTGACATCTGTATTTAATATTTCTTTTTCTTAACTACAACAAAGTTAATAGTACCTACAAGTACTTCTTAATGCAATAGATTACAGTTTTAACTCAAATAGAATTGTTTGCGCTTTTATCACTAATTAATGGAGCGCTTACCTATTTTCATTCATATAAGCATTATATTTTACTCCTAATTCGTCCTTTTGTTTTTCAGTTAATACTTTACCTGACAATTGAAAAAACGTATGTTCTTCATCTTCTAAATGATGTTCAACTTTATGCTTTAGGTCTTTCGCTATTTTTAACCACGCAGAGGAATCCATTTCTGTTTTTTCCAATTGCTCTATGAGTTCGTCAATTTCATGGTGTTCAGCAATTCCATGTCTTGCATGTTCTTGCATCATATCAATCGGAATTAAAGGTTTGTAAAAATGTCTTTCTTCAGCATTGGCGTGCAAATCCAACTCTTTTTTTAAGTTTGAAAATATCTGATGTCTTTTATCAGTATCTCCTGATGTTTTTACCAGTTTTTCTAAAAGTTCTCTCTGAATATCATGGTCATTTCTGATGGCTTCGTATATTTTCATGTCTTGTTATTTTTATGGTTATTCAAATATAATTCCATGATGTTCAATCGTTTTGCTCAATAGATTTAAAAATTAACTGTAAAGCTTAAAAAAATAAAAAATCATATTGAATTTAATTTATCTTTACTTCGAAACTAATTATTCTATGAAATAGGCTAATACACCTAAGAAGATTTAGATTTATTTGAACATACAATAAGAACGAAAGTTCTAATGCCAAAAGCAAACAGATTACTTTTAACGTATTGATTTAACTCTATTGTTAAACGAATAAATTATGACTGAAATAGAAATAAGTGCAGAGAACACTAAGGATATTATTGAGCAACTTCAAAATAATATTGGTGGTGAAATTTTAGAACGTTGGGGAGAATCTACCTTAGTTGTTGATAACAATAAGGCCAAAGGAACTGTTAAAGTGATTCCTTTTGATTGGGGCGTAAATCTAATGATTTATGATATAGAGTTTCACAATGAAGTAGTGATGAGAATTGAAGCCACCGAGTTTAATCCTATACGTTTTATATACAATCTTCAGGGTGAGTTTTTTCATCGATTTGGTATACAAAGTAAAGAAGTATTAATTGAACAATTTCAAACGCTCATTTTTACCAATAAAACTGACGGAATCAATTGTTTACATTTTAAAGAAGGTGTGAAAATTGAAACTAACATCATTCAGATTGTTAGAAAAGATTTTTTAAAGAAACGAACCACTAAAGTTTCTACTTTAAATAAAAAACTTCAAGAAGTATTTGTAGATACTGACCATGATAATCGTTTTTCTCATCATGGAACCTTAAACCTAAAAATGGCTGACCATGTAAAAAAATTACACAACATCAAAACAAAAGGTATGTTGCGTATTTTAAAAATGGAAGCCAAAGTTTATGAAATTCTATCTTTACATATTCAACAATACAATATACAATCTCAAGGTGTTGAATTACCAACCTCTTTGGTAAAAAGCGAATTAAAACGCATTAGAAAAATTGGTCAGCAGATATTAAAAAATCCTGCCAAACAATATAATTTAGAGGATTTATCTGTAGAATCTGGTTTGTCGCAAGCAAAACTTCAGGATGGTTTTAAGTTTTTATATACTAGAACCGTCACTGAATTTATTAGACATGTAAGACTAGAATTGGCTAGAGATTTGTTAAAAACAAGTGATTTAAACATTTCTCAGGTGGTATACACAATTGGCTTTACGAGCAGAAGTTACTTTTCTAAGATATTTAAAGAAAAATTCAACGTTTCTCCAAACGAATTTAAAGCTCAAATTCCGAAAAAAGTAACTGTAAGTTAGCATTTTATTTCAAAAACCACTTTTTAATTAATGCAATAAAACTGTATTTACCAGTTAGTTTTAAGGCCGTACTTACCCAATTTAAGGGGTGTAAATCTTCTTTATACTCGTTTTTAATTAACTTGAGCTCTTCCCAAGCGATGTCGCGCTCTAATTGATAGCGCTTTAAGTCGTTATTTATATCTTCAAATGTTGTATATGTCTTCATTTTAATTGAAAAAATTTTGTCCAACCTTCTTTATTATTATTGTATTGAATTTGGCTCTTAGTTTATAAATTATAATTGAAATCATAATATATATGAGACCAACTATTAAAAATCCCAGCGCGTAACTGTTCAAAGTTTTACCTAAAATCATAGCTCCTGAAACAGATAAAAACACCAATCCTGCAAACAAAAGACTACCAACAGCTAAAACTTTGGCCATTAAACTTAATGACAACGTTAACTGTTGAAAAATCTTCAATTTAAAATGTTGGTGAGACGCTCTTATGTAGCGCTCACCAATATTGGAAGCTTTTTCTGTGGTGTAATTAATGTCTTCAAATACACTCATAGATTAGGCTTTTTTCTGTAAATTCTTATTCTTCGCTTTTAAATCTTTCAACTTAGCCTCTAGTGTTGTAATCACATCTTCGGCCTTGTAACTAGCATTAGACACTATAGATTCTACTTGATGGTCTAAATTTTCTTTTTGCGAAGAAATAGTATCTCCTAAAGAGTCTCTCAATTCTGTTGCTTTCTCTGCTACTAAATCTCTTCTTGCAGCAGCTTCATCTGCAATCTTTTGTCTCGTTGCACTTCCTTTATCTGGTGCAAATAGAATTCCTAAAACTGCTCCTACTGCTGTTCCTGCTAATATTCCTAAAACTGTATTTCCGTTATTACTCATGTTATTATGTATTTAAATTAATTATAGTATTCAGCGCTTTGCTGTGATACAAAGATATAAGCAAGACCAATCATAGCTTAACTCTTTAGATAGCGATATTAGCTGTAATGCTATTTACTGTTAGCGTTAAACATTTTAGTAATTGCATTAAAGCATGAGAATTAATACAACTAAATTTGTAGAAGAACCAAAATATTATGAAAACAGAAATAAAAACATACAATCCTTTTAATGGCAATCAACTCGACACTTATAAGTTAGATTCTAAGGATGATTTAAAAGACAAACTAGACCTAGCAAATAAAACTTTTGGTGAATGGAAAAATCTAAAAATTTCTAAACGGGTTAAATTATTACAAAATTTAGCTAATGAGATTGATACGAACAAAGCTGAATTAAGTGAACTTATTACCAAGGAAATGGGAAAACCAATTCTAGAAAGTAAAGCTGAAATTGAAAAATGCACCTTACTTATTGATTTTTACATTGTAAATGCTGACCAATTTCTACAAGACGATATTATTGAAACTGAAGCACACGAAAGTTTCATCAGTTATGACCCATTAGGCTGTATTTTAGCCGTTATGCCTTGGAATTATCCGTTTTGGCAAGTTTTTAGATTTGCAATACCAACATTAACAGCTGGAAACGTAGCATTGTTAAAACATGCCTCTAACGTAACAGGTTGTGCAATTGCTATTGAAAAACTTTTCATTGATGCAGGATTTCCTAAAGGTTGTTTTCAAA
>TARA_R110002050_G_scaffold63687_2_pt1 | contig 16894 bp, 14 predicted proteins | sample TARA_R110002050 | Tara Oceans TARA_R110002050 (sample SAMEA4396988) | marine metagenome | biome: Polar Biome; feature: [DCM] deep chlorophyll maximum layer (ENVO:01000326); material: water (ENVO:00002006), including particulate matter (ENVO:01000060) such as... | depth 25 m
AAACATCAGTTAGATGAGAAATATTCTTATGGTGAATTACGTTTAGTTCTTGAAGATTTAAGTAAGTAAACCCAATCTCTCAAAATACTTCTCACACAGATTTTTTTGTTTACATAAACGGGCTTGATTAAATAAGCTAAATAAACTGTATCTTTATTCTAATTAACAATAAAATCAAATTATGGAACAAAATGTAAAAAACCATAGCCGTTGGGTGCTTGGTTACCATTTAGTGCTCTCAGTAGCGACGATTGCATTATTAATTGGTTCAATAATAAATGTAGTGCATTCAACGAAGGAGAATTTATATTCTGCTACGCTCCTAGTTTTAGTTGCTGTAATCTTGTTACTAATGTTTGTTTTTATTAGAACGTTTCCATTAAAAGCTCAAGATCGAGCTATTAGAGCAGAAGAAAAATTGCGTTATTTTATTTTAACAGGAAAGGCGTTAAGTAGTAAATTAACAACTAGACAAATTATTGGTTTACGCTTTGCTTCTGATGAAGAGTTGGTGGCTTTGGCTGATAAGGCAGAAAAAGAAAATCTATCAGAAAAAGCTATTAAACTGGAAATAAAGAATTGGAAGGCTGATACTTATAGAGTTTAAGTTAAAAAAAAATCCAACTAATAGTTGGATTTTTTTATTTATATAAGAAATTTCAAGTTATCTATAATAATGCGCAGAGATTGAAATTAAATTTAATCTCGAATGATACTTCTTGAAATGACAATTTTTTGAATTTCAGAAGTACCTTCATAAATCTGCGTAATTTTTGCATCTCGCATCAGTCGTTCTACATGATAATCTTTTACAAAACCATTTCCGCCATGAATTTGAACCGCTTCCACTGTATGCTCCATCGCAACTTTCGAGGCATATAATTTTGCAACAGCACTCGATACATCGTAATTATTGCCTTGATCTTTATCCCAAGCTGCTTTCATCACTAAATGGCGAGCCGCTGTAATGTCTGTATACATATCAGCTAACTTAAAAGCGATAGCTTGATGATTAGATATTTCAGTTCCAAAGGCTTTTCGTTCTTTAGAGTATTTCATAGCTAATTCGTAAGCTCCTTGAGCAATTCCTAAGGCTTGAGCTGCAATTCCTATTCTTCCGCCAGACAATGTTTTCATGGCAAATCTAAATCCAAAACCATCGTCACCAATACGATTTTCTTTAGGCACTTTAACATCATTAAATTGAAGTGTATGCGTATCGCTACCACGAATTCCTAACTTATTTTCTTTAGGGCCTATATGAAACCCTTCCATTCCTTTTTCAAGAATAAATGCATTAATTCCATGAGAACCTTTATCTCTATCAGTTTGAGCCATCACTAAGTAAACATCAGCACGACCTCCATTGGTAATCCAATTTTTTGTGCCATTAAGCAAATAATAATCGCCTTTATCAATGGCAGTTGTTTTTTGGGAAGTAGCATCACTACCTGCTTCTGGTTCACTTAAACAAAAAGCACCTATAAACTCACCTGTTGCTAATTTGGGTAAGTATTTTTCTTTTTGAGCCTCACTTCCGTAGGCTTCAATACCATAACAGACTAAAGAATTGTTAACAGATACTATAACCGAAGCAGAAGCATCAATTTTAGATAATTCTTCCATAATAAGAACATACGATATGGCATCCATACCGCTTCCACCATATTTAGGATCAACCATAACTCCCAAAAAGCCTAATGCGCCCATTTTTTTAACTAATTGATCTGGGAAATGCTGTTTTTCGTCTCTTTCTATAACGCCTGGTAGTAATTCGTTTTGTGCAAAATCACGAGCAGCGTCGCGAATCATTTTATGTTCTTCAGTAAGATTAAAATCCATAATAAAAAATAAACTGTTGATTTGATAAAAAATGTAAACAAATATAGGTTTTTAATAATATATTTTCAATAATGATTGTTATTTTTGTTGAATATGATAAAATCTGAATATAAGGTTATCGGTGTGATGTCTGGGACGTCATTAGATGGTATTGATTTAGTTTATACGTCTTTCACATTGGATACGAAATGGCATTTTGAAATTATATTTGGAGACACTGTTTCCTATGATTCTGCTTGGTTGCAAAAACTAAAAGATTTGGTTTTATTTTCAGAAACCGAGTTGAAACAAATAGATATAGATTATACAGCATATCTAGCGGATGTCATTAATGACTTTATAGTTAAATACGACATTAAGGATATTGATGCTGTTTGTTCACATGGGCATACCGCATTACATCAGCCACATAAGCAAATAACATATCAAATTGGTAATTTACCTAGTTTGTCGTCATTGCTGCAACAAACCGTTGTTTGTGATTTTAGAGTTCAAGATGTTAAACTAGGAGGACAAGGAGCACCGTTAGTTCCTATTGGAGATGCGTTGCTGTTTTCAGAATTTGACTATTGCTTAAATCTAGGAGGATTTGCCAACATGTCTACAAGTACAAATAATAGACGTGTTGCTTATGATATTTGTCCTGTAAATATTGTTTTGAATTATTATGTTAGACAATTAAATCTTGATTACGATGATGAGGGGAAAATTGCAGCATCAGGAGCTATAAATCAGGAATTACTAAAACAATTAAATGATTTAGATTTTTATAAAGAGCCATATCCAAAATCTTTAGGTTTAGAATGGGTGTATGAAAATGTTATTCCAATCATAGATTCATACAAACTTGAAATAAATGATATTTTAAGAACATTTGTTGAACATGTCGCTATTCAAATCTCAAAAGAGATAGGTTCGAAACATAATGCAACTGTTCTTGTAACTGGCGGCGGTGTGCATAATACGTTGGTAATTAATAAGATAAAAGAGCATACAAATAATACAATTTGTATTCCAACGAAAACGGTTATTGAATTTAAAGAAGCATTAATTTTTGCTTTTTTAGGTGTTTTAAAACTTAGAAATGAAGTTAATTGCCTACAATCTGTTACAGGAGCTTCAAAAGACCATAGTTCCGGTAATATATTTCTTCCTTAAAAATAACAAAAAAATAATCTTAAAGATTTTTAGTTTTTTATATTTGTTACTTTAATGATTTAACATTTTTATTATGAATCAGCTTTAGCTACGCTTATATCTAACCACAAATTTTTAATGCAAACTAAAAAAGAATCATAATTATATAGAGATGAAAAATTTATTAAAAAAATTCGAAAACAAAGAACCAGAAATAGTATTCAACTGGAAAGATTCTAAAACAGAAGCAGAAGGATGGGTTGTTATTAATTCACTTAGAGGAGGTGCCGCTGGTGGTGGAACGCGCATGAGAAAGGGTCTTGATATGAATGAAGTTTTGTCATTGGCTAAAACAATGGAAATTAAATTTACAGTCTCAGGTCCAGCAATAGGTGGTGCTAAATCTGGAATTAATTTTGATCCAAATGACCCTAGGAAGATAGAGGTGTTAGAACGTTGGTATAGTGCCGTATCACCTTTACTTAAAAGCTATTATGGTACGGGAGGAGATTTAAATGTTGATGAGATTCATGAAGTCATTCCTATTACAGAAGAAAGTGGAGTTTGGCATCCTCAAGAAGGAGTTTTTAATGGCCATTTTAAACCAACAGAAGCAGATAAAATTAATAGAATAGGGCAATTGAGACAAGGAGTTATTAAAGTCATTGAAAATCCGCTTTACTCACCTAGTGTTTCAAGAAAATATACTGTAGCAGACATGATAACAGGTTTTGGTGTGGCTGAAGCAGTTAAGCAATATTATCATATTTACGGCGGTAACATTGAAGGTAAAAAAGCGATTATACAAGGATTTGGAAATGTAGGTGCTGCCGCTGCTTTTTACCTATCTCAAATGGGAGCTAAAATTGTTGGAATTGTAGATGCTGTTGGTGGTTTAATAAATGAAGAAGGTTTTACATTTGAAGAAATAAGACGTTTATTTTTGGCAAAAACTGGAAACACATTGGTAAGTGATCATTTAGTTCCATTTGAAGAGATTAATAAAAGGATATGGTCATTGAATGCAGAGATATTTGCACCTTGTGCCGCGTCAAGATTGGTAACTATTAATCAAATAGATGAACTTATTGATAGCGGTTTAGAAGTTATTTCATGTGGTGCTAATGTTCCTTTTGCCGATAAAGAAATTTTCTTTGGACCTATAATGGAACATACAGATAATCGGGTTAGTTTAATACCAGATTTTATATCAAATTGTGGAATGGCTCGAGTTTTTGCGTACTTTATGGAACGAAAAGTACAGATGACAGATGAAGCTATTTTTAATGATACATCAAATATAATTAGAGAAGCCTTAGAAAAAGTATATAACAAAAAACAAAGTAAAACAGCAATTAGCGAAACGGCATTTGAAATCGCTTTAGATCAACTTATTTAAATAAAATTTATGGAAGCAGCAATTATTTTGGTATTTGTAATGGGGTATTTAGCCATTACTTTAGAGCACAGTTTAAAAATAGATAAACTTATCCCTGCATTAGTTATGATGGCTATTTGCTGGGCACTTATAGCTCTAGGAATAGAAAGCTTCCCCCAGTGGTTTGATTCTGCCAATCATACGCTAATGGAAGGCTTTGCTTCTTTTACGGGAGCAGAAAAGATGGAGCTTATGGAGGAAACTCTATTACACCATCTTGGTAAGACATCTGAAATATTAGTGTTCCTTTTGGGTGCCATGACTATTGTTGAGATTATTGATTATTTTGATGGATTTTCAACCATAAAGGATTTTGTTAGAACAAAAAGCAAAACAAAAATCTTGTGGGTGTTCTCTATTTTGGCGTTTTTCTTATCTGCCATTATTGATAACCTTACAGCAACCATAGTACTAATTTCCATTTTACAAAAAATAGTTAAAGATAGAAATGTACGCCTTTATTATGCTGGACTAATTATAATTGCTGCTAATGCTGGAGGTGCCTGGTCACCAATTGGAGATGTTACCACAACCATGTTGTGGATTGGTAAAAAAGTAACAACAAGTCATTTAATTGGTTATTTATTTGTTCCATCATTTTTATGTATGGCAATACCTTCTTTAATAGCATCCTTTTTACCAATCTTTAAAGGTGATTTGGAGATAGAAGAAGAGATAGAAGAGAAAAAGAAATCAAAATTTAGTGCTACGATGTTATATCTTGGTTTGGGTGCTATCGTATTTGTTCCTGTCTTCAAGATGATAACACACTTACCTCCATATGTAGGAATGATGTTATCATTAGGTGTTGTAGCTACTTTTGCTGAAATTTACAGTAGTTCTAAATTTAGTATGTCAGATTTTGATTCTGGAGAGAGTGATGCTCATGCATTACATAGTCCTGTACATCATTCATTATCAAAAATTGAATTACCAAGCATCTTATTCTTCCTTGGTATTTTAATGGCTGTTGCAGCTTTAGAATCGTTAGGTATATTATTTGAGTTTGCATCAACATTGCAGGAAAATATGCCTTTGCTTGGTACAGAAACGCATTATGCTTATGAAGCGCATACAGTGTCAGATTTAGTAATTTTATTGCTAGGTGTAGGGTCTGCCGTTATTGATAATGTGCCTTTGGTAGCCGCTAGTTTAGGAATGTTTTCAGAGCCAATAGATAATGAGTTATGGCATTTTGTAGCCTATTCTGCTGGAACAGGAGGAAGTATGCTAATCATTGGTTCTGCAGCTGGAGTTGTTGCTATGGGTATGGAAAAAATTAATTTTTTCTGGTATCTTAAAAAAATATCTTGGATGGCATTAATAGGATTCCTTGTAGGTGCTGCTGCATTTATGGTAACCAGAACTTTATTTTAATTATACTTTAACAATAAAAGTAGCGTTATATAATCGCTAAGAAACAAAATACTATATGTTAAATACCTTATTACAAAGCACTCAAGAAGGAGCAGACCTGCTTGCAAATGCAGAACCAGTCGAAAAATCACTTTCAATTATAGAATTAATTAGTAGCGGAGGAGTTGCTGGTCAATTAATAATAGCTGTTTTATTTTTAATGCTTGTTTTAGCAACTTACATTTATTTTGAAAGGTTGTTTGCTATTAAAGCGGCATCAAAAATAGACTCTAATTTTATGAATCAAATAAAAGACCATGTCAGTAATGGAAAAATTGATTCAGCTCAAATACTTTGTGCCCAAGTAAATTCGCCTGTATCTAGGTTAATAGGAAAAGGAATTTCTAGAATAGGAAAGCCTTTAGCTGATATTAATACAGCATTGGAAAATGCAGGTAGATTAGAGATTTATGGCTTAGAAAAAAACGTAAGTATGTTGGCTACTATTTCTGGTGCAGGTCCTATGATTGGGTTTCTTGGAACAGTAATTGGAATGATTTTAGCCATATTCGAACTCGCAAATGCTGGAGGTACTATACAAATGGATGTTTTGGCAAGTGGACTTTATACCGCTATGACCACAACCGTTGCAGGATTAATCGTTGGTATTGTTGCTTTTATGGCTTATAACCATTTGGTTGTAAAAACAGATAAAGTTGTGTATCAAATGGAAGCGAACTCACTGGAATTTCTTGATCATTTAAACGAGCCATCCTAGTATGAATATTAGAGGAAGAAATAAAGTGTCGCCAGAATTCAATATGTCGTCTATGACAGATATTGTGTTTCTGTTACTTATATTTTTTATGATAGCTTCTACTTTGGTTTCTACGAGTGCTATTGATATTTTATTACCAAAAGCAAGTGGTAAAACAGAGAACAAAAAATCTGTAGCGGTTAGTATCAAGAAAGACTTAACATATTATATTAATGAAAAGCGTGTAGGCGAAAGTGTTTTGGAATCAGAATTGATTGCTGCACTTTCTTCTGAAGAAAAGCCTACCGTAGTGTTACGTGCCGAGAAATCCGTACCCGTAGAAAATGTTGTAAAAGTTATGGATATCGCTAATAGGAACAAGTTTAAGGTGATTTTGGCAGTGAGACCAAATGATTAATTCATAGAAATAGATTTTTTATTAATCTCATATAAAATGACCTTGGCTAAAGGTTTAGGTGCAAAACGAAATCTTTATTGATGCACTTGAAAACTAAAGAATAATATCAAATACTGGATGAAATACTTTGAGACCAAGCATGAAAGGAATTCTGCTAAATTAACAACACTTATCATGGTTATATTGATTTTGTTGTTATTTGTAGTAGGAGCGCCTTATATGGATCCACCAATAGAGTATGGTGTGGCTGTAAATTTTGGTACCTCAGATTTTGGAAAGGGAACTGTTCAGCCATTAAAACCAATAAAATCTGAACCAAAGAAAATCAACGAACCTCCTCAACCAGAAGTTTCAAAACCAGAACCTACAAAGGCTTCAGAAGCCAAAGAGGAGGTGTTAACTCAAGAAAATGAAGAAGCTATTGCTATAAAAAAACAAAAACAGGCAGAAGCAAAAGAGAAGGCTATTGCAGATGCAAAAGCAAAAGCTGAAGCAGAAAGAATCGCTAAAGAAAAGCGAGAGCAAGAAGAAAAAAAGAAAAAACTGGATGCTTTAATAGGTGGCGTTAGTAAATCTGAAGGAACTGCAACTGGAGGAGAAGGAAATGATAAAATAGCTGGTGATAAGGGTCAATTAGATGGAGATCCATATGCACCTAGTTATTTTGGTTCAGGATCAGGAAGTGGTGCTGTTGGTTATGGATTGGGGGGAAGAGGAAAACCTTCTAGAAAAATATTCAAACAGGATTGTAACGAGTATGGAATGGTTGTAGTTGAAATTGAAGTTGATAGAAATGGTAGAGTAGTCAGTGCAACGCCAGGAATAAAAGGAACAACTAATAATGCACCTTGTTTATTAGAACCGGCAAAAAAGATTGCATTATCCCATAAATGGCCACCTGATCCTAAAGCACCCACAAGGCAAATTGGATTTGTGAGTGTCAATTTTGATAGTAATTAGAAATAAATGACATATCAAGATACTTTAAATTGGATGTTTTCTCAACTCCCAATGTATCAACGGCAGGGAAAAACGGCTTTTAAAAATGACTTATCTAATACGTTAAAGCTGGCTGAATATTTAAACTTTCCAGAACAGCATTTTAAATCTATTCATGTGGCAGGTACTAATGGGAAGGGCTCCACAAGTCATATGCTAGCTTCAGTCTTAATGGAAGCAGGTTATAAAGTTGGACTCTATACATCGCCTCATTTAAAAGATTTTAGAGAACGAATTAAAATTAATGGAAAACCTGTTAGCAAGCAGTTTGTTATAAATTTTATAAAGAGAAATAAAGTTTTTTTTGAAAACCAGAGTTTATCGTTTTTTGAAATGACGGTAGGGATGGCATTTGATTATTTTTCAAATCAGCAGATAGATATTGCAGTTATTGAAGTTGGTTTAGGAGGACGACTCGATTCTACCAATATTATTACTCCAGAAGTTTCGGTAATTACTAACATAGGATTAGATCACACACAGTTTTTAGGGGATACTTTGGAGAAGATAGCGTTTGAAAAAGCCGGAATTATAAAGCCAAAAGTACCGGTGGTTATAGGAGAAACCCAAACAGAGACTACCCCTGTTTTTAGAGATGTTGCTAAAAAGAATGCTTCTAAAATAACCTTTGCAGATCAAGAAGTTACAGACGTTTTTAAAAGTGATTTACAAGGAAGTTATCAATCAAAGAATATCATAACGGTATTACAAACAATCAAAGAACTTCAACAAAAAGGGTATAAAATTTCCAAAAAGCAGATTCAAGACGGCTTATTACATGTTGTTAAAAATACCGGATTATTGGGGCGTTGGCAACAGATACATTCAAACCCTAAAGTTATTTGCGATACGGCACATAATAAAGATGGATTAACTTATGTTATGAAACAAGTTTCAGAAGAAGATTTTGAAACATTACATATCGTGTTTGGCGTTGTTAATGATAAAGATTTAGTATCTATTATGCATTTATTACCCAAAAAGGCAATTTATTATTTCTGTAAACCTAATATACCACGTGGTTTAGAGGCTCATATTTTAAAGGATGATATGAATACATATGGTTTTCAAGGTGATGCTTATCATTCAGTAAATGAGGCGTATAAGGAAGCTTTGAGTAGGGCGAACACTAATGATTTTATATTTGTTGGCGGAAGCACATTCGTAGTTGCAGAAATAATTTAATTTTTTGCATAAAAAGTTTTTGCAGATTGAAAATCTAGATTATATTTGCAGTCCAATTATGAGGGCAATTAGCTCAGTTGGTTCAGAGCATCTCGTTTACACCGAGAGGGTCGGGGGTTCGAATCCCTCATTGCCCACAAAATCCTAAAGTAATTTGCTTTAGGATTTTTTAGTTTTAAGATGTTTTTAGTTGTCTTAAAACCATCAAAAGGGTCATTAACTCAGTTGGTTTAGAGTGTTACCTTGACAGGGTAGAAGTCACTGGTTCGAATCCAGTATGACCCACTTGTTAGAAATATATTTATTATTTTTTATATATTACCGATTATTTTAATCTGTTTATATGATTGTTGATAATATAAAAAGTATATATAAAGACATTTTCAAATCTTATGACAATCCTTCTCTTGAAGATCACATCAATAAGATTATTGAATTAGATGCTTACTTACCTTATAGTAGTACTTTTTTTTGCATTACTAATACACAGAACCTTACTTTTGAATATATAAGTAAAAATATGTTTTCGTGCTTAGGTTTAGATGAAGGCTTAATGAAGACACAAGGGATGCGCTATTTTTGGAGTAGAATGCATCCTGAAGATGTCGAGCACTGGCTGAATGCTTTGAATGAATTGATGAATTTCACTTTAACTGAAATTACATTTGAAGAACGAAAGAGAATGAGCTACACGTGGAACTATAGGATTAAAAATGCTCATAATGTTTATGTAAATGTTATACAAAACACAACACCTTTAGAATTTGATTTGCACGACAAACCAATTATTGGATTAGCACATTATACAGTTTTAGATTCGAAAATTAATTTACAAGTATCTGCGACAGCGAAGCTTTTAAATGAAAATAAAGAATATGAAACCAAGTATTTTAATAATTTTTCTCAGAAGTTATTATCGGATGGATTGAGTAACCGAGAACGTGATGTGGTAAGACTTTTAATTTTAAATCTTTCTAGTAAAGATATTGCCGAAAGACTTAATATAAGCTCAAATACAGTAGATACACATCGAAGAAATATTTTAAAAAAGCTTAATATTTCTTCTACAGGTGAGCTTATAGGAATGATTAGAACTAATAATTTCTTTGTGTTTTAATACTAAATCAACATCAAAATATTATATAATTTCTTAAAATACTCAATTTGAGTATTGCATGGATTTAAAAAGTTAAGCAACTTTACGGTGCTATTAAATTAATTCTTTGGGAGAATGAAATTAGTGTCCAAACAAAATTGTTTGGGCACTTTTTTTTGAACGTTTATCTCTTTCAAACACTTAATTTACCCTCTTATTTCACGTCTCATAAATAAATAATAAGATATTGCAAAGCAAACAATGGTAGCTGCAAAAAGACCTGTTAATTGAGGCCATACAACAATAAGACTTTCTCTTAAAGGCAATGCTGAAGGGAGAGCTCCATACATTTGGCTCATAGAAAGCGACCCCAAACTTCTAACAGATGGCACCAATAAGGTTGTCGTGGCATCAGAAAATAATTGACTCGGAACAATGCCCATAAATCCCATTATTACTCTTTTATAGCTTTCTAACTGTAAGGGGTTTGAAACATGACTTGGCATCAGAACTTTAGCAACAATATTGACTAAAATTTGGTAAAAAATCGTGAAAAACAACCAAACAGCTATAGATGTTAAAGCCGAGGTTGCTGCTTGTTTGAATTTGATTGAAAATATGATAGATAAATTCAACCAGAACGATACATATAAGATGCTTAAGGCTGTAAATGCTAAAATTCTTAAAAACTCCTCTGGACTAGGGGTTATACCAGTAATTAAAATACCAGAGCCAACAAACAAAAGGCTTAAGCTTATAAACAAAGTACTTATAGTAATAATTGCAGCAGTAAATTTGGCATTGATTAAATAATCACGATGAATAGGTTGTGCCATAATACGCACTAACGACCCGTTATTCATTTCTGAATTTACGGCGTCAAATCCTAGACTAATCCCTAAAAGAGGACCTAAAAAACCAATAAAAACATGGAAAGGAGGTAAAGTATGATCGGTTACCGTAAGCAATTTTAAAAAGGCAAAGGAATGATTAGGGTCTTTCAGGTTGTTTAGGGCTTCTTGTAAATTGCCAATGGATGTGTAAAGTGATCCAAAGCAGGTAAAAACAATTAAAGCCAAAAGAACAATAAACCGCCAACTGTGTATGTGGTCAGATATTTCCTTTTGTACCATTATCCAAAAAGGACTGGTTTCTTTTTCTTTGAGTTCCTTTTTAAAAAGCACATCTAAAAAAGAACTTTCTTTAATATATAATAAGGGATTATGCAGTTTGTTTAAGTTTTTCATTTGTAGTCTCAAAATAACGTTGATATATATCATCTAAGCCAAACTCGATTTTGTTTAAATGAACGATGTTAAAATTGTGCTCAATGAGTTTTTTCGCAATAATGCTAGTGACGTCTTCTGTGCAAGTAATTACAAGTTTTTCTTTCTTTATGTCTATAGATTTAACTTCTTGTAAGTCTTTTAGCAATTTCTGTATAGATGTTAAATTTTTCTCATGACTCTCAAGCAATTGCACTTCAACCATATAAGGGGTTTCGTAAAACAATGTTTTTGATAGTGTAGGAATATCTCCTTCAGCTATTAGTTTGCCACCTACAAAGAGGCCAACGCGGTCGCATACTTGTTGTACCTGATGAAGGTGATGTGATGATAATAAGACAGTCAAGTGATTTTCTTTACTTAATTGACTAATTAATAACAAAAAATCTTTAACACCACTAGGGTCGATACCAAGTGTCGGTTCATCTAAAACAATAATTTCTGGATCTTTAATAAGTACATCGGCTAACCCCAAACGTTGTTTCATCCCTCTTGAATAGGTGCCCACTTTATTGTTTTTTACCTTTGTTAGACCTACTCTTTCAAGGAGTTGTTCTGCTTTTTGCTTGGCATTTTGTTCAGGTATTCCATTCAATCGAGCCACATATATAAGGTTTTCTAACCCTGTTCTGTTATCATAAAAGCCGAGAGTATCTGGTAAGTATCCAACTTTTTTTTTCACTTCAATAGGATTAGAAGTCGCATCAAAACCACAAACTAAAGCATTCCCATTATTTGGTTCTGTTAAACCCAACATCATTAAAATTGTAGTTGATTTTCCTGCACCATTAGGACCTAACAGACCGAAAATTTCTCCCTTTTGTATCTGAAGGGTTAAACTGTCTACCGCTTTAAAATCCCCATACTTTTTAGTGAGATTTTTTAAACTTATAATTGGTTCCATGGCTATCTTCGTCCGTATTTTCTAATCAGGAAATAAACACTACTTAATGCCATTAAAATAATTAAAATACCAAGCCACCCTGATAGAACAGAAGCATGAACGGTTATCCTAAACACCTTGTCTGTTGAAGCATCTTGGGATCTTACGTTCATTTTTGTTTCATAATCACCAGATAAAGCTTTGTTGTCTACATCAATTGTAGCTTCTACTTCTTTCGTTTTTCCTGCATCTAAATGGGATACTTCTTTTGGATTAAACGTAACAGTCCAGTTTGCAGGTGTTTGGGCCTTTAGTTTAATATTGTTTAGAGGTGTAGAGCCAGTATTTTTAACTAATACTATTAATTTTTTATTATCACCAGCCGTAACATCGGTGCTTAACAAACCTGTAGGCGTACCCAAATCAATATCATAGGTGCCTGTTATAACAGTTTCAAGTTCCAAACGAGCTACATTATTATCTGCATTTGCCAGAATTGGTATTTTATAGGTGCCTGATTTAATATAGCTCGGTGGATTGACATCAATCGTAATATTCTCTGTTTTGTTTGCTTCGATGTTTAAAGACGAAACCTGTTTACCAACAGATTTAAAAACTACATTCCATCCAGCAGGAGCAAGTGCTTTTAAGGCATATACTTGGCTTTCAGCGGTGCCATTTCTTAGAGTAGCATTATAAGTGAAGGTTGAATTTGAAGCCCCTTCTATGTTATATTGTTTAGAGGCAAATTCAGTTTGGTAAGTTCCTTCTTTAGAAACAATAATTGTTAATGGGAGTGTTGTGTATCCTTCAGCAAGAATCTTAAAATGGTAAGCCCCTTTGTTAACCTTTAAAGGAACATTGACATTTAAAGTTAGTTTTTCTTCTTTTTTAGGAAGTGTAGAAACCTGTTCAACAAGCCAACCTCCAGACTTCAGTTCATAACTCCAGTCTTCTGGTAGCCCTAAAACTTTAATGTTCGATGTTTTAATACTATTGCTATTATTGATGACTTGAACCGAATAGTTAATAGTTTTTCCAGGGGGAGCCACTATTTTTGTGAAAGGTGTATACAACGATACACTTTGAGCTTGTGCATTTGTTGGGAAAAGAATGTAAAGAACTAAAAAACTAAAACACACACGAAACAGACGTTTTGTACATACTAACATAATTTGGTTTGAATAAAGATTAATATTAATAGTTAGGTACATTGTAAAAATGCGGAAACCAAACTAATTAAAAAATCAATTGTGAAATCTTAAAAAAGTTTTAAAAAATAATTTTTAACATTTTTAGAATTTCAGCAAGAAAAAATATATGTAGCGTATCTTTTAAGTGGTTGAATTTTAAAATTTTATCAGAAAAATTGAGATGTTTTGGATTTTAATATCTTTAAAAGAAGAGTCTGTATTTATATAGAGTTTTTAACAGGCTCTTAACACGATGAAAATCTGAAGAATCAAATTTATGATTTTAGATGAAGATTTTTTTTGTTTTATAGAATATCCATAATTCTTTCTAAAGCCATACCCCGAGACCCTTTAATTAAAAGCGTAGAATTTTTAATATTAGATAGGAGAAAATTTGCTTTAAAGTCTTCAAAAGATTCAAATTTAGTTGTGTTTTCTGATTGAGCTTTTATCTTGTAAAAATTGCTTCCAATTAATACAATTTGGTTAAAAGGCATTTTTGATGCTAGATCCGCTATATATTGGTGTTCTTTTGGAGCATCTTCGCCTAGTTCAAACATATCACCAAGGATTGCTATCTTGTCTCCTGATTGTTTTTCAAAATTTTCTAAAGCTGCTTTCATGCTTGTAGGATTGGCATTGTAAGCGTCCAGAATAATTTTGTTAGACGCTTTTATTAAAACTTGAGATCGATTATTAGAAGGTACATAACTTTCAATACCTTCTTTAATATCCCTAAGTTGTACTTTAAAAAAGGCGCCAATAGTAATTGCAATAGCAATATTAGTGAAATTATAAGAACCTATTAATTGACTCTTTATAATTTGATTTTGATAGTTAATGAAAACATATGGTTGCGCTTCAATAAAGTGAATCTCTACATCAAAATCTGATGTATTTCCAAATTTATAAGTCTTAGCCTTTTTTGATTTTTCAATTTGAATAGGGTCTAATCCGTTTATAAATGCAAGTTTGTCATACTCTATTAAGTGCGTATATAATTCAGACTTTCCTTTAATAATACCTTCTACACCTCCAAAACCTTCAAGATGAGCTTTGCCGTAATTTGTTATCAATCCGTAATCTGGTTTTACAATGTTGGATAAAAACTCAATTTCTTTCTGGTGATTAGCTCCCATTTCTACAATGCCTAGTTCTGTCTCTTTAGTCATAGACAACAAAGTTAAAGGCACTCCAATATGATTGTTTAAGTTTCCTTTTGTAGCCGATGTTTTATATTTTTTGGATAGAACAGCATTGATAAGTTCTTTCGTGGTTGTTTTTCCGTTACTTCCTGTAAGAGCTATAATAGGAGTTTTTAAATACTCTCTATGAAAAGTAGCTAATTGCTGGAGTGTTTCCAAGACATTACTAACCAATATAGTTTTTGATGAATGCATATATTCTTTTTCATCAATTACAACATATTTTGCACCTTGTTTGATTGCTTGTTCAGCATAGGTGTTGCCGTTAAAATTTTCGCCTTTTAAAGCAAAAAACATGGCGTTAGGTGTTATTTTTCTAGTATCTGTTGAGGCTGATGAGCATTCTAAAAAACGGGCGTGTAATTCTTTTATTTTCATAAATTAAAAGTATAAAAAAAGTCCTAACTAATGCTAGGACTTTTTTAATATATCAAGAATTATTTTAACTCTTTGTTTTGTTTTTTTCTTTTGATTTTGAACCTACTCTTGACATAGCACATCTAAAACCAATGTAATCTGTTGCCATATCTTGAGGGAAATAACGTCTTTGAGCTGGATCTAACCAATATTCTCTGTCTTTCCAAGAACCACCTTTATAAACTCGTACTTTGTCATTAATTAAAGAGGTTCTGTTGTTGTTTTGATCGTACTCTCTAATAAGTTGTCCAGTAGAATCTCTTGAAACCATATTTCGTGGTGAATTATACATGTCTTTAGTAGTTGAACCTTGCTTATTGCCAGATTCATCATCGTTAAAACTTGTATCAAACTTACGAGATGAACGTCTATCACCATCTCTAAAGTTTATTTCATCACTTTTATCAAAATTGGTTCTTAAATAAGTTTCGTTTTCATCAACTGGTACTTGCATTATCTCACCAGGTAAGTTTCTAGCAATTAATTTTCCGTTAGATAATGTGTCATAAACGATATCTTCCGCGGTGACAATTTTTACACTACCATCATCATTGATTGCATTTTTTGTGTACACATTTCCGCGATAGTAATTAAAATCATTAAACTCATCATCAATAATAGGTCTATATACGTCAGCTACCCATTCCGAAACGTTTCCAGCCATATCATACAGTCCAAAATCATTTGGCGCATAAGATTTTACTTTGTTTGTTATATCGGCACCATCATCAGACCAACCTGCAATTCCGCCATAATCACCTTTACCTTGTTTAAAGTTAGCTAATTGATCACCACGATTTTTTCGTTTTCCTGAACGTGTGTATTGTCCTTCCCATGGGTATTTTTTACGACCACGATATAAGTTGTAACTGCGTATTTCGCTCATGCCTAAAGCAGCATATTCCCATTCTGTTTCTGTAGGTAGTCTGTACTTTGGAGAAATAATACCAGTTTCTCTGGTTGCATAAATATTAGTTTCGTTGCCATCTGCATCAACCTGAACGTTTCTTTTGTTACGACCGTCACCATTAATAATCTCTTCATTACCACCATAAGTTAATGTTGGAGCATTAATGTATGTATCTGTACTAAATGTTGATTCAGCATTTACATCTGTTATTCTGGCATCTCTTTTTAAATACCCGGCTTTTTCTAAATAAAGCTCGTTAACGCGGTCTGATCTCCAGTTAGAGAATTCAACGGCTTGAATCCAACTTACTCCAACTACTGGATATTCCGCATAACCAGGGTGACGTAAATAGTTTTCAGTCATTACTTCATTAAAGCCTAAACGATTTCTCCAAACTAATGTATCTGGTAACGCACCATTATAGATAGCTCTGAAATTTTCGTCTGTTGGCGGGTATACACGTTTTATCCAGTCTAGATATTCGGTATACATCATATTTGTAACCTCAGTTTCATCCATATAGAATGACTGAACGTGTTGCTGATTTGGTGTATTATTCCAATCATGCATTACATCATCTTGAACTCGTCCTTTTGTAAAAGTTCCTCCTTCAATAAAAACTAGTCCAGGAGATGTTTCTTGTTCTTGAAAGTTGGTGTTATATTGAAAACCACCTTCTTTGTTATTAATTTGCCATCCTGTAGCTCTAGAACTATTTTTAGAACTTGTTGATTTTTTACAACTAATTGTGGCTAAAGATAACGTCAGGACT
>TARA_R110002050_G_scaffold261294_1_pt1 | contig 16893 bp, 10 predicted proteins | sample TARA_R110002050 | Tara Oceans TARA_R110002050 (sample SAMEA4396988) | marine metagenome | biome: Polar Biome; feature: [DCM] deep chlorophyll maximum layer (ENVO:01000326); material: water (ENVO:00002006), including particulate matter (ENVO:01000060) such as... | depth 25 m
ACTTGCAGGGCAAGTAAATGAGTCGTTTTACTCTGAGGTCAAGGTAGCTAGATTGCAGATAGATTTAAAAGAAGAATCAGATAAGCTAGGTTCGTTGCCTGTAGCTGGTAAATAACGTTAATGGAAATAATTGATAACAAAGCGTTAGTTATTAAAACGCGCCGTCCCCATCTTATTACGGACCGTATTAAGAAAAGCGCTGTCGTTGACGAAAGCGAGGGGCTGTATGATGTGGCAGTTAGTTGGGGACTTAAAGAAGCGCAAACACTTGCCAAACTACGCATCGCTGACATCCCTTCTACAATTGACAGAGATTATACTTGGACAGGCAAGTTCACACCTTTTGATCACCAAAAAGAAACATCTGCTTTCTTTACCCTCCACCCCAAAGCTTTTTGTTTTAACGAACAGGGCACAGGTAAAACAGCTAGTGTCATATGGGCAGCGGACTACTTAATGAAACGCGGAGACATTAAACGTGTTCTTATTTTATGCCCTTTGTCTATTATGAAGTCGGCATGGCAACAAGATTTATTTAAGTTTGCAATGCACCGCACTTGTTCCGTTGCCTATGGAGATGCTAAAGCACGCACTAAAATTATTAACGCAGGGGCAGAGTTTGTAATAATTAACTACGACGGGGTGCGAGTCGTTCAAGATGTAATTATAAATGGCGGCTTTGACATGGTGGTTGTTGATGAAGCAAGTGCTTACAAAAATGCACAAACTAATCGGTGGAGGACCCTTAAAAAAGTAACAGAAAATATTTCCTGGGTGTGGATGCTTACGGGTACTCCAGCAGCCCAATCTCCTGTAGATGCTTATGGCATGGCTAAACTAATTAACCCTGACAATACACCTAAATACTTTGGGCAATTTCGTGATCAAGTAATGCTTAAAGTGTCGAAGTTTCGGTGGGTGCCTAAACCCAATGCAATCAAGACGGTGCATAAAGTTTTACAACCCGCTATCCGTTTTGAACGAGACCAATGTTTAGATTTACCTCCGGTCACGACGGTTAATCGTGAGGCCCCTCTCACACCCCAACAACGTAAGTACTACAAGACATTGAAAAAACAAATGATGCTGACCGCTGCAGGTGAATCAGTAACAGCAGTGAATGCGGCCACCAGTTTAAACAAACTTCTTCAGATTTCAGGAGGGGCCGTTTATACGGACACCCGAGAAGTTATTGAATTTGATGTGCACAATCGGCTTAATGTTGTGCTAGAAGTAATTGAAGAAGCCTCACACAAAGTTTTAATCTTTATTCCTTTTACCCACACCATTGAGTTACTTGATGATTTCCTTACAAAAAACAACATTAGTTGTGCCATTATTAATGGAAAAGTTTCCCCACACAAACGCAGTGACATTGTTAAAAAGTTCCAAGAAGAACCAGAACCTCAAGTCTTGCTTATCCAACCCCAAGCTGCCGCGCATGGCCTCACACTAACCGCTGCCAATACCGTAGTTTGGTACGCTCCGGTGACTAGCGTGGAAACCTACCTCCAAGCCAACGCTCGTATTAATCGACCAGGCCAATATAATCCGATGACTGTGGTACATATTCAAGGGAGTGAAGTAGAAAATAAGCTTTACTCTATGCTCCAAAACAACATCCTAAACCACTCCAAAATCATTGACCTTTATCGGCAAGAAATAAGTTCTTGACATTGTAAAAAGCAGGGACTACCATCCCTATTCCTTTTTCTTTATTGAGAGAGTGCAATGAAAGAACTACCAAAAAACAAGGCTACGGCAGTTAACGCTTACGTAAACTTGCGAACACATATTCAAGACTTAGAACAAAAACATAAAGACGAACTTGAAGGTTTGCGTGAAGAATTAGAAACAATTCACGATGAGCTTTTAGAATTTTGCCACGAAGAAAATATTGATTCTATTCGGACACCCTTTGGCACACTTAGCCGCCTTGTTACTCGCTCTTTTTGGGTGAGCGATTGGGATGCAGTTTACGGGGTTATTGCCGAACACAACGCTCCCTTTCTGTTGAAAAAAAGTATTAACAACAGCAACATGACAGCCTTCTTGGATGACAATCCGGATACTGTAATAGAGGGAATGCAGTCCCGCAGTAAGTACAGAGTACAGGTAAGGAAGCCCACCAAGAAATGAATACAATTCTCGCTAAATTTCTTGAGGGACCACCTACTTTTTACATAGACGGGGAACAGGTAAATTCTCTTGACTTAGTTATTGTAGAAGTAAAACCGATGGAGCGAACTTATTGGGGTAGAGGCCATCGAGTAGACAAGGAGAGCAAGACATACTCCCCCCTGTGTTGGTCGGCGGATACCACTCGGCCAGAACCCACATCTTATAAACCCCAGTCCACCCGATGTATTGATTGTCCTCAGAATGTACAAGGTTCAGGGAGCCACAACACAAAAGCCTGCAAATTTTCTCAACGACTTACTGTTGCAGTTCCCCCCTTTGGGGCACCGTTTCTTTTTAAAGTTAATGGGAGTTCTTTGTTTACCCAAAACCAAGGAGGGGGTTTTAATTTACGCAATTACACAAAGCATTTAGAGGAAAATGATGAAAAGCTTGACTCGGTTTTAACCCATGCTTTCTTTTCCTCGCACGGGCGCGGAGCAGTAGTTTTTAAACCCGTCCGATCTTTAACCGAAGATGAAATAGAAGAAGTACAAAAGCTTCAACACCCACCTAATGAATTAATTAATTAAACCGGAGGCTATTATGCCAGACAGCACTACCAACGATGACCGTTACATGATTACAAGGGTTAAAGCTTTATACCCTCGCATTAATCAGACTTATAAATTTGATAGCAGCGCAGGGAAAAAGGGACAAAGTGTTCCTTGTGATGCCCTGGATGATGGTGCTAAGTATGAGCTAAGTTTTTTACTAGACGAAAGCGCGGCGAAAGAGTTATATGCGCCTATGGCAAAAGCTTATCTCGCCTCTCCCAAACGAGATAACACCTGGCATGAAACTTTACCACTTCCTTTTAAAAAAGAAGTAGACGAAGACGGCGAAGAAACAGGTAATTTTATTGGCAAGACAACTTTGCGTGGGAACTACGATGGGGAACTGACTACAAAACCTGCCGAGTTTGACAGCAAACGAAACAAACTTCCCGCAGACTTTCGACTTACTACAGGGAGCACCGTCAACATTGCGGTTAAAATTGTTCCTTATGCCATAAACGGCAGTGGAGTATCTTTACGGTTGTTAGCGGTTCAAGTGCTTGACTACATCCCCTATGCACCGCCTTCACCTTTTGGAGAAGAAGAGGGTTTTTCATACGATGCGAGTGCAGAAAATACGGCTGCTGAAACAAACATTACGGACATTTTTGCAGTGGCAGAACCAGTACCCCCTGCTGCAGCACCTGTTAACGAGACCCCTAAAAACGATCCATTTGAAGAACCCGTTAAGAGACCTTCAAAGCAAGCAGCTGAGGCTCCTCCGAGTAAGGCTAAACTTGCTAGTGTTATTGATAAGTGGGCTGACGATAAAGGCAAATAATGAGTTACGGCTATACCACTAGGTTAGTTCAAACTAATAAGGATGCAGACCGCAAGCTTTTGGGTGTGCGATTGGGACGACTCTGTATTAAACGGAACGTTCCTGTCGTGCACTTGTCTCATACTTTGGGAGTATCCAGACAAACTATTTATAATTGGTTTTCTGGCACAAGTATTCCCCAAGCTCAGTATGAGCAGCAGATAAAAGAGTTATTGCACTCTCTTAATCCTTAAAAACCAATGATGCTTTATTTACCGAGGGTTCTTGGGGGGTCTCCCTCCCTATCAATAACAAGATGGATGACTTTGATCTACTAACTACTGTGCAACCAGAAAAAGGCTGGTTTGCAATACTAGGCATTAAAAACAAAAAGAATGTTAAGCAGAGGCTTGTAGCTACTAGAGAAGAATTAGACAACATTGCATTAGAGTTTGTTAAAGAAAAGCGTAATGTCTTTTTTGGATTAGCTAAATACATTACGGGAGACAACCGCACTCAACTTAATGTACATGGTTTAAAAGCTTTCTGGCTGGACATTGATTGTGGGGATGCAAAAACTGCCATCAATGAAACTACAGGGAAGCCCTTTGGGTACATAGATCAAGAGGCCGGAGGCGAAGCTCTTTACAATTTTTGCGTTGCTGTGGGCTTGCCTAAGCCCATTATTGTTAACTCAGGGCGCGGCCTCCATGTTTACTGGGCTTTAACTCAAGAGGTATCGTCTGAACAATGGCAGCCTGTAGCTGACAGGTTGCGCGAACTTTGTGTTACCCATGACCTTTATGTAGATGGTGCTGTGTTTGAAACAGCCAGGGTGCTTAGAGTACCGGGGACCTACAACTTCAAAGATGATCCCCCTACTAGAGTAGAGGTAGTCTCACCCCAAGATACCCCACCCACCCCTATAGAGTACAAAGAGTTTTCTTCCCTTTTAGGAGTGGTCGAAAAAGAAGTCCCCCTTACCTTAGATTATTTATCCAACAGCTCTCTTTTTCAAAACACCGTTTCTCAGTTTAGTAAGATAATGTTACGCAGTGCGGAAGGCGATGGTTGTGCTCAACTATTGGACTGTTTCCTCAATCAAGACACATTAGTTGAACCACGTTGGTTTGATGCTCTTTCTGTAGCTAATAAATGTGAAGATCGAGAGAGCGCCATTATAAAGATGTCAGAGAATTACCCTGATTACTCTTTTGAAGCTGCCGATGCTAAAGCACACAACGCGGGAGGCCCACACAGTTGTGGAATATTTGAACGGAATAACCCTGGGGGTTGTGAAGGTTGTCCTCACAAGGGAAAAATTACAGGCCCTATCCAACTGGGCAATGAAATAGCTCATGCTACTGAAGAAGATAATCTCAACAGTGGAATTCCTACAAAGTATCCTTTTCCTTTTTTTAGACCTAAAGGTGGTGGTATTTATGCCCTTCCTAAAGAAGAGGAAGCTGAACCAGAACAGATTTATGAACATGATTTATACGTCCATAAACGGATGCGCGACCCTGTTTTAGGCGATGTAGTGGTTATGAAACTGCATATGCCCCGCGATGGAGTTAAAGAGTTTACAGTAAGCAATGCCCAAATCATGGACAAGAACGAGATACGCAAAAAACTTGCTAGTGAAGGAGTTATGTGCGGCACCAAAAAATTCACACGATTAATAGAATACATTCAGGCAGTAATATCTGACTTACAACATTCAAAAAGAGCAGAGCAAATGAGAACACAATTTGGTTGGGCTGACGCCAACAGTAGGTTTATTATTGGGGATAGAGAGATTTCTAGGGACGGAACTTACCACAGTCCTCCTTCTTCTATTACCACCGCAATGGCAGACCACATGCGGCCTCAGGGCACATTGGAAAAATGGAAAGAAGTCTTTTCATTGTACGGACAGCCAGGTTTAGAACCACATGCTTTTGCAGCACTAACCGCTTTTGGTTCTCCTCTTTTAAAATTCTTAGGCCAAAACGGGGCTATCATTAATTTAATTCACCCTAGTTCGGGTACGGGTAAAACCACTGTTCTTCATATGTGCAACAGTGTTATGGGCAACCCTGAAGCCCTTTGTGCTAATTGGAGTGATACTTTAAATGCAAAGCTCATGCGGTTAGGGATTTATAACAACATTGCTTTTGCTGTTGATGAAATGACCAACATTACCCCTGCTGAGTTTTCCACATTAGTTTACAGTATGTCCCAGGGGAGAGGTAAAGACAGACTTAAATCTCAAGGTAATGAACTACGGGCCAACCTTACTTCATGGCAATCCGTTTCTTTGTGTAGTTCTAATGCTTCCTTCTATGAAAAAATGGCGTCTGCTAAGAATGCACCGGATGGAGAAATGATGCGCTTACTGGAATATAAAATAGACTTCACTCCCAGTATTGGGGCAGATATTGCCAAAGATATGTTTGATCATCAGCTTAGAGAAAACTACGGCCACGCAGGGCCTATCTATGTAGAGTGGTTAGTAAACAATTTAGAAGAGGCTAAAGACACAGCTATAGATGTCCAACGTAAAATAGACAACGAACTTAAGCTTACTCAGCGGGAACGATTTTGGTCTGCCGTTTTAGCCGCTAACATTACAGGGGGTTTAATTGCCCACCGACTTGGGTTGTTAGATTGGGAGTTAAAACCCATCTATAAATGGGCAACTAATATGGTTACTGAATTACGTGGTGATGTAACACCTCCCACTACTAATGCTGCTTCAGTAATTGGTGACTACGTAAACAGGCACGCGCAAAATATTTTAGTCGTAAACGACAACTTGGATTTACGGTCTAACTTAGAATCGTTACCGGATGCAACTCCGCGAGGCGAACTTTTAATTCGTTATGAACCCGACACTAAGAAAATGTTTTTGGCTGCCAAAGCTTTTAAAAACGATTGCGTAAAATACCAAGCCAACTACAAAGACACACTCCAACAACTTGCAGCCAAAGGCTATTTTATAGGCACTCTTAATAAACGTTTGTCCAAAGGAATGAACTTTGATTCCCCTGGGGTGCATACTTTGGTCTTTGATTGTTCAGGCTCTGAATTACAAATGGAAGGTATTGTGATGCCTAAGGTTACTAATGAGAGTGGAGAAGATTAGTTACGATATTAACTGGAGGGCGTTTAAGCGAGGTTCTTCTTTTTTTATCCCGTGCCTTCAATGCCGCAAAGCTAAAAAAACTATTCTGACCACAACTAACCGCTTGAAATATAAAGTTGTAACCAAAGTGGTTATTGAAGAAGGGGTAAGAGGTTTACGGGTGTGGCGCGTTTAGTTATTACCTGTCTCAAATAACCCCGCAAATGGATTTTCAGGCGTTACGTCAGCTAAACGATCAATCTCTTCATTGCTCCACCCAGCTTGAGAACGGGGTGTGCGTCCGCTTCTTGCTGTGACCCGTGTTTGAAGCGACGTTTCTATCTGAGCATCTTCCAGTGGGTAAATAGCTCCATACTCGTTATTGTAGTCACGGAGCAACTTATTTAATTCAGCACCAATTTCACTTCTTCTTTCTGAATCATCTTCTGCGTTACGTTCTTGAATTAACGCATCGTACTGTTCTAAAACTTGACTTCTTTCGTATGCCACTCTCATAGCCTGTTCCTGAAGTCGAAAAAGAGTTTCCCGCATATGCGCTACTTGGGTTACTGAAAAGCCCAAACCTAACGCTACTGTTTCATTAAGTTGAAAGTACTCAGCACTAAGATCAATTTCACGGGCGTACTGTTTAAGAACTTGTTGGGCTGGAGTTCTTTGAGGGAACCCCCCTGTTGGTTCTCCCTGCCGAGTTAATATACCGTCACTGCTATACTCTACGGCTTTTACTGGGCCTCTTAACAACGCAGGCAAAAAGGGTTTAATACCTTCTTCATACTCCCCGTTCCACAAGTCTCCCACACCTACCACTACATCACCCCAAACTGCCCCTGGTGCTCCCAAAAACAATTCCCATACAAGTGTTTGAAATGAAGACGTCACCTCTGTGGGGGTGGCATTCGGATCACTCATGGCTTTAATAAAGGAGTCTGGTATACGTTCACGTAACCCCATTCCTGATAAAGTGAGCGAAGCTGAAAAATTAAACCCTGTCAGTGCTGAAAGTGGCCCTCTTTGCATACTCATTAATAATAAGTCGGCAGCGTCTGGACCCAGCCCTAACACGTCTGCAATTGCACTGTTCTCTCCAAAATTGGCTCTTAAATATTCTTCATTGAACCAGTATTCTAAGTTTACTTGTCCAAGGGGGTTACCGCTCCCTGCCGAATTCCACTCACGAATTTTTTCTCGGAAGTCTTCGTCTTCTTCATCCGGCCTGAATAAGTCCCTTAAAATTTCAAACAAAGCGAACACCCATTTGGCTCCCCACAAGCCCCCTAGTCCAGCAAACATATAGGTCATTAATTGGTGTCCAAAAAATACTTGTGCGGCTTCAAAACGTGTTTTGTCTGGGAGAGGTTTAACAATCCCTGATAGAAGTTTAGCCATCCTATAATAGGCCTGGAACGTGTAAGTCATAAACTGAGTAGCAAAACGACCAATGGGGTTTTTCATAAGTCGTGGTTTGCTTTGGCGTTTGTAGTCAAACAAACTTGTTTCGTCTAGGCTTTTAGCTTCATTAATAGCTAAGTCATAAGCTTCCCCATCGGTTTTGCCTGCTTTTTTATTTTTGTTAAAACTTAATTCAAAAGAAGACATAAACATTACTTCACGAGTAAGCCTTTCTGAATTTCTAAAAAAACTTGAAGTAAAGCTCATAGCAAGGCGAGCACCCTTTGTTAACCTCCCACCTTCTGAAGGAGTGTTAGCTCGCCCATACACATCGGCTGCTAAAGTGTCGTCGTAAACACTCCACTCGCTCCCTTGTGCCCACGCTCGTTCTAGCAAACTTCGCATCCTGGCGCTTTTTGCTTGTTTAATAGCCGGACTGTTTTTCATGGTGGGCATTGTCCATACTACTTCGACATCCCCATCAATATTTATTTTATGGTCTTGCACTCCCAAGCTGTTCCACAATTGGCTGTTTTTCATCATCATGGCTATAGTGGCTTTAGTGCCAAAACGTTGAGCTAATTCAGGCAAACCAAACACTATTAGTTGGGTTGGGTTAATTAACGCCGACTTTACACTGGTCAACAAAGAATAGAATGTAAACGCAGTACCTAGCGAGGCTCCCTTTTCTAAAACTTGCATTCCCCTACTTAATTCTTTTTGAGTCCCTACCTCATCCTCTGCTCGTTTTTTAAGTTCGTCTATAAACAACTGGAGTTTCGCTTTCTCTGTGCTGTCTATGATAGTTTCTCTTAACTGTGACTCAGCTGCTTCTACAGCTCGTCTTACTTTAGGAGCATTTTCTAAACGATTGGTTTGGTTTATGGCTGCTATTGCGGTAGCAGTAAATGTACGCAAAGCATCTTGACTAAACCCAGCAGTTTCTTTTCGTTTTTGAAATCCGGTGCGAGCGTCACCTTCGGGTAAAATTTCTAAATAAAGGTTTTCAATTTGTTTTCTTATTTCTTCTACAGTTGCTGCTGTTGCAGCAGTGGTAGGTTGTGGGCCTGACGGTTGGGGCTTTGGAAACAACTCTAAAATTTTCTGTATAGCTAAATCAGAATTATTTCTTAAGTCTTCTCTAAAATCTTTAGAGGTTAAGTCCCCTTGAGTTATTTCATAACTTGCATCTCCATAGGTATTTCTATCTTGTAATTCCTCTATAGATGCTCCCTCTCCAAACGCCCCATCGCTATCTTCTATTAATATGGCGGGCAAGATGATCCTCTTATAAAGGTCTAAATCATGGAGGCTATCAAATTTCCAAAACCGTGATTGCTTGCCTTTACTTACGACAGTTAGGAAGTAAGAACCCTGACGGCCTAAAGGAGCATAAGCTTCCATAGATTCAGCATCAGCCCACAATTTATCTATTTCATCCAGTAACCTTTTCTTTTGCGCCGGATCAGTAATTTGAAGTTCTTCCACCCGTCCTTTGGCAAGGGCCTTACGTTTTTGCAAGTAGTCCTTGTGAAAATCAGCTTGCGCTGCAAAAATACTTTTAGCCCGTCTAGGCAACAAATCCCACTGTTCATACACTTCTTTAACGGCGTTTTCTCGTTTGGTCCGTTGGCCTGTTAAAGCAGAACGGGTTCCGGGTGGGGTCGTTGGATCATTTATTTTTTTATCTAGGTCTTGTAATTTTTTATCTTGTTTAATGTAAGCCGCGACAGTAGGTGCTCTGCGTGGATCAACTTGTATATCCCGTAATGTAGTGTAGTGAATAAGGTCACTTAGGCGATCTACAACTGAGGTTAACTTCCCATCTAGTCCTTTTACATCCCGCTTACGGTTTTTTAAACCTCTATTAAACTTCTCCCACGGAGTAATAATGTTGGTTAAGACTGCCCCTAGTTGGTGATTACCTTGCGCTACTGCCCTATCCGTAGCATCTTTAATACCTTTTAAGCGGGGCAATTTATCTCCTACCCAATCCACAAGTTGCCCACTGTACAAAGTATTAACCAGTATTCTTAGACTGGCATAGGGAATAACGTTGAAATAGGATTTTAAGGATTCTATCCACAGAGGACTGCGAGAAGGAGTGTTTCTATAATTTTCTCCCACTGCGTTCGTTTTTCGTTTTAGGTTGTTACTTGAATCTATTTTTTGTTTTGCCCTTGTTTGCTTTTTTCGACGAGACTTAGAAGGACGGAGCGATGAAGCAAGGGGAGGGATAGCGTTGTAAGAGGGGTCTCCTAGCACAATATCTGTTACCAAAACTAAATCTTTTAGCAGATTACTTTCTGGACTGCCACGCCGGACGCTAAACATACGCTCAAAAATACTAAACAGTTCGGACATCCAGGTATTTGCTTTAGGGCTAAAGTACTTATTTTTATACTTATCTCTAAACGTAATAGTAAGAGGGCTGGGAAGAGTATTTAAATATTGTTGAAACCTTGCATCAGTTAACGCATAAGCAATAAACTCATTAAGCGGGTTTGTTGTAACATCAACTTTTTTGAGGGGGTCTCCTACCCTATACTGATCTAAACTTGTGAGGGCAACAGGCCCTTGCCTTTTTAGTCCAATCAAAAAGTTTAAGTACTCTTGATCAGCCAAAGGCATGTCTGGCAATGGCAAAGCAGTGTCTATTCCTGCTAATGCACCGCGTAAATCTGTTTTTGTACGATACCTTGTTGTAGCATAGTTACCCACATGTTTCAAAAACGCTTCATGAAGTCCTATTAATTCTTGCATGGCTTCTTGTACACTAACAGGAAGAGCTTTAGGGTCGCGTTGAAACCGAAGTAAATTGTCTGTTACGGCTGCATGAAATGCTTCATGTAAAGCAGTTCTTGAATTTGTGCCACTTTCAAAAAAATAAATTTTATTCGTTACTGCCCAATAGAAACCGTTAACTTCTTCGTTAGGGTTGAGTCTATTCTCTTCTACAATATCGAGTATTTCTTGTTCAAACCTGTTTTCAAACCCAGGAATTTTCATCTCCTCCTCTACGTGCACAATTTCAACCCCAGTCATAAAAGGCTTGAGTCGTCTGGCCCAAATTTTTTGAGCAGGGGTTCCTGTAGTTTCAATGTATTTCAACAGCTGACGCGCATTCGTAAAGTTGCGTATTTCAGGTTCGTATTCCTGCGCGTCGGCAAATTCGTCACTTGCACGGAGCGGAGTTGGAGGGGGCGTTTGATCAAAAGCTTGTTGAGCATTATTTAGTTCTGCTTCAGTAGCATACTTTAAAGCTTGCTTGGCAGTTATTACTGCGTTATGCGCACGGTTATGAAGAAAATTTCCTTCTTCATCTATACGATTAATAATGTCATACATCTTGTTAACCGAGGTTTGACGCAGGTTGTTAATGTCGTTTTCAAGTTGGGCATGATTGAGTAAAGGCTTTTCCCCTGCTTCAAGAGAGGCTAATGATAAATTCCAATTATTAAGTAATCTATTAACTTGCCTATGCTTACCACTTTCTTCACGACGATCCTTAAGCCCTTTCGCCAAAGTTTCAAATTCACTTAAAGCCCTTTTAGCTTGCCGTAAATCTTTTTGCGCTTCCTTTTGATAAGCCTTTGGGTCTGAACGTGCAACGCGCCCTGATTTTTTAGCTGCCGTTGTTTCAACAGGGGTAATTAAAGGAGCTACTAAAGTTTCAATAGGGGTATTGGGGTTTTGTGCTAACGCTATCCAGTCTTCTAAGCTTTTCTTTGTTTGAGGTTTAAGGTTTTTACTGGGTAAAATACGTTCTGTAAGTTCTTTTATTAATAAACCCCTGCCTTGAGGAGTTGTTAAATCGACTTCTGCTTCTAAATTTTGCCACCACTTTCTTTGTTTTATATTTTTTGGAATGTTTAAACTTTCTACAAATTCTGGTGTTAGACGTTGTGGAGCAGGTGCAGCGTCACTAGAAGGAACTTCTTGAGTTGCTCTTCTTTCCATCTCATTCCATGCGGCTTCACCATCTTCATAATTATCTATCAAGTCCTGATCAAGTTGCTCTTGTATCCAATTTTCTTTTTGCTCATCAATAGCAACTTGTGCGGGGTCAACAGCAGCAGGTACCTCTACGGTGGGGGCAGCAGGTTCAACAGGAGGTTCAACAGTAGGTTCAACAGTAGGTTCAACAGGAGGTTCAACAGTAGGTTCAACAGTAGCAGCAGGGTCATCAAAAGCTGGCTCTGCCATAGCCTCATCCCAAATAGCCGCCCTTTCTACAGCTTGGTCCCATTGTTGTTCAGGAGTGAGGCCGTTAACATCATCAGGAGCGTTGGCTAGGAATTCTTGTTTTGCTTGATCAAGAGCTTGTTGTTCAGCCACATCTTGAGCTAGTGCTTGTTCTTCACCAGGATCAATCGGAATTTCGTCATCTTTCAATGCGGTTAATTCGTCAACAGGTTCAGTTGTCCATGAACCTTCTAACCAACTTTCATGCGCTTCCCCTTTTTTAGCCAGCTCTGCCATTTGAGACTGTATCTCATTTAGAATTTCAGTCTCACTTAATTCAGGAGAATCATTTTGTAATTGAGCTTCTATTTCTTCCAACTTAATCAGATCAGCATTGATCTGTTCTTGTTCACTTGTAGGTAGATAAGTTCCTAATTTCTGAACTACCTCACTAATAGTAACTCCTCCTAAGCCCCCCAAAGCTTCTTGAAAGCCTGCATTAAGTAATCGGTTATAAATTTCTTCACTTGTCCAGTTATCGTTAATTTCTCCTAAATGTTTTTGTCCCAGTACCTGAAGAGTTTCTTGAGCAACTCCTGTAAGACCTTCACCAGCTATTTGAGCAGCGGCTGATTTAATCCCGCGTTTAGCCAGCTCCTCACCTGCCTGTTTTGTAAATTGTCTACGTATTATACTTCCTACTACACCACCCAAATCCAATGCACCACTTCCTAAAGCCACCATTGCAGTAACGTCTTTGGTTTCATGTAGGTATTGAGCTATAGCTTCGGCCTGTTCTTCAGGAGGTAAATCACTATGGAGTTCTTTAATATATTCCAAACGATTAGCAACGGTTTCTTGCCCTGCCATTGCGCTCGTGAGAGCAAGTGTAGCCGCCATTCCTCCTAGGGGATTACCACCTGCAAGGGCTGTGCCTGCCACACTAGTACCAACTATAGGAACAAATTGGGCAGCTCCGGACCCCACGGCGTAAGTTATGTAATTCCAAAAATCTTCCCAACCTTCTATATCTTCATAAGCCCCTACATTAGCACCGTACTTTTCCTGTCGTTCTGCCTGTCGTTCTGCTAGTTCAGGCAATGTACGCATTATGTCCTGGCGTCTTTCGTCAACTCCTTCTTGTATGGTGGCTCGCATTTCGGCTCTGCGTTCGGGAGTTGCTGCTTGGTACTCTTGGTCGTACAATGAAAAATCATTAAATTTTTCTATAATTTCTTCTGTAGTTGCCCCCGCATCTAATAAATTAAATCGCTCTAACCTTTCTAAAGACCTACCTATTGCACTAGCGTCTCTTTGTACACCCAAAGTAGGGAGCAAATCGTACCGCATACTGCTCGCTGCACTCGCTGCCCCACGCAAAAAATCACCACCTCGCGCAATACCAGTTTCTTGAGGAGGTTCAAGGAGTTGAGGGACAACTTCCGGGGAATCAGCTACAACGGATGCCCCTTGTGATGGATCAAACAACCCTGTAAACGGGTTTTCTTCGGGGGGAACAACGGGTGTCCCTGAGAATGGATTTACTGGCGCTGGGTCAGGTGTTTCAGGGGGATTGAACAACCCTGTAAACGGGTTTTCTTCCCGCGTGTCAGGGGGATTGAACAAGTCTACGAATGGGTTGTCCCCTCTTGGGGTTTGTTCAGCCATAAAAGGTTACCTTTTACGGAGACTGAGCCGCTATTATTTCTTCAGCAGTAATGGTCAAGCCCGCTTCCGCCGCCTCCTGATTCCATAGCCTTCTCCTCTCCTCTGAGGTATCACTCATAAGTGCGTCCACAGCACCCTGTGTCAGACCCGGATTTGCCGTTATAAGCTCTGCCATAGTTAAGGAGGGCGGAGTAGAAGTACGAGCAGCACCAGCTCTTGGGTCAGGATTACGTCGTTCCCACCTTTCCATACCCTCGTCGAGTAGTCGATTTAGTGTAGTCTGATCTCCAGCAGCGTTAGCCTCTTGATATTCCTGATTGCCAGCGCTCAGGTTCATATATCGCTCGTGGAGGGCCGTTTCTTCTTTCTGTCGGGCGTCTAACCAATCCCGCTCTTTCTCAGCATCAATCCTTTCCAAACCTATCCGCCCTGTGGCATCCGTACTGAATTGAATATATTCCTCTGTAGCATCCACTCTTTCTTGAGCTTCCTGTTCTGGAGAAAGTTCTCCCCCTGCCGTTATACGAGCAAGGTCTACACGCCAGTTAACATAGTCCATTTGGTTAGTGGCTTTGGCAGCCTGAGCCAACGCAGCGTCTAATTGTTTCTGACTTTGGATTAAAGTTGTACTTGAGCTAAGTACTTGGGCTAACGCCGCATCCTCAGCTGTATCAAAGTCTTTTGTTAATTGGCGGCGTTCGGATTGTGTACTTAACAACTCTGCCAGTTGTGCATCAATTTCTGCGCCTTGCTCATCAATTACTCCCAAATCAAAAGCTTCTTCGGCGTCTTGTCGGCGTCTTTGCCCTTCGCCTATACGCGCTCCCATTTCTCCTACTCCTCCATAAGTAGTAGCAGCTGCATGAATAGCCTGCATAAGTCCTTCTTTTCGACGGCGATCAGGGTCTTGTTGCGCTGCAAGCATGGCTTGACGCTCTGCAAAATTTGCATCCCGTGCGCCTCGTAATTTATCAGCTGCTTGCTGATCTATATCATACTGACCTAAAGCGGACGCCCTACCTGTGCCACCCATTCCTTGGCTTAATTTTTCTCTTAATAAGTCCTCTAAACTTTTTTCGGCTTCTACAAAGCTTCCCGCTTCTCCCGCAAAAGCAACAATGCCCCCTCCGGCCCCTGTCATAACAGGTCCATTATCTATAGGTAACCCCAGCATACCTTCAGAGCCACCTGGAGGCGGTCCCATCCCTTGCATGGCATTACTCATTACTTCATTTTCTACTTGAGTAGCTATAGGAGCATCTTGACCGTTGGCCGCATTCATCTGTGCCATTTGCATGGCATAATCATTGGCAAAAGCTTCCTGCAAAGATTTGATTTTCTGAAGAGCCAACAGCTTTAAAAAGTCGCCATCGGCTTCATATTGCTGTGCCAAGGGGTTAGGATCGGTTTGGTACATATCTACGTATTCGTTTACTGATCCTACGGCAGACCCAATCCCCATATTAGGAGACGGCTGTTGTGGCCCTGGGGGTAATTGTTGCGCCATCCCTTGTTGTTGTTGTTGGCCCATCCCTTGTGGCTGTGATGCCATCCCTTGTTGTTCGGGGGGAAGTAAAGCCTGTATGCCTGTAGGTACCATTGTTTTAATTCCTTTCTATTTAGCCCAAAGAACCAAAATAACCTTTGTCTAACAGATTTTGAAAAAAGTTGCCTTCATCAGACGCGCTTGCACTGTCACCGCCGCCACCGCCTAGACCTAATAAATCCCATATAGTTGTGGCTCCCTCAACAGTGCCCATTAAACTAGCTAGCCCACTAGGTTCTTCATAAGAAGTAGTCTGAGCTGCAATAGGGAGACTGTCTAATAAAGAGGACATCCATTTTACTTGGTTATAATCAAAATCACGTTCTTCTTCAAATTGCGCCTTGTCTTCTGCTATACCCTCTGCATCAATGGTGCGTTGATCCCCTCCTAAAGTACGAAGAGCATCTAAAATATCAAATCCATATTGGTTTACATCTTGTTGGGCACCACTTAAAGCTGTTTGTTCTTTATTAAACTGGCCTAACCCTTCACTGTAAGCGTTACCGTATTCCCTTCCGTATATATCACCCATGTTTCTTAACATTTCGCCTTGCAAAATTCCCTCTTGCACTCCCTGACGGCTTCCCCCATAGGCAGAGGCCCCCCCTGGGTTAGTCAATCGAGCGGCATTTTTTACTCGGGCAATCTCTGCTTCTCGTGCTTGTGCTGCAATCTGGGGAGCAAGAACAGTGTCCAGATAAGGGTTCATGTACTTTTGGGCAGTTCCTGGGGATGTAAAAGTTGATGGCTTAAATGTTCCCATTTGAGAAGTAGGAAGTGACAAACCTGCTAACCCTTGGTATCCCTTAGTTTGTAAATCGGATGCTCCAGCCGCCAAAGGACCTGCATACGTTTCGTAACCTCGATCCCCCAAGGCTGCTCCTTTGCCGAGCATCCCAGTTACATATTTGCCTGCCCAGTTAGAAAGAGAGGATTCTGTTCCTAAGTCTTTCGCTTCATCTGTGTCCAAAAAACTGCCAGTACCTGCCCCTACTCCGGCTGCTCCCCCATTATTAAATCTTCTCATAGTCGTTTACCTTAAACGGGCATATATTTGTTAGGGTTAATTTCTTTACCCTGTTGAGAATTTCCGGTACGGGCTTGCCGTACTTTTCCCATCATCTCGTAAAGATGAGAAGCTCCTGCTTGAGAATTTCCATTGCCTAAATGACTTACCACATCGGCAGGGATAACAAACTCTCCATCACTTAAACGCGCTTCCTGTTTGTCTTCAATTGTGGCGGGTATTCTATCTGCCATTCCATCTGTTGAACCCCCTAGATACATCCCCATCAACCCCCCTTGGGCAGCACCAAAGTAAGGACTGTTTATATTTGTTTCATAAGGAGTGGTATACACCGCCTCATCTGCATCGGGAGTATAAGCCCAAGTAGACGCGGGGGAGGCAGCGGTACTTGTTGCAGTTTCAATTGTATCCTCTACTACCGTGTCATCTACTACCGTGTCATCTACTACCGTGTCA